>Ga0163161_10000377_pt1 | contig 37311 bp, 40 predicted proteins | sample S45metaG_FD_129847 | JGI IMG/M metagenome (GOLD analysis project Ga0163161, IMG submission 129847) | Switchgrass rhizosphere microbial communities from Kellogg Biological Station, Michigan, USA - S4-5 metaG | ecosystem: Host-associated > Plants > Roots > Rhizosphere > Soil | place: USA... | reverse complement strand
TCGTGCTTGCAGGCGGTTCCAACGTGGTGCTGGCCGACGACCTCGCCGACCTGACCGTCGTGTTGCTCGCGAACACCGAGATCTCCGTCGAGGGCAACATCGTGCGCGCCGAAGCCGGTGCGGTGTGGGACGACGTGGTGGTCACGTCGCTGGCCTACGGGCTCGGCGGGCTGGAGTGTTTGTCGGGCATCCCGGGATCGGCGGGCGCGACGCCGGTGCAGAACGTCGGTGCATACGGCGCCGACGTCGCCGACACCATCCGCCGCGTCCGACTGCTCGACCGCCGCACCGGCGAGGACCGCTGGGTGTCGCCGGATGTCCTCCAGTTCGGTTATCGCACAAGCATTCTCAGGCATTCACAGGCCGCGGTCGTGCTCGAGGTGGAATTCGCGTTGGACGCCGAAGGGCGCAGCGCGCCGCTGCGCTACGGCGAACTGGCCGCCGCGCTGGACGCTGAACCCGGATCGCGCGCCGACCCTGCGCGGGTGCGGGAGGCCGTGCTGTCGCTGCGGGCAGGCAAGGGCATGGTGCTCGACGAGGCCGACCACGACACCTGGAGTGTCGGGTCGTTCTTCACCAATCCGGTCGTCTCGCCCGCCGAATACGAGCGGCTGAAGGAAAGCGTCGACCGGCCCGTGCCCAGCTACCCCGCCCCGGACGGGGTGAAGCTCGCGGCCGGGTGGCTGGTGGAGCGCGCCGGTTTCGGCAAGGGCTACCCCGGCGACGGGGCGCCTGCACGGCTGTCGACCAAACATGCGCTCGCGCTCACCAACCGCGGCAACGCCACCACCGCGGACGTGATTGCGCTGGCCAGGACCGTGCGGGACGGTGTGAGAACGACATTCGGGATCGAACTCACACCCGAGCCGATTCTGATTGGAGCCGCTTTCTAGGTACCCTGGGTCCACGTGAGCCCAGGCCCTGATGCCGTCCCCGTGCCGTCGAAGGTGAATCGGCGGCATATTCTGACCGCCCTTGCGGTCGGAGTCGTTGCGCCGGGCGCGCTCGCAGCCTGCGGTGGCAAGCTCAGCAAGGGGACAGCGGAGGCACCGGCCGCGCCGCCGGCCCCGTCCATTAGCTATCAGCCCGCCAACGCGGCCAAGAACGTGGCGCCCGTCGCCCCTGTGCGCGCCGAGGTCAAGGACGGTTGGTTCCAGCGCGTCGCGCTCGCCAACACCGACGGCAAGGTCGTCGCAGGCGCGCTCAACCGTGACCGCACCAGCTTCACCACCACCGAACCGCTCGGCTACGGCGTCTCGTACACCTGGACCGGGTCGGTGGTCGGCCACGACGGCAAGTCCGTCCCGGTCGAGGGCAACTTCACCACGATCGACCCGACCACTCAGGTCAACGGCCAGTTCCAGCTCGCCGACGGTCAGGTCGTCGGCGTCGCCGCGCCGGTCATCATTCAGTTCGACTCAGCGATCGGCGACGAGGATCGGCCCACCGTCGAGAAGGCACTCAACGTCACCACCGTGCCGCCAGTGGAGGGCAGCTGGGCGTGGCTGCCCGACGAGGTCGGCGGGTCCCGGGTGCATTACCGCTCGAAGGAGTACTACCCGGCGGGCACCAAGATCGCGGTCGACGCGAAGCTGTACGGGGTGAAGTTCGGAGACAGCGCGTACGGCGCTCAGGACGTCTCGCTGAACGTCGAGATCGGCCGCCGCCAGGTGGTCAAGGCCGACGCGACGTCGCACCGCATCCAGGTGCTCGACGGGGATGGCAACGTGATCATGGATTTCCCCTGCAGCTACGGCGAGGCTGACCTGCCGCGCAACATCACCCGCAGCGGCATCCACGTCGTCACCGAGAAGTACGAGGACTTCTACATGTCCAACCCCGCCGGTGGGTACACCAACGCCCACGAGCGGTACGCGGTGCGGATCTCCAACAACGGCGAGTTCATCCACGCCAACCCGGCGAGTTCTGGCGCGCAGGGCAACAGCAACGTCACCAATGGGTGCATCAACCTGTCCACCGGCGATGCCCAGCAGTACTTCAGCAGCGCGATCTACGGCGACCCTGTCGAGGTCACCGGGACCTCGATCGACCTGTCCTACGCCGACGGCGACCTCTGGGACTGGGCCGTGCCGTGGGACGAGTGGGTGGCGATGTCGGCGCTCTCGCCGCAGGCGCCGCCGAGTGGGATCCCCAGTACCGCACCGGTCACGCCGACGGATGCGCCCCAGCCCGTGAACGGGCGACCTGGCGGTTAGGGGCTAGTCGGTCAACCTCCGGTTGAAGCGGGACGCGCTGGCCTGGTCGCGCGGCCGGATCACGATCATGTCCAGGTCGACGTGCGACGGCCGGGACGCGACGAATCCGATCACCTCGGCGACGTCTTCGGCCACCAGGGGAGTGACGCCTTCGTAGACCTTGGCTGCACGTTCCTCGTCGCCATCGAACCGGCGCAGTGAGAAGTCGGTCTTGACCATTCCGGGCGCAATCTCGGTGAGCCGCACCGGTTTTCCCAACAGCTCGCCGCGCAGCGTGCGGTGCAGCGCACCCTGCGCGTGCTTGGCGGAGGTGTAGCCGGAGCCGTTGTCGTAGGTCTCGATCGCCGCGATCGATGTGACCGTGACGATGAGGCCGTCGCCGGAGTCGATCAGCTTGGGCAAGAGCGCGCGGGTGACGCGAAGCGTGCCCAGCACGTTGGACTCCCACATCCAGCGCCAGTGGTCGAGGTCGGCGTCGGCCACCGGTTGCAGCCCGCGTGCGCCTCCGGCGTTGTTGACCAGCACGTCGACCCTGTCCAGGGCGCCGGCCAGCGCAGTCACGTCCTCGTCGCTTGTGACGTCCGCCACAATGGCGGTGCCGCCGATTTCGTCCGCGAGCGCCTTGATCGGGCCCTCTCGGCGAGCTACGCAAACGACATGAAAGCCTTGTGCCGCAAGCGTTCTCGCAGTCGCTTCGCCGATGCCGGCGCTGGCGCCGGTGACCACAGCGACACGTCCAGTGGCTGTTGGTGTCGTCATCTGCCCAACTTTAGTTGGCGTGCTAAGTTCAGCGTGTGCACCGGATTAGTCAGACTGCAGTCGCCACGCGGCACTGTTGTTGTTGCGCACTTCGCCGCGCCTGACTGATACCGGACGTTTTCCTGTCCCGCTGAGTCGCCAGGTGTGGCCCGGACCCACCAGCCGACTTCAACAAAGGACAGATCCGTGCGCACTTCCTCCACCACCCTGGGTCAGCCGGCGACCTCGACCACCGGCGTCCGGAGCGTCAACCGCACTAAGCGCGCACTCGCTCCCGCAAGCTACCCGCAGGCGCGGCACCGCGTCGTCGCCCCGTCGCTGAAGGTCGCCGACGCCGCGGCGGCATCGGTGTTCGGCGCTGCGCGCCTGCGCGGTCCGATCGCCCGCGACATCATCGCCCAGGTCACCCAGCTCAGCATCGCGACGGTCAACCGCCAGGTGACCGCTCTGCTCGACGCCGGGATCCTGCGCGAGCGCGCCGACCTCGCGGTCTCCGGCGCCATCGGCAGGCCCCGGGTGCCGGTTGAGGTCAACCACGAGCCGTTCCTGACGCTCGGCATCCACATCGGCGCCAGGACCACCAGCATCGTGGCCACCGACCTGTTCGGCCGCACGCTGGACGCGGTGGAGACGCCGACCCCGCGCGGCGCGCAGGCCTCGGCGCTCACCTCGCTGGCGGGCAGCGCCCGGCGCTATCTGAGCCGCTGGCACCGCCGCCGCCCGCTGTGGGTCGGTGTGGCCGCCGGTGGTGTCGTCGACAGCACCACCGGACACCTCGACCACTCGCGGCTCGGCTGGTCCGACGCGCCGGTCGGCCCCGTGCTGGCCGAGACGTTGGGCCTGCCGGTGTCGGTGGCCTCGCACGTCGACGCGATGGCGGGCGCCGAACTGCTGCTCGGCGTGCGCCGCCAACCGATTCCATCGTCGACCAGCCTGTACGTGTACGCGCGCGAGACGGTCGGATATGCGCTGTCGATCGGCGGGCGGGTGCATTCACCAGCCAGTGGCCCCGGCACCATCGCCGCGCTGCCAGCCCATTCGGAGCTGCTCGGCGGCAGCGGCCAGCTGGAGTCAACAGTCAGCGACGAGGCCGTGCTGATCGCGGCCCGCAAGGCGCGCATCATCCCTGCCGATGGTCCGGCGTCGACGGTGACGGCCGTGCTGCGGGCGGCAAGGCAGGGCAACCAGCAGGCCCGCGCCCTGCTCGCCGAACGCGCGCGGGTGCTCGGTGAGGCGGTCGCGCTGCTGCGCGACATGCTCAACCCCGACGATCTGGTGGTCGGCGGCCAGGCGTTCACCGAATACCCCGAGGGCATGACCCTCGTCGAGGCCGCGTACACCGAGCGTTCGGTGCTTCCGGCCCGCGATATCCGGGTCACGGCGTTCGGTAACCGGGTGCAGGAAGCCGGTGCCGGGGTGGTGTCGCTCGGCGGGCTCTACGCCGATCCGATCGGGGCGATGCGGCGCGCCCAGAGCCGGCATTCTGCTTGATCTCGCCGAAATTGCATTCCAGCAGGGCCTTACTCGAACTTTCCCTGCGTGGTTGCAGTCTCGGCGAATTGATCGCATAGCTGGCGGTGTAGACATGTCTGTGTGCGCCTAGCAACAGATCTGCCGCGCCGCGTCGCTGTGCTCTCGGTGCACACGTCCCCGCTCGCGCAGCCGGGCACCGGCGACGCCGGCGGGATGAACGTCTACGTGCTGCAGAGCGCTCTGCAGATGGCCCGCCGCGGCGTCGAGGTGGAGATCTTCACCCGCGCGACGTCGTCGGCCGATCAGCCGGTCGTGAAGGTGGCGCCCGGCGTGTTGGTGCGCAACGTCGTGGCGGGGCCGTTCGAAGGGCTCGACAAGTACGACCTGCCCACCCAGCTGTGCGCGTTCACGGCGGGAGTGCTGCGCGCAGAAGCCACCCATGAGCCCGGATACTACGACATCGTGCATTCGCACTACTGGCTGTCCGGACAGGTCGGTTGGCTGGCCCGCGACCGATGGGCGGTGCCACTGGTGCACACCGCGCACACGCTCGCCGCGGTGAAGAATGCCGCGCTGGCCGACGGCGACTCCCCGGAACCACCGCTGCGTGCCGTCGGCGAACAGCAGGTCGTCGACGAGGCTGACCGGTTGATCGTCAACACCGAACATGAAGCGCAGCAACTGGTTTCGCTGCACCACGCCGACCCGGCCCGCATCGATGTGGTGCACCCCGGCGTCGACCTGGAGATGTTCACGCCGGGGGACAAGCGGGCCGCTCGCGCTGCACTCGGACTCGACGCCGACGAGCAGGTTCTCGCATTCGTCGGCCGCATCCAGCCGCTCAAGGCGCCCGACGTGTTGCTGCGCGCGGCGGCCAAACTGCCAGGCGTCCGTGTCGTGGTGATCGGTGGACCGTCGGGTAGCGGGTTGGCCGCGCCAGACGGGCTGGTTCGGCTCGCCGACGAACTGGGTATCGCCGACCGGGTGACGTTCCTGCCCCCGCAGCCCCGCGATCAACTCGTCGACGTGTACCGGGCCGCCGACCTCGTCGGAGTACCGAGCTATTCGGAGTCCTTCGGGCTGGTCGCCATCGAGGCGCAGGCCTGCGGCACCCCCGTGGTGGCCGCCGCCGTTGGCGGGCTGCCGGTCGCGGTGCGCGACGGGGTCACCGGCACGCTGGTGAACGGCCATGACGTCGACGACTGGGCGCAGGCGATCAGTGCACTGATGCAGCGTGGCCCCGAGACCATGAGCCGCGCGGCCGTCGAGCATGCGGCGACGTTCTCGTGGACGCACACCGTCGACGCGCTGCTGGCCAGCTATCGTCGCGCGATCGCCGATTACCGCGCCCGGCACCGGCTGCCCGATGCGACGGCGCGACGCAACGGCCGTCGCTTCTCGATGAGGCGGGGCGTGCGCGCTTGACCTCCCACGTCGATCAGGTCATCGAGGACACCTGCAAGGAACACGGCCTCGTGTGCACCCGCCATGATGGGGCGCACGGTGGACTGCCGGGCATCATCGTCGAGCTGCCCGGCGAGCGTCGGCTGAAGACCAACACCATCCTGTCGATTGGCGAACACTCCGTGCGCGTCGAGGCGTTCGTGTGCCGCAAGCCCGACGAAAACCACGAGGGCGTTTACCGGTTTCTGCTCAAGCGCAACCGCAGGCTCTACGGCGTGGCCTACACCCTCGACAACGTCGGCGACATCTATCTCGTGGGCCGGATGGCGCTGGCTTCGGTTACCCCCGACGAGATGGATCGCGTCCTCGGTCAGGTGCTCGAGGCCGTCGATTCGGACTTCAACACGTTGCTGGAGTTGGGTTTCCGGTCGTCGATCCAGAAGGAGTGGGAGTGGCGGGTGGCGCGCGGCGAGTCGCTGAAGAACCTGCAGGCCTTCGCGCACCTGATCGACGACCAAGACGAGTGATCGGCCGCGTGAGAGGATCCCACCATGACTGACTCGACGCTGATTCTTCTGCGCCACGGCGAGAGCGACTGGAACGAGAAGAACCTGTTCACCGGATGGGTCGATGTCGACCTCACCGAGAAGGGCAAGGCTGAAGCGATCCGCGCGGGCGAGCTGATCAAGGAGTTGGACCGCCAGCCGGACGTGCTGTACACGTCGCTGCTGCGGCGCGCGATCAACACCGCCAACCTCACGCTGGACAAGGCCGACCGGCATTGGATTCCGGTGCACCGTAACTGGCGGCTCAACGAGCGGCACTACGGTGCGCTGCAGGGCCTGAACAAGGCAGAGACCAAGGAAAAGTACGGTGACGAGCAGTTCATGGCCTGGCGGCGCAGCTACGACACCCCGCCGCCGCCGATCGAACGCGGCAACAAGTACAGCCAGGACAGCGATCCGCGCTACGCCGACATCGACGGCGGCCCGCTGACCGAATGCCTGAAGGACGTCGTCGAGCGATTCGTGCCGTACTACGAGGGCACGATCGTGCCCGACCTGCAGGCAGGCAAGACGGTGCTGATCGCCGCGCACGGCAACTCGCTGCGCGCGCTGGTGAAGTACCTCGACGGCATGTCTGACGAGGACGTCGTCGCGCTCAACATCCCGACCGGGATCCCGCTCCGCTACGACCTGGACGGCGATCTCAAGCCGAAGGTCATCGGCGGCGAGTATCTGGACCCCGAAGCGGCCGCAGCGGGAGCGGCGGCGGTGGCCGCCCAGGGCGCCAAGTAGGCACCCGGCGCCGAGCGCCGAAAAGGGGGATGCGCAGTGCCATACGGCAAACACTGGGTAAACGGCTACCGAACACCTGCGATTGGCCGTGTGACATGTCCCGATTTGGCCGCACGCTGCTGGGATGACGTTCACCGGATGCGTACGATTTTCGCGTGAGTGTGATATCGGCGCTCCTTCTCGTGGGGATCGTGGCGCTGCTCGCACTGGTGATCGGTGGCGGGTTGGGGGCGGCGCTCACCCCGCGCATCTTGGAACGCAGGCGACGGCGCGCGACCGAGCAGTCCGGCATCACCGTCTCGCAAATGCTCGACCACATCGTCTCGGGCTCGCCGGTGGGGATTGCCGTGGTCGACACGTACCGTGACGTCGTCTACACGAATGACCGGGCCCGCGAACTCGGACTGGTCCGTGACCGGTTGCTCGACGACCGGGCCTGGCTGGCCGCGGAGCGCACGCTGGCGACCGGTGAGGCAGGGGAGGTCGACCTTTCGCCGCGCAAACGCGCCAACCCCGGCCGGTCCGGGCTGTCGGTCCGCGGCCAGGTACGACTGCTGACCGAGGAAGATCGCCGGTTCGCCGTGGTGTACGTCGACGATCAATCCGAGCACGCGCGCATGGAAGCGACTCGCAGGGATTTCGTTGCGAACGTCAGCCACGAACTCAAGACTCCGGTCGGCGCGATGGGGGTGCTCGCCGAGGCCCTGCTGGCCTCCGCTGACGACCCCGACAACGTGCGCCGCTTCGCCGAGAAAATGGTCGCGGAATCGAACCGGCTGGCCAACATGGTCGGTGAGCTGATCGACCTGTCGCGGCTGCAGGGCGGCGAACGGCTGCCCGATCTGGATGCCGTCGATGTCGACACCGTTGTGTCCGAGGCGCTTTCGCGCTACAAGGTGGCCGCCGACAACGCAGATATCGCCATCACCACCGACGCCCCGACCGGCTACCGCGTCATGGGTGACGGGTCGTTGCTGGTGACCGCGATTGCCAACCTCGTGTCGAACGCAATCGCCTACTCGCCCAACGGTTCTTCGGTGTCGGTCAGCCGGCGCCGGCGCGGGCCGAACGTCGAGATCGCGGTCACCGACCGCGGCATCGGCATCGCGCGCGAGGACCAGGAGCGGGTGTTCGAGCGGTTCTTCCGCGTCGACAAGGCGCGCTCCCGCGCGACCGGCGGCACCGGTCTCGGCCTGGCGATCGTCAAACACGTTGCCGCCAATCACAACGGATCCATCCGGCTGTGGAGTCAGCCGGGAACGGGATCGACATTCACCCTGTCGATTCCGGCCTACCCCGAACACGAAGATGATCCGGACGAGCGAGAGGACTAGCCAGACAATGACCAGTGTGTTGATCGTGGAGGACGAGGAGTCCTTGGCCGATCCCCTGGCCTTTCTCCTGCGCAAGGAGGGCTTTGAGGCCACTGTGGTGGCCGACGGGCCGTCGGCCCTGGCCGAATTCGAACGCGCCGGTGCCGACATCGTCCTGCTGGACCTGATGTTGCCCGGGATGAGCGGCACCGACGTTTGCAAGCAATTGCGTTCTCGCTCAAGCGTTCCCGTCATCATGGTGACGGCACGGGACAGCGAAATCGACAAAGTCGTCGGGCTGGAGCTTGGGGCCGACGATTACGTCACCAAGCCGTACTCGGCGCGCGAGCTGATCGCGCGCATCAGGGCGGTGCTTCGTCGCGGCAACGACAACGACGACTCGGGCGTCGGCGACGGCATCCTGGAGGCCGGCCCGGTCCGGATGGACGTGGAGCGCCATGTCGTTTCTGTCAACGGCGAGGCGATCACGTTGCCCCTCAAGGAGTTTGACCTTCTTGAGTACCTGATGCGCAACAGTGGTCGAGTGCTCACCCGCGGGCAGCTGATCGACCGGGTCTGGGGCGCAGACTATGTCGGTGATACCAAGACGCTCGATGTCCACGTCAAGCGGCTGCGGTCCAAGATCGAGGCCGACCCCGCGAACCCTGTGCATCTGGTCACGGTGCGCGGTTTGGGTTACAAGCTCGAGGGGTAGCTGTCTCTGCTCGCGAAAACCTGAGGACCGTTCTCGAGGAGCCCGTCTAGCCTGGGCGGCTTGCGAGAACACAGCTCTGCCGGTCGACGCAGGGTTCAGCGCCCGATGACGGGAGGGCGGCGGCTTCACGGTCGGACATCATCTTCGATACCGCGCCGATTGCACCGCATCGCACCAGGCCAAGGGTCACCAGTGGCCACACCGCGCCCGCCAGGCCACCGTGAAAACATGAGCCACGACTCGGTTGCCGCTCAACCGTGCCGGCCGGGCTTGCCGGTACCGCCGTGCAGGCTTCCGGTGGTGCCGGTGCCCTGTCCGCCGACGCCCCCGTTTCCGCCGGGCGCGCCGAGACCACCCTTGCCGCCGTCACCACCGATGCCGCCGAGGGCGTCGCCCTTCTTGGTCGACGCGTTGCCACCCGTGCCGCCGTCACCGCCACGCGCACCTGGCGCACGCCCGTTGCCGCCGACGCCGCCTGGGCCGCCGAGCGCGGTGCCGTCTTGTGTCGAGCCTGCGTTTCCGCTGCCGCCCATACCACCATCGCCGCCGAAGAGTCCACCGTCTCCGCCGTTGCCGCCGAGGCCACCGCTCGATCTGCCTTTGGTGGACGAGCTGCCAGTGCCACCCGAACCGCCGTGGCCGCCCTGACCGACTCCGCGAGCGTCTCCGCCGTCCCCACCTTTGCCACCGGTGGAGTCGCCATTACTGGTGAGGCCCGATCCGCCGTCGCCGCCGGCACCACCCGCGCCCATGAGTCCGCCACCCGCACCACCGGTTCCGCCATTGCCACCGGTTGCGTTGCCGCCCGCGGCACCGATCCCGTCACCGCCACGTCCTCCCGCCCCGCCGTGACCCATGAGAAGGCCACCGGCGCCACCGTTCCCGCCGTTGGCGCCCTGGGCAGGGGTGCCGTTGCCGGTGCCGAGACTTGCGCCCGCGCCACCCGCGCCACCGTTGCCCAAGAGGCCGGCGTCGCCGCCATTCCCACCCTTGCCGTCGAAACCGTCGCCGCCGTTGCCGCCGTTGCCCATCAGCAGGCCGCCGCGGCCGCCGTCCTGACCAGGGCCGCCGTCGGCGCCGTTGCCGATCAACAGGCCGCCGTTCTCGCCCGGTTCGTCGCCGTTGCTGACGAACACCGCGAACGCGGCACCGAGGATGCCGATCGGATTGACGGCAGGCCCGGCAGCTGTGACGAACGTAGCCGGTCGGTCGCCGACGACGGCCGACGTCGGATGGCGGAAGATCCTTGATGGGTCATCGTTTCCGCTGACCCGTACTGGCGCCACGCGCTGTGGAACAGCGGGACGCGACTGCGCCTCAGGTACGGCTGACGGGCCGGCAGGTCGCGCGACTGCGGCGGAATTCGCCTGGGCCGCAGCACCCGTCGATAGCGCCCGGTGGCCGGTCGCCGCTTCGAGGAGGCGGTTGGGCGTCGCGAACGCACGAGGCGACGGTGTCGACGCGACCATGGGCGCCATCGAGGTGGACTGGGCTGCAGGCGGGACCGCCTCACTGAAATAGCTGACGCCGGTCGCCGCTACACCTGTCGCCACGGCCGCGGCGAGCATCGTCTTCCTCGTGACAATCAACACTGTCCGTTCCTTCCGATAAACCGCGCATTCGCGCACCGGAGAGGGGTAGGGAAGGTGGTTACACCATTACCTGGCGCCGGTTTGGGCTACAAGCTCGAGGGGTAACCCCGGCCGAATGTGGGTTACCGTCACGCATTCCGCCGCGAGAGCGTGACATAACCCCACACTCGGCGAGGTAGTTACTCGCCAGACCAACTCCCTGAGAGTCGTTTACAACTAATTCGTCTACCGTGGGCCCCTTGTGTCAACGAGCCCACGGTGAATGACGAGTGATAACGCAGACCACGAAAGATATGGAACACACCAACAGCATCAGCCCATGGGTGCGTCGCGGCGGCCCCGTCGTCGCGGTAACGGCCCTGGTCATGTACCTCGCGGTGTACGCGCAGTGGCCGACGCTGCGGATGCAAGTTCGACCTGATGGTGTACCGCTTCGCCGGGGAACGCCTGATGGAGGGACTCGACCTCTACTCCATCGGCCTGACAGGCAAACCCGGCGAGTTGTTGTTCATCTATCCGCCGTTCGCCGCGATCTGCGCCGTGCCGTTGGCCCTGCTCAACGATGCCGACGTGCGCTTGCTGTGGCTACTCGGCACCGTGGCCGCGTTGACGTACGCGGTGGTGCGGATGCTGAAGTCGATGGGCATGCGGACCGGAGGTGCTCTGGTCAGCCTGGCTGCGCTGCTGATCGGGGTGATCGCGTGGCTGGAACCGATGCGTCTCACGGCCGAGCTCGGTCAGATCAACGTCGTCCTGCTCGTCCTCGTAGTAGGTGATCTATTGGCTACCGGGCAGAGCAAGTGGTCGGGGATCGGGATCGGACTGGCCGCGGGCCTCAAACTCACGCCCGCGCTGTTCATCGTCTACCTCGTGGCGACTAGACGGATCCGCGCCGCCGTGGTGGCCACGGCAACGTTCGCTGGCACGGTTGGACTCGGATTCGCCGTCGCTCCAAGTGATTCCACAAGCTATTGGCTGCACGGCCGATTCGACGACGTCAACCGGATTTCACACGACCCGCTCGCCAACACGAGTGTGGCCGGATTGGTGTTGCGCTTGCACGGTTCGGCCACGGCAGCCACCATCGCCGGGGTGGTTGTCGCCGCCGCTGCCGTCGTGATCGCCGCAACGGCGTATCGACGAGGTCAGGCAGTGTTGGCGGTTGCCGTTGTCGGATTGGCATCGGCCGCCGCGTCACCGTTCAGCTGGAGCCACCACTGGGTGTGGTTCGCGCCGTTGGTCGTTCATCTCGGATACCGGGCGTACGTCGCAGGCAGCAGGACCGCCGCCGCGGCAATGTGGCTGCTGTGCGCCCTAATCGGGGGTTGGATCGTGGCGACTGCTGGCGATACCCCGCAGGCGGGCATTCTGTCGCTGCGGCCCGGCGGCATCTGGACCGACATCCTGCCCGGCGCTTATGTTTTCGTGCTCCTCGTGATGCTGGTCGGCACGGTGGTCTGGCTCTGGCGTCTCCGCGACGACATGCGCCTAGCCTGTCCGCCCATCCATGATCTCGAACACCTCGAAGTTGTTGACTCCGGCCACCACTGAGGGGTCGCGTTCACCGATCGCCAACACCTCGGCCCGATCGGTGGCCCGCAACACGCCCATTCCCCATACGCCTTCGGGGTCGGCGACGGGACCGTAGACCACGACCTTGCCGTCGTGCAGCAGCTGTTGCCAGTACGCGATGTGTTGCGACATCGCCTGCTGTTCTTCGGCTGTCATCGTCTGCGCGAAGTCGGCGCGCGGCGGAATCAGCCGCAAGAGGAAGAGGCTCATTCGGCCAGGCGCGTCGCGGGGTGCACGGCGATCAGCCCTAAACCGCTGCGCCGCTTGCATATTGCGGCCAGCTCGGCGTACGCCTTCTCACCGAGCAGTTCGGTCAGCTCGGGGGCGTACGACTCCCACACTTGCTTGGCGCCGACGTGCGCGTTGGGGTCGCCGGTGCAGTACCAGTACAGGTCTGCGCCGCCCTCACCCCAGCCGCGTCGGTCGTACTCGGTGATCCAGGTCTTGAGGATCTCCGAGCCGTCCGGCCGCTCCACCCACTCCTGGGTGCGACGGATCGGCAGCTGCCAGCAGACGTCCGGCTTCATGGTCAACGGCTCGACACCCAGCTTGAGCGCCTTGCTGTGCAGTGCGCAGCCGATCCCGCCGGCGAAACCGGGCCTGTTCAGAAAGATGCAGGCGCCCTTGTACTTTCGCGTACGGAGATTGGGTTTGTCGTCGTACTCGTCCCACTCCAGGTAGCCCTTCCTGCCGAGCCCCTTCTCGCGGAACTGCCAATCCTCGTCGGTCAGCTGCTTGACGGCGTCGTCCAGCCGGGCGCGGTCGTCCTTGTCGGACAAGAACGCGCCGTGCGAGCAGCACCCGTCGTCGGGGCGACCCTCGACCGTTCCCTTGCACGCGGGTGTGCCAAACACGCACGTCCACCGCGACAGCAGCCAGGTGAGATCGGCGGAGATCATGTGCTCAGAGTTATCGGGGTCGTAGAACTCCACCCATTCACGGGCGAAGTCCAAATCCACTTCACCTGGATGCGATGCGCTCACAAAACTCAACGGTAGACCCATTAAGTTGGGGACGTGCGATTAGGCGTGCTCGACGTGGGCAGCAATACCGTCCACCTATTGGTGGTGGACGCGCGCCGCGGCGGGCATCCGACACCGATGAGTTCCACCAAGGCGTCGCTGCGACTCGCCGAGGCGATCGACGGCTCGGGCAAGCTGACCCGCAAGGGTGCCGACAAGCTCATCAGCACAATCGACGAGTTCGCCAAGATCGCCGCCAGCTCCGGCTGCGCCGAACTGATGGCGTTCGCCACCTCCGCCGTGCGCGACGCCAAGAACTCCGAGGACGTGCTCGCGAGAGTGCGCGCTGACACCGGCGTGGCGCTGCAGGTGCTAAGCGGGGTCGACGAGTCCCGGTTGACGTTCCTGGCCGTCCGCCGCTGGTACGGCTGGAGCGCCGGGCGCATCATCAACATCGACATCGGCGGCGGCTCGCTGGAACTGTCCAGCGGGGTCGACGAGGAGCCCGAGGTAGCGCTGTCGCTGCCGCTGGGCGCTGGCCGACTGACGCGCGAATGGCTGCCGGACGATCCGCCCGGCCGCCGCCGGGTGGCGATGCTGCGCGACTGGCTTGCCACCGAGTTGTCGGAGGCCGGCGCCACGATGTCCGAGGCCGGAAGTCCCGACCTGACGGTGGCGACGTCGAAGACATTCCGCTCGCTCGCCCGCCTCACCGGCGCCGCCCCCTCCGGTGCGGGTCCACGGGTGACCCGGACCCTGACCGCCGCCGGCCTTAGGCAGCTCATAGCTTTCATCTCTAGGATGACCGCGGCCGACCGTGCGGAGTTGGAAGGGGTGAGTGCCGAGCGGGCGCCACAGATCGTGGCCGGAGCTTTGGTTGCTGAGGCGAGTATGAAGGCTCTCAATATCGATAGTGTGGATATCTGCCCCTGGGCATTGCGAGAAGGGCTGATTCTGCGGAAACTCGACAGCAAAGCCGACGGAACGGCCTTGGTGGAGACGTCCGTGCGGGAGGCTGGACGTGAAGTAGCTAGGCCCAAAGGCAACACACGATGACAGGACCAGAAGAAAGCCACAGCAGCACGCGACCGATCTCGGTCGCGGAGTTGCTGGCGAAGAACGGCACGATCGGTGCCCCGCCCGTCGGCGGCAGGCGCCGGAGGCGCCGTGGCAATAGCGACTCCGTCACAGTCGCCGAGCTGACCGGCGAAATCCCGATCGTTTCCGGCCACGACGTCCACGACGTCCACGACGTCCACGAGACCGAGACCACCCGGACCATCCCGGCGGTGGTCGACGAGGAGCCGGCCGCGCCGTCGACCAACGGCGTTGTAGACCATGACGACGAAGTCGAGACCGAAACGGTCGACGAAGACGAAACCGCCGAGGACGAGTACGAAGACGGCGACGACGATTATGCCGACGCGGTCGCCGACTACGCCGCCCATATCCAGGACCGCGACGTCGACGACGACCCGGTCGACTTCTTCGCGCCGCCGCCGCGCCGCCCGCGCTATACGCCTGGCCAGCGCAGCTTCGCGCCAGTCGGTCGGGGCGCCGAGCAGATGAGTCCCGATCCTGTCGACGAGGACGACGACGTCTTTGACTCACCCATCGACCTGGCCGACGAGCCGGAGATCGAGGACGAGGACACCCAGGCTGCGTTCGACGAGAAGGATAAGGACGAGCTGCCGTCGTACCTGCAGTCGTCGGCGGGCACCCTGTTCGGCGGCCAGACCGTCGCCGACGACCTGGCCCGGCGCGGCGCATCCCCTCGCCCGGAGGACATCGACCTGGAAGACGAGGACGAGGACACCGCCACGGCGTCGTCCGGCATGTCGTCGTTCTTTCGCGGCGCCTTGATCGTCGGCCAATGCATCGTCGCGGTCGCGTTCGGCGCAGGCCTGTTCATCGCGTTCGACCAGCTGTGGAAGTGGAACAACATCGTCGCTCTCGTGCTGTCGGTGCTGGTCATCCTCGGCCTCGTTGTTGGTGTGCGCGTGGTGCGCAAGACGGAGGACATCGGCAGCACGCTGATCGCGGTGGCGGTTGGGGCTCTGGTCACGCTCGGACCGTTGGCTTTGCTGCAGTCGGGCTAAGGCGACGACCGGACGCCGATAGACACTGTGCGCCCCGCCATCAAGGTTGGTCTGTCGACTGCCTCGGTATATCCGCTGAGGACCGAGGCCGCCTTCGAGTACGCGGCGCGACTCGGCTATGACGGCGTCGAGCTGATGGTGTGGGCTGAGACGGTCAGCCAAGACGTCGACGCGATCGAGGAGATGGCCAAGCGCTATGACATGCCGGTGCTGTCGGTGCACGCGCCGTGCCTGCTGATCTCGCAGCGAGTGTGGGGTGCCAACCCGATCCCCAAGTTGGAGCGCAGCGTGCGCGCGGCCGAGCAGCTCGGCGCGCAGACCGTCGTCGTGCATCCGCCGTTCCGGTGGCAACGCCGCTACGCCGAGGGGTTCTCTGCTCAGGTCGCCGAGCTCGAGGCGTCCAGCGATGTGATGGTGGCGGTGGAGAACATGTTTCCGTTCCGCGCCGACCGGTTCTTCGGTGCCGGCCAGACCTCGATCGAGCGGATGCGTAAGCGGGGCGGCAAGCCAGGGCCCGGCATTTCGGCGTTCGCACCGTCCTATGACCCGCTCGACGGCGATCACGCCCACTACACGCTCGATTTGTCGCACACCGCGACAGCAGGCACCGACGCGCTCGACATGGCCCGCCGGATGGGGGATGGGCTTGTGCACCTGCACCTGTGCGACGGCAGCGGCGCCTCCGCCGACGAGCACCTGGTGCCGGGCCGCGGCTCCCAGCCCACCGTGGAGATCTGCGAGATGCTGGCGGTCGGCGACTTTTCAGGGCATGTGATCCTGGAGGTGACCACATCGGGCGCGCGGACCGCCATCGAACGCGAAGCGTTGCTGTCGGAATCACTGCAGTTCGCCCGCAAGCACCTGCTGCGCTGACGCTACGAAGGAATACGCATGCCGGGATCAACGGCGTTCACCGACGCCATGGCGCTCACCCCGGAAGGGGACGGCGTATATGAAGGTGAGCTGAACGAGCATTGGACCATCGGCGCGAGAGTGCACGGCGGCGCGATGCTGGCGCTGTGTGCAAACGCGGCGCTGAAGGAACATGGCGAAGGGGCAGTCCAGCCGATCGCAGTGGCAGGCAATTTCCTGTGTCCGGCCCGATGAGGGTGGTGGCCACCGTGCGTAAGCGGGGGCGGCGGGTCAGCCTCGTCGACGTGGAGCTGAACCGAGGTGATCGGACTGCGGTCCGCGCGGCGGTGACGCTCGGCGACCCCGAGCACCATGTGCCGCCGCTGTCCCCCTCGCAAGCTGGAGGCACCCCCAGTCGGTCAATCCGGTGATCCCCTGATGCAGCCGGAGCCGCCGCCGGGACTCGAACCGATCGGTCCGGGGCATCCGATGGAAGACATCGTGTATCTGGCGCACGGTTGCGACATCCGGCCGTCGCTGACGACATTCGCGCCGCGCACCGACGGCGGTCCACCCGTCATCGAATACTGGGTGCGCCCGAAAGGCGTTGCGCCGGACGTGCTTTTCGCGCTGTTGTGCGGCGACGTGTCCGCGCCTGTGACGTTCGGCGTGAACCGAATGGGATGAGCGCCGACGGTTCAGCTCACCGCGTATCTGCGCGCGCTGCCCGCTGGCGGCTGGCTGCGGGTCTTGTGCACGACGGTGCAGATCGGGCAGGACTGGTTCGACGAGGACCACATCGTCGTCGATTGCGAGGGCCGCATCATCGTGCAGAGCCGTCAGCTGGCGATGGTGCCGCCGGGGTCGTGACGCCGGAGGCGTCGAATCAAAGCGTCGATAGGCAGCATGCGATGCTTGCGCGCATGGCCAGAATCGCGATCGTCGGCGGTGGAAGTATTGGCGAGGCACTGCTGTCCGGGCTGCTGCGCGCCGGACGGCAGGTCAAGGACCTCGTGGTTGCCGAGAAGCACCCCGATCGTGCGAAGTATCTGTCCGACACGTATTCGGTGTTGGTGACCACGGTTGCCGACGCGGTCGACACCGCCGCCTATGTGATCGTCGCCGTAAAGCCCGCCGACGTCTCCAGTGTCGTCGGCGAGATCGCCGACGCGGCGGCGAAGGCCGAAAGCAATACCGCCGAACAGGTTTTCGTGTCGGTCGTCGCGGGCGTGACCACGGAGTTCTACGAGAACAAATTGCCTGCCGGTTCGCCGGTCATCCGGGTGATGCCCAACGCGCCGGTCGTCGTTGGTGGGGGCGTCAGTGCGCTGGCGCGCGGCCGCTTCGCGACCGCCGATCACCTCAAGGAGGTGTCCGCGATCTTCGATGCGGTCGGTGGCGTGCTGACGGTGCCCGAGTCGCAACTCGACGCGGTCACCGCGGTGTCGGGCTCCGGCCCGGCGTACTTCTTCCTGATGGTCGAGGCGCTCGTCGACGCGGGCGTCGCCGCCGGGCTGACACGTTCGGTGGCGACCGATCTGGTCGTGCAAACGATGGCAGGCTCGGCTGCGATGTTGCTGGAGCGCCTGGACGAGGCGCAGCCTGCGGGCGACGCGGCGATGGGCACCGCGATGGACACCACCGCGGCCCAATTGCGCGCCACGGTTACCTCGCCGGGCGGCACTACCGCTGCTGGGCTGCGGGAACTCGAACGCGGTGGTTTGCGGGCGGCGGTCGGTAACGCCGTCGAAGCCGCAAAAAAGCGCTCTGAACAGCTCGGAATTACATCTGAGTAGTTAATCAATTTCCCACTGATTAGCCCACACCCGTCGCAGTAACCCCATCCGCCACGCTATTCTCCCAGTGGTAAGCACGGGTTGGCGCCAGCGGTGGGGAAGCCGCTGGAACTGCCCTTGCCTGATGGATTGGGTTGCGATGACGTCTATGAACGGGCCATCGGCGCGGGACTCGGCTAGTGCGAAGGCGGCGCGTGACGCCGGCCAGACCGACGGCCAGCCGCCACGAGCTCAATTTCTCACCGTCGCGGAGGTCGCGAGCCTCATGCGCGTCAGCAAGATGACGGTGTATCGCTTGGTGCACAACGGCGAGTTGCCGGCTGTCCGCGTTGGACGCTCGTTTCGGGTGCATGCCAAGGCTGTCCACGACATGCTGGAGACCTCGTACTTCGACGCGGGCTAGCTCACACTTCGCGCGACCGTCACGTCAGGGCGTCACCTCGCGGATGTCAGTGTCGGCGTCGGAGCCGTTTTCCGTTTAGCTAGGCTGCACAGGTAAAGTGTGCGGGTCAAGAGGCTCGAAAAGCCCCCACAGGCTAGACAGTTCTAGGTAGCGGAGTTCATGGGTTCAGTCATCAAGAAGCGGCGTAAGCGCATGTCGAAGAAGAAGCACCGCAAGCTGCTTCGTCGCACTCGGGTGCAGCGCAGAAAACTCGGCAAGTAGCTTTCAGGCTGGGCCGCTAGTCTGTCCGAATGGATTCTGGGGGGCAATCGAACGGGTCTGACTCGCGCGACACTGTCCACTATCCGAAGGTCGTCCTGGTCACGGGGGCGTGCCGGTTCCTCGGCGGGTATCTGACCGCCCGGCTGGCGCAGAACCCGCTGATCAACCACGTCATCGCCGTGGACGCGATCGCGCCGAGCAAGGATCTGCTGCGCCGGATGGGCCGCGCGGAGTTCGTCCGTGCCGACATCCGTAACCCGTTCATCGCCAAGGTCATCCGCAACGGCGACGTCGACACTGTGGTGCATGCCGCGGCGGCCTCCTACGCGCCGCGCTCGGGTGGAGGCGCGGCGCTCAAGGAGCTCAACGTGATGGGCGCGATCCAGTTGTTCGCGGCCTGCCAGAAGGCGCCGTCGGTGCGGCGCGTCGTGCTCAAGTCGACATCCGAGGTGTACGGCTCGAGCGCGCGCGACCCGGTGCTGTTCACCGAGAGCAGCAGCCGGCGTCGGCCACCGGGGGAAGGCTTCGCCCGAGACAGCATCGACATCGAGGGTTATGCCCGCGGGCTGGGCAGGCGCAGGCCCGACATCGCGGTCAGCATCCTGCGGTTGGCCAACATGATCGGCCCCGCGATGGACACCGCACTGTCGCGGTATCTGGCCGGGCCCGTCGTGCCGACTGTCGTCGGTCACGACGCGCGGCTGCAGCTGTTGCACGAACAGGACGCGCTTGGCGCCCTGGAGCGCGCGACGATGGCGGGCCGGTCGGGCACATTCAACATCGGAGCCCCCGGCATCATCATGATGAGTCAGGCCATCCGGCGCTCGGGCAGGGTTCCACTGCCCGTGCCGCGTTCTGCGTTGTGGGCTGTGGATTCGCTGAGGCGCGCAACTCGCTACACTGAACTCGATCGCGAGCAGCTTGACTACTTGAGCTACGGCCGGGTGATGGACACGATGCGAATGCGCAATGACCTTGGCTACAGCCCTAAGTGGACAACCGCGGAAGCATTTGACGACTACGTCAGAGGTCGCGGATTAACTCCGATCATCGACCCGCGATGGGTACGCTCAATGGAGAGCGGCGCCGTGGCTGCGGCGCAACGCTGGGGACGCTAGAAACAACATTTCAAGTCGGGTGGGGAGAAGGTAACAACGTGGCGGGCGAGTCCAAAGCCAAAGTTATTCCGCTGCACTCTAATTCGGGCCGTTCCTCGGCCCAACGGCGCGCCGCCGCGGCGCGCGCGGAAAGCTCGCGCCGACATCCTTCCGTGCTGACGGATACCGGCGGGCGTGCTTCTGCCGAGCAGATCGCCGCCGTCGTCCGCGAGATCGATCAGCGTCGCAACGCGGTCGCGGGCACCACGACCGTCGAGGAGACGCCGACCGAACTCGCCAAGCGGATCGCGGCGGTGGCCGAATTCATCCGCAAGCGGATGATGGGCGACTACACCGTCGACGAGTTCGGGTTTGACCCGCACCTCAATAACGCTATCTTTTTGCCTTTGCTGCGCGTGTTCTTCAACTCGTGGTTCCGAGTTGAGGTCAGCGGGATTGAAAATCTGCCGCGCGACGGCGCGGCGCTGGTGGTGGCCAACCACGCGGGCGTGTTGCCGTTCGACGGGCTGATGACCGCAGTGGCGGTGCACGATAAGCACCCGACACATCGAGACCTTCGACTGCTCGCCGCCGACATGGTATTCGACATGCCGATGATCGGTCAGGCGGCGCGCAAGGCAGGTCACACGATGGCGTGCACGGCCGACGCGCACCGTCTGCTGGCCGCGGGCGAGCTGACCGCCGTATTCCCCGAGGGCTACAAGGGCCTGGGCAAGCACTTCAAGGATCGCTACAAGTTGCAGCGGTTCGGCCGCGGCGGCTTCGTGGGGGCGGCGCTGCGGACCAAGGCGCCGATCGTGCCGTGCTCGATTGTCGGCTCGGAGGAGATCTACCCGATGATCGCCGACGTCAAGTTGCTGGCCCGACTGTTCGGGCTGCCGTACTTCCCGGTCACGCCGTTCTTCCCGCTGGCGGGGCCGGTCGGTATGGTTCCGCTGCCGTCCAAGTGGCACATCCAGTTCGGCGAGCCGATCCCGACCACTGACTACGACGAGTCGGCCGCCGACGATCCGATGATCACGTTCGAGCTGACCGACCAGGTCCGCGAGACCATCCAGCAGACGCTGTACCAGTTGTTGGCGAACCGCCGCAACATGTTCCTCGGCTAAGGTTTAGCTTCCCTTAGAGCTTTGCCCAGCAATCATTTTCGCGATCGCGGCATCGCGGGCGGCGGCGATCTGTGCGCTCACCTCGTCGGCCTCGCTGTCTGATGCGGCCTCGCCCATCACCGTCACAACGCTCGTCAACACCGGCTTGCCGGCGGCGTCTGTCACCTCGCCGCGGATCTCGGTGACCACTGCGCCGTGCGACTCGGTCACCGAATCCAGATAGGAATCGAAGTACAGCTTGTCGCCGGCGAGGATCGGGCGATGGAAGACGATCTTCTGGTCGCGGTGCAGCACGCGCTCCATGTTGATCGGCACGTCGAACTGGTTGAAGATCTCCAGCTGCACCTTGCGGCCTGCGACCGCGAGGAAGGTCAGCGACGCGATCAGCGCGTCATAGCCGCATTCCTTGGCGGCGTCCTCGCTGTAATGGGCCGGGTGGTCGTCCTTGACGGCCTTCGCGAACTCACGGATCTTCTCTCGGTCGACCTCGAAGTGGTCGGGGTACCGGTAGTGCGTTCCGATGATGTTTTCAGCGATGCCCATGCTGGCTCGGTCTTCCGTTCTAGGTGTTAGCGCGCGAGCCTATCAGCGCCGATTCAGCTCACTTGGTGGCGGCGCGGACGCTGCTCAGCCGCCATCCTGGCGACGCGACACGATCGCCGCCAACGCCCCGCCGACCGCGCCCAGTGCCAGCGCCGACGGCACACCGATCCTCGCGGCCTTGCGTGCGGTGCGGAAATCGCGGATCTCCCAACCCCGCTCGCGGGCCAAGTCGCGCAGGTCGGCGTCGGGATTTATCGCCACCGCGGTGCCGACCAACGACAGCATCGGCACGTCGTTGAAGCTGTCGGAGTACGCGGTGCAGCGACGCAGGTTCAGCCCTTCGCGGATGGCCAGCGACCGTACCGCGTGCGCCTTGCCCGCGCCGTGCAGGATGTCGCCGACCAGTCGGCCGGTGAACATCCCGTCGATGGATTCGGCGACGGTGCCCAGCGCACCGGTCAGCCCCAGTCTCTTGGCGATCGTCGCGGCCAGCTCGCACGGCGTCGCGGTGACCAGCCACACCTGCTGGCCTGCGTCGAGGTGCATCTGGGCCAAGGCACGGGTGCCCGGCCAGATCTTGTCGGCGATGATCTCGTCGTAGATGTCCTCGCCGAGCGCCTCTAGCTCGGCTGTCGAGCGGCCTTCGATGAACGCCAGCGCCTTTCGCTTACCGGCGGCCACGTCGTCGCTGTTCTCCCGGCCGATCAGCTGAAACTTCGCCTGCGCGTAGATGAAACGGCCCAAATCGCCGTAGGTGAAGTACTTGCGGGCGGCCAGGCCGCGGGCGAAATGCACCAGCGACGACCCGTGCACCAGCGTGTTGTCGACGTCGAAGAACGCCGCGGCGGTCAGATCGGGCGGTGGGGCAGGCGGGGAGGTGGCTGCGATCTGGAGTTCGGTGACGGCGGCCTCGGCGCTGGCCTCGCCAGCCAGCGCCTGTTCAGCAGCCTCGACCTCGGCTTCCCCGGTTTCGGACACGGCATTAACAGTAAGTCACCGGGGTGGCGATACTTGCGGGGTGAAGCGGCAGGTGGAATTGCTCACACGTGAGGGCTGCACGATCTGTTCGGGCGCGGCGACGCGGCTGCGGCAATTGGCTGACGAATTGGGCTTCGAGCTCAAGATCACCGACGTCGACGCCCTCGCCGCGGGCGGGAATTCCGCGCTGCGTGCGGAGTTCGGTGATCGGCTGCCGGTGGTGCTGTTGGATGGTGCCGAGCACAGTTATTGGGAGGTCGATGAGTCCCGGCTGCGCGCGGATCTTGCGAAGCGATAAAGAGGTGAGCAAATTTGGTAGCCCAGCTGGTCAACGATTACCTTGGATGACGTGGTGATGAAGCCGTGAGCGTGTTGCTTTTCGGGGTTTCGCACCGCAGCGCGCCGGTGTCGGTGCTGGAGCAATTGAGCACCGACGAGGCCGATCAAGCCAAGATCGTCGACCAGGTGCTGCAGTCTTCTTTGGTCACCGAGGCGATGGTGTTGTCCACCTGCAACCGCGTCGAGGTTTACGCCGTCGTCGAGGCGTTCCACGGCGGCCTGTCGGTGATCGGCTCGGTGCTGTCCGAACACTCGGGTATGTCGCTGGGCGACCTGACGAAGTACGCATACGTGCGGTACGCCGAAGCGGCCGTCGAGCATCTCTTCGCGGTGACCAGCGGGCTGGACTCCGCGGTCATCGGCGAGCAGCAGGTGCTCGGCCAGGTCCGCCGGGCGTATGCCGCCGCCGAGTCCAACCACACCGTCGGCCGCACCATGCACGAGCTGTCGCAGCGCGCGCTGTCGGTGGGCAAGCGGGTGCACTCCGAGACCGGCATCGACTCGGCGGGCGCCTCGGTCGTGTCGGTGGCGCTCGGCATGGCCGACACCAAGCTCGGCGGCCTGGCCGGCCGCAGCGCGGTCGTCGTCGGGGCGGGCTCTATGGGCGCGCTGTCGGCCAAGCATCTGGTACGCGCGGGGGTCGAGCGCGTCCACGTCGTGAACAGGACCTTGCCCCGCGCGAAGAAGCTCGCTCAGAAGATCCGCGAGCTGGGGGTGACCGCCGATGCTTTCCCGTTCGACCACCTGACTCCTGTGCTCACGGACGCCGACGTGGTCGTGAGCTGCACCGGCGCGGTTAGGCCAGTGGTTTCGCTCGCCGATGTACACCGCGGCCTGGCCCACGGTCACGAGCCGAAGCAGCTGGTGATCTGCGACCTCGGCATGCCGCGGAACGTCGATCCCGCGGTGGCCGGTCTGCCCGGTGTTTTCGTGGTTGACATGGACCGCATTCAGCGGGAACCGTCGGCTCGCGCCGCAGCGTCCGACGCCGAGGCCGCTCGCAGCATCGTCGCCGCAGAGGTTGCCAGCTACCTGGCCGGACAACGGATGGCCGAGGTCACGCCGACCGTGACCGCGCTACGGCAGCGTGCCGCCGATGTGGTCGAGGCCGAGTTGCTGCGGCTGGACAACCGGCTGCCCGAGCTCGATGCCGCGCACCGCGAGGAGGTCGCCAAGACCGTCCGCCGCGTCGTCGACAAGCTGCTGCACGCGCCGACGGTGCGGGTCAAACAGTTGGCCAGCGCGCCAGGCGGCGACAGCTATGCCGAGGCTCTGCGCGAGCTCTTCGAGCTCGACCAGCAGGCCGTCGATGCCGTTGCCGCAGGCGAATTGCCGCGTGCGACAAAAGATCTCGACAAGACCGAGTAGCGCTTGACTGGAAGTCACGAAGTAATCCGGATAGGCACCCGGGGCAGCCTGTTGGCGATGACGCAGGCCGGTGTCATCAAAGACGCCCTCGCGGCCAACGGGCACGCCGCCGAGCTGGTCATCATCTCCACCGAAGGCGACCGGTCGACCGGGCCGATTGCCGATATCGGCGTTGGCGTGTTCACCGCCGCCCTGCGCGAGGCCATCCACGAGCGCCGTGTCGACATGGCCGTGCATTCCTACAAGGATTTGCCGACCGCACCCGACCCGCGGTTCAACATCGCGGCGATACCCCCGCGCGAGGACGCCAGGGATGCCTTGGTGGCGCGCGACGGGCTGGTGCTGGGAGAGTTGCCCGCAGGGTCGGTGATCGGCACGTCAAGTCCGCGACGGGCCGCGCAGCTTAGAGCATTGGGTCTCGGTTTGGAAATCCGCCCCCTACGAGGCAACCTTGATACCAGGTTGAACAGGGTAAGCAACGGTGATCTCGACGGCATCGTGGTCGCACGGGCGGGACTGGCCCGCATCGGACGACTGGCGGATGTCACCGAGACTCTCGAGCCGGTGCAGATGTTGCCAGCGCCGGCTCAAGGTGCGCTCGCGGTCGAGTGCCGCGCAGACGACACCGAGCTCGTCGCGCTGCTGGCGGAGTTGGACGACGCCGACACACGCGCCGCGGTCACCGCTGAACGAGTCCTGCTCGCCGAACTGGAGGCGGGCTGTTCCGCGCCGGTGGGGGCGATCGCCGAGGTGGTCGACTCCATCGATGAGGACGGCCGTGTCTTCGAAGAGTTGTCGCTGCGCGGCTGTGTGGCGACGCTGGACGGATCCGACGTGATCCGCGCGTCCGGAATCGGGACACCCGATCGGGCACGGGAGCTGGGGCTCTCGGTGGCCGAGGAGCTGTTCGAGCTGGGCGCGCGCGATCTGTTGGGCGATGCTGGGAGAGAGAGATGACTGGGCATTCCGGGCGAGGGCGTAAGACAAAGCCCGGCCGCATCACCTTCGTCGGCTCCGGGCCGGGCGACCTCGGCCTGCTGACGACGCGGGCGCGGACGGTACTTGCCAACGCCGCGCTGGTGTTCACCGATCCCGACGTGCCAGAAGCGGTGCTCGCCCTGGCGGGCTGTGAACTGCCGCCGCCGTCGGGACCTGAACCGGCCGAGGCGGCCAAGGCGGCTGACACGGACGCCGACGCTGACAAGGACGTGCCGCGGGCGTCGGTCCCCCGCGAGCGGGAGGTGCCCCCAGTCGCCGCCAGTGCGGCGACTAGGATTCCCGGCGGCCCCGACATCCGGCCCGCGCTGGGTGATCCCGCGGAGGTTGCCAAGACGCTGGCCGCCGAGGCCCGCACGGGCGTCGACGTGGTCCGGCTGGTCGCGGGCGATCCGCTGTCTGTGGATGCGGTGATCACCGAGGTGAACGCGCTGGCCAAGACCCACCTGAATTTCGAGATCGTGCCGGGTCTGCCCGACACCACAGCGGTGCCGACGTACGCGGGGCTGCCGCTGGGGTCTTCGCACACCGTCGCCGATGTGCGCGGTGATGTGGACTGGGCGGCGTTGGCCGCAGCGCCCGGCCCGCTGATCCTGCACGCCACCGCGTCTCGCCTGCCTGAGGCGGCGCGCACGCTGATCGAATACGGGCTGGCCGAAACCACGCCCACCGTTGTCACAGCGAATGGCACGACATGCCAACAGCGTTCGGTGGAAACCACACTGGCCGGTCTGCTCGACAAGAACACGCTTGCGGGCACGGATTCTTCCGGCCTGCCGGCCGGACCCTTGGCGGGACCGCTGGTGGTGACCATCGGCAAGACCGTCACCAACCGCGCAAAGCTCAACTGGTGGGAGAGCCGCGCGCTGTACGGCTGGACCGTGCTGGTGCCCCGCACCAAGGACCAGGCGGGCGAGATGAGCGAAAAGCTGGTCAGCCACGGCGCATTGCCGATCGAGGTGCCGACCATCGCCGTCGAACCGCCGCGCAGCCCCGCGCAGATGGAGCGTGCGGTCAAGGGTCTGGTCGACGGCCGGTTCCAGTGGGTGGTGTTCACCTCCACCAACGCGGTGCGCGCGGTGTGGGAGAAGTTCAACGAGTTCGGTCTGGACGCCCGCGCGTTCTCGGGAGTGAAGATCGCCTGCGTCGGGCAGGCCACGGCCGACCGGGTGCGGGCCTTCGGGATCAATCCCGAGCTGGTGCCGTCCGGCGAGCAGTCCTCGCTGGGCCTGCTCGACGAATTCCCGCCCTACGACGACATTTTCGACCCGGTGAACCGGGTGCTGCTGCCGCGGGCCGACATCGCCACCGAGACATTGGCCGAGGGACTGCGTGAACGCGGCTGGGAGATCGAGGATGTCACCGCCTATCGCACGGTGCGTGCCGCGCCGCCGCCCGCGTCGACTCGCGAGATGATCAAGACCGGTGGCTTCGACGCGGTCTGCTTCACCTCCAGCTCGACGGTGCGCAACCTGGTCGGCATTGCGGGCAAGCCGCACGCACGGACCATCGTCGCGTGCATCGGCCCGAAAACCGCTGAAACCGCAGCGGAATTCGGCCTGCGCGTGGACGTGCAGCCGGAAGTCGCCGCGGTGGGCCCGCTGGTCGAGGCGCTTGCCGAGCATGCCGCCCGGCTGCGTGCCGAGGGTGCGCTACCGCCGCCGCGCAAGAAGAGCCGCCGGCGCTAACCCGGAAGGGCCCAGTGTTCCCACGCCACCGTCCGCGCAGGCTCCGGTCGACGCCGGCGCTGCGTCGGCTCGTGGCGGAGACCTCCGTCGAGCCAAGGCATCTGGTACTGCCGATGTTCGTCGCCGACGGGATAGCGGAATCGCTGCCCATATCCTCGATGCCTGGAGTCGTGCAGCACACCCGTGACTCGCTACGCCGTGCGGCCGCCGACGCGGTGGCCGCGGGTGTCGGCGGGCTGATGCTGTTCGGGGTCCCGCGTGACGAGGACAAGGATGCCACGGGTTCGGCGGGCGTTGCCGAGGACGGCATTCTCAACGTCGCATTGCGTGATCTGGCCAAGGACCTCGGCGAGGACACCGTGCTGATGGCCGACACCTGCCTGGACGAGTTCACCGATCACGGTCACTGCGGCGTGCTGGACTCTTCAGGCCGGGTCGATAATGACGCCACCAACGTCCGCTACGTGGAATTGGCTGTGGCGCAAGCGGAATCGGGCGCCCAGGTGGTGGGCCCGAGCGGGATGATGGACGGCCAGGTCGCGGCGATCCGCGACGGTCTGGACGCCGCCGGCCACACCGACACGGTGATCCTCGCCTACGCCGCCAAGTTCGCGTCGGGGTTCTACGGCCCGTTCCGTGAGGCCGTGGCCTCCAGCCTGCGCGGTGACCGTCGCACCTATCAGCAGAACGCGGGCAACGCCCGCGAGGCCATGCATGAGATCGCGCTGGACATCGACGAGGGCGCCGACATCATCATGGTCAAGCCGGCGATGAGCTACCTCGACGTGGTACGTGCCGCCGCGGACATCTCGCCGGTGCCGGTCGCCGCGTATCAGGTCTCCGGGGAGTACGCGATGATCAGCGCCGCGGCCGCCAACGGCTGGATCGATCTGCGGACCGTCGCGCTGGAGACGTTGACCGGCATTCGGCGCGCGGGTGCCGACATCGTGTTGACGTACTGGGCGGCTGACGTCGGCGGCTGGCTGGTGTGACAGCGCAGCCGGAAGGCCCACGACAGATGACGCAACGGCAGCCGACGGCCGAGCCTGGCAGGCCCGCGGACGTCGACACCGGATTCTGGCTGTGGGTGGCGGCGTTGCCGCTGATGGTGATCGGATACATCGTCGACCTCGTACTGACCGGCGCGAATCATCCGCCCAAGATCGTGTACGCGATCTCCGTGGTGTTCGTGGTCGTGATGTCGGCGGTCGTGGTGACGTTTCTGATCCTGATGCGGCACGGCTATCGGTGGGCTCGCACGCTGTTGACGGGCGGCGGAATCGCGTCGGTGGTGTACACCGGCACAAGTCTTTTCAGCGTGGACCGTCCCACCGCGGCGGCCGTCATCTACGCCGTCACCGCGATCGTCGGGTCGGTGCTGATCGTGGGTGGTGTGTTCCTGCTGCATCGCAGGGACGCCCACGCTTTCTTCACGCGCTAACCGTTAGGCTGGCCGGAACATGACAGCCCCACAGTCGCGACCGCGTGCCGTCACCGCCGCATTCTGGTGCTGGGTGGTCGCCTCCGTCATGCTGATCGTCGGCGGCCTGATCGCCGCGACCGTGACCGCGCTTCCCGCGGTTTACCGCGGAGGGGGCGTTATCACCGCCCTCGCCGGTGCCGGGATGGCGTTGTTGGCCGGGCGCAGCCGCAGCGAAGACACCCGCTATCGGCGCGCCGCGATCGCGCTGTCGGTGGTGATCGTCGTGTTGGTGGCGATCGTGGCCGTGCTGGGAGGCGCGGTGCATGTGCTGACGATGCTTGCGGTGCTCCCTTTGATCGCGGGGACCGTGCTGATCACCCGACCTGCGGCATCGTCGTCCGAACAGGAGCCTCGGTGATCGAGAGCGGCCCGCCGGAGGTTTTGTTCCACGAGCCGGGCGCCAGCTGGTGGTGGCTGTCGGCGGGTCCTGCCGCGGGTGTCGCCATGGCGCTGATTCAACTGTCAGCCGGCTACGGCATCCAGCTGCTGGTCCCAGGCATCTTCCTCGTGCTGGTGAGCGGGTTCCTCGCGATTCAGGTCAAGGCCGCGCGCATCCACACGTCGGTCGAGCTGACGCCCGATCATCTGCGTCAGGGCACCGAACGCCTGCGCGTCGACGACATCGTACGGATCTATCCACAGCCAAAAGGCGAAGAGGAGCCGAAGTGGATGTCGGCGCGCGCGCTCGGCGAACTCACCGGTGTCCCGCGCGGGCGCACTGGCATCGGTTTGAGGCTGGCCAACGATCGCACTGCGCAGGCGTGGGCGCGTAAGCACCAGCAACTGCGGGTCGCCCTGGCCCACCTGGTGGAAGAGCGCATACCCCCGGGTCCCGCATCATGAGAGCCCGGATCGAACTGCTGGTGGCCGTCCTCGCGGCGGTCGGTTGCGTGGTGAGCTGGTTGGCCGCCAGGTCGACGGTGGCGGTGGCGCCGGTGCTGGAGGGTGAACCTCAGACCACGTCGGTGGTCTACAGCGCCCCGCTGCTGGTGCTGTCCTTGCTGCTGGCCACCGTCGCCGGAGTGCTGGCGGTCGTCGGGATCTCCCGTCTGCGACGCGGCTAGTCCCGCCGAAATCGACCAATTGGCGAGATCCACTCGCACTTCTGCACCCATTGTCCTTTTGGGCGCATCGTGAGGCCGCTCACACGCTTTTGGGTACAAAGTTCGAAATCTGTAACACTGTTCCACATGACGGAGTCCGCCTACCCTGCGGGCGCGTGGGCCCCCAGCTTGCGAGGGGAGTGCCCCCAGGCGCAGACCTCGCAACGGACGGCCGACGCCCTGCCGCTGGGCCCACAGTCGCTGGTCTGGCGCTACTTCGGCGACAACCGGATGTATCTCATCGGCCCGCGCCCGGCGGTGCTGCAGAACATGCTCGCGGAACTCGGTCAGGGCGTATTCGACCACTCCACGTTCTTCGCCGATACCGCGGAGAGGCTCAAACGCACCATCCCGCCGATCTTCAACACCGTCTACGGCTCCGACGACGACCCCTCTGGTTCCGGAGCCGGATTGCAGGTCCGCGACTTCCATCATCACGTCAAGGGCGACATGCCGGACGGCGGCCGCTACCACGCGCTCGACCCCGACACGTACTTCTGGGCGCACGCCACGTTCGTCGAGCAGGTGCTCTACTTCGCCGACACGTTCGTCAAGCGGCTCACGCCGGGCGAGAAGGACCAGATCTACCTCGAATCCAAGACGTGGTACCGCCGCTACGGGGTCAGTGACCGGCCGATGCCCGCGAATTACGCCGAGTTCGAACGGTACTGGGACCGGATGATGAACGAGATCGTCGTCGCGCACCCGACCGCCAAGTACGGCGTCGGCTATGTGACGAAGGGTTTCCCGTGTCCGAATGGCGTCTCGCCTGCGCTGTGGCGCGTCATCGCGCTCGTGTTCGATCCGGTGGCTGCGTTCCTGACGACCGGGGGCCTGCCGCCGCGGGCACGTGCGCTTCTCGGCCTTGCGTGGAGCGAGCGCCAGGAGCGTCGCTACCGGCGCCTCGCAGCGTGCTGGCGCTCGCGGCCGGTGAACTGGGTGTGGGATCATCTGCCAATGCGGCTGCGCTACAACGGTTATGCCCTCAAGGGCTATGCCAGGGGCTGATCCCACCCTGGCAGCCATCCTCGACGCCGCCGTCGTCGAGTTCGAACGCCACGGTTTTCGGCGGGTTGCCCTCGACGACGTCGCACGCCGGGCACGGGTCAGCCGCACCACCATCTATCGGCGGTTCTCGCACAAGGACGACCTGGTCGCCGCGGTCATCGAGCGCGAGAATGTGCGGCTGTTCGCCGATATCGCCACCGAGCTGAAACAGGCTGGTCCGCAATCGAATTACTATGTCGAGGCGTTCACGCTGTCGATACTGAAATTTCGTCGCCACCGGGTGCTCGACCGGATGATCACCGACGACCCCGGCTTGGTGCTCGAACTGGCCGGGCAGCATTACTACGCCGCCATCGAGCGGATGGCCGAAGCGCTGCGAGTGATCTTCCCGACCGGCTTCGCCGAACGGATCGGCGAGCGGGCCGTCACCGAGTTGGCCGACACCATCCTGCGGTACGCGGCGATGGTGCTGCTGCTTCCCAGCGCGCAGCCGCTCGAGACCGCCGACGACATCCGCGCGTTCGCCACGCAGCACTTCCTGCCCAGCGTGCCGGTCGCGCTGCGGGCCGTGCCCGCTCATTAGCTGCCCTGCGTTTCGTAATCCGGACCATCGGGCAGCCCAAACCCATGGGTACCGAACAACAGCAAGAACGCACCGAGAAGCCCGAAGTCACCGAGGAGCACAAGGAGACGGCCAAGGAGATGGCCAAGGCCTACGACGAGGACAGGCCGACGTCGACACTGCCCGGCAGCGGCGGGACCGTCTCAGGAACCGCCGTCACCGACTGGGTCGACGAGAAGGACAAGGGCAAGATCGAGACGACGGGCGAAGAGGGCAAGGTCGAGTTCCGCAAGACGGAGGAATTCCGCAAGCAGCAGGAGGAGTGACGCTTCAAGCCCGGGCGCTCGCCGCAGTGCCTAGGGTTGAGAAGCGTGACACCGCTTGAGGAAATCGCGCCGCCGTTCATCGACATGGCTCACTCGATCGTCTGGGCCTCCGCCGCCACCGTCGACGAAAACGGCCGGCCACGCACCCGCATCCTGCATCCGATCTGGGAGTGGGACGGCATCGACCTACTTGGCTGGATCGCGACGGTGCCCAGCCCGGTCAAGAAGGCGCATCTCGCTGTTCACCCCCAGATGGCGGTCAGCTACTGGACCACGACCCACGACACCTGCTCCGCGGAATGTCTGGTGGAGTGGTACCACGACGACGAGACCCGGGCCGCGGTCTGGGACAAGTTCGCGACGGGTCCCGCACCGGTCGGCTACGACCCGTCCATCATTCCGATGTGGGCCGATGGCCCGACGTCCGAACAATTCGCCGCCCTGCGCTTGAGCCCGTATCGGCTGCGGGTGATGCCAGGCACGGTGATGCTGACGGGCGAGGGTGCGGTGCTGAGCTGGTCGGCCTAGCTGAGCCGGGTGAACTCGTTTCGGCGGTAGCGCTCGGCGCAAGCCGATCGACGCACCTTGCCGCTGGAGGTGCAAGGGATCGACCCCGGGGAGACCAGCACGATATCGGCCGTCCCCAAACCGTGTTCCTCCGACAGCGCGGAGGTGACTTCGCGCTTGACGGCATCCAACGCGTCCTCGGGCGAAGGGTCCGGCACCTCGAATTCGATGATGGCGACCAGCTTTTCGGCGCGATGGTCCTGTACCGATATCGCCGCGACGCGGCCCCCCGTTATCTGCTGGATCGTCGCCTCGATATCGTCCGGATAGTGGTTGCGTCCATAGATGATCACCACGTCCTTGATACGCCCCATGATGAACAGCTCGCCGTCAGAGATGGCGCCCAAGTCCCCGGTCCGCAGCCACGGCCCTTCGGGTGTGCCTGCCGATGCGGCAACAAGTCGTGCGCCGAACGTCTGCTCGGTCTCTTCGGGCTTCTGCCAGTAGCCCTCCGCGACATTGTCCCCGTGCACCCAGATCTCGCCGACGGCTCCCGCAGCGCATTCTGTGCGGGTATCGGGGTCGACGATCCGTATCACCGGTTCCCGAGGCACTCCATAGCTGAACAACGTTGTCCCGCTGCCGGTTCGGCTCCGCTGCGCGCGCCCCGCTGCCAACTCGGTCGGGTCGAAGCTGACCGCCTGTGCGGCATGCCCCGTTTCGCGTGTCGAGACGTAGACTGTCGCTTCCGCCAGGCCGTACGACGGACGAATCACCGTGTCGCGAAGGTTGAATCGAGCGAACCGCGTGTTGAAGCCTCGTACCGAAGCCGGCTGTATCCGTTCGCCGCCTGCGATGATGGCCCGGGCATCCCCGAGATCCAGCCCTGCCATGTCCTCGTCCGACGTCATCTGGGCAGCCAGGTCGAGGGCGAAATTCGGTGCGGGCGAGAACGATTTGGAGTGGCTCGCGAGCAGTTGCACCCACCGGGCCGGCCGTTGCAGGAATGCCACCGGGCTCATGAGCACGGTGTGAAGTCCGGACAGAACTGGCGCGCATACCCCGATGAACAAGCCCATATTGTGAGAGAGCGGGACCCACGACACCACTGTGGTGTCTGGCGGCGCGACGTTGCCGTTGTCGTCGAAATAGTTTGCCATCACCTGCTCGAAGTTGGCCTGCAGGTTGCGGTGCGAAACCCTGACACCCGTTGGCTGGCGGGTCGATCCGGACGTGTATTGCAGATACGCCGTTGCGGAATGATCCGTGGCGGGCAGGGTCGCCGACGAGACCGCATCGAGCAGGTCGACCTCGACGACCGAAGGGGCTGATCGACCGTCCTGCGGCTCTGCGAACGCGGCGGCACTACCCACGATGGCCGACGTCGTCAGAATGGCCGACGGTGATGAGTCGCGCAGCACCGAACGAACGTGTTCCTCGTTCGTGAACACGTCGAGTAGCGACAGCGGGATCGCGATGAATCCGGCCTGCAACGCGCCCAGGAACGCGACCACGTAATCCAGCCCCTGGGGCGTAAGCACCACTGCCCGGCTACCCGCAGGCCCGCAGCGCTGGAGCTCCTGCGCGACGCCCAACGCGCGTCGATAGACCTCCGACCATGTCAGTGCATCGACGACGCCTGCCGAATCCTGGTCGTAGTTGATGAAAGTGAACGCGACGGCGGTTGGCGCGAGATTGGCCCGCTCGCGCAGCACGGCAGAGATGGACGACTCGATGACCTGCATCGCGTTACCTTTCGTGGTCGACCGAGGCCTGAAGACATGCGGTAAGAGCCGCCCGCATGGCATCACCGCCGATGATGCCGTAATGGCCGGTGCCGGGCTGAGCTTCGCGCAGCTCTGCGGTGGTTGCGGAGGCGATCAGAACGGCATCACTGAACGGCACTACGTCGTCCGCGGGATCGTGCACGATGCGCAACTGAACCGAGCTAGGAATGCCCAGCGTCCGGATATCCCAGTGCGACACCGGAACTCCGTCGCGCCGCTCCAATTCGCGGTCGATCAGGGTTGCGACGCCGTCGGGCAGGTTTCGCTGAGCAGCCCACCGGTCGAGGACGAGCGACAGCGAGCATGCAGGCGCGATCAGCAGCACGCTTCGTGGTCCCGGTGCACCACATCGCGCGACCGCCTCGATTGCAGCGAGCGAGGCGAGCGAATGGGCGACGATCGTGTGAATGCTCGGAAACCGTTGCAGTACTTCCCGAGTGGCCCGTGCGTATTCGGTGATGGTCGCCTGCGAGCCCGGCGAGACACCGTGGCCAGGAGCGTCGAAGCACATCGTCGGCTCGCCGCAGGCGACCGCCGCCTGCACCACGGACGACATCGCAGTGCTGTCGCTCCCCCAGCCGTGCAGCGCGAGTACGGTCGGCTCGCCGTCCCCCCAGGCGTAGGCGGACGCGACCCTTGGCACGTCCGCCAGCTCTACCCGACGCGCGCCCAGCGGACACAGGTCATCCGGGTAGCTCCCGGATTCGCGGGTGTTGATGAACATCCCGGTGTGCACGTATCCCGCGGCTCGCGGCATGATCCGATGCGTACGTGCGAGCCACGTGGCGAGCAGGGAGGTCACGCAGGGCCTGCTTCTACCGAATCGACGCGTTGCATGGGACGTGTCGAGTACAGCCCCGAGATCGGATCGTAGAACCGGCATTTGCGCAGGATGTTCCACAGCCGGGGCACGCTGGCCTTCTCAATTCGCACCAGGTCCGGGTACTGCCGCTTCAGCGCAGCCTGGGCCTTGCGCAGGTTGTAGAACGGGACGGCAGTGGCGACGTGGTGCGCGGTGTGTAGCGAGATGTTGTGAGTGAGCACCAACAGCCATCGCGGATAGGCGTAATCCGTGGTCACCAACAGCCTGCTGGCATTGCGGGTCCAGTACTTCTCAGGCAGGTAGGGGATGTCGTCGGAGCTGTGGTGCATCAGGGTTGTGATGCTGAACCACGCGTGGATGGCGAACCATGGTGCGACGAAGTAGAGCAGCAGGCCCTGCCACCCCGTGAAGTACGTGAGCGTCGCAAGATACGTACCACCGGCCACCACCACGAACGCGACGGACCGGCGCACGTCCCTGCGCATCTCCTTCTTCGGGAAATACGAAGGCCGAAAACCCGATTCGGCCCAATAGTTGATCGAACCGGCCCATACCGCCCAGGTGCGGATGCTGGCATAGATGATCCGATGTCGCAGCGGCATTCGGCGGTAGACCGCTTCAGAGATCGGCCGCCAATCGGTGTCAAGCTCCAGGCTGTTGGTGTGGGCGTGGTGCCAGTTGTGCACATGCCGCCACGCGTGGAAGGGATAGAGCAGTGGTAGCAGCGAAAGGTGTCCCATGACGAAGTTCAAGCGACGATTTCGGGAGAAGGAGCCGTGACCGCAGTCGTGACCGATGCAATGCAGTCCCCATCCGCCGAGGCCGGCGCCGACTACGAGGGGCGGGACCAGATACCAGCGATCAAGCACGGCCATCCCGACAATGGCTGCCACGTACAGTGTCAAGCTGACGGCGAATCCCGCGAATCCACGTGCCACCGACGGCTGCATGTATTCCCGTGGAATCGCCGCCGCCACCTTCTCGCCCGCGATCGCCTGGCTCTTCTCGAGGAATTCGAGAAACCGCGGATCAGGGTCGACGGGAGCCGTGGCTTGCGTCATCGCCGTTGCCTCAGTGCTGGAGGCGAAGCTCGCGGGTGAGGTGGTCCGCGAGGTCGTCGATGGTCTCGTGCTCGAACAGGATGGCGGGTGACAGCCGCCGTTCGACGATCTTCTCCAACGCTCCGGAAACCTGAACTGCCGTCCTCGAGTCAAGTCCGTACGCATCGAACGACTTGGCCGTATCCACCTGCGATTCAGGGCATTTCACTCGTCGCGCAAGCTCGCTTACCAGCCATGCCCGCAACGACTCGTGTGTCAGTGGCCCCTCGATGGCAGGCTTCTTGGTCCGTCCGAACATGAATCAACCCCTTTGGTTCCGCCGCATTCGGCCCTCGATCGTCTGACGGCTAGGCATGTGCAGATCCCACACGATCCCTGCTTTGGCGAAGACTGCCAGCACCCACGCGCTGGCATCCGGCTCCCACCAACGCATTCCGTGCCGGTACGCACCTGGGAATGCGTGATGGTTGTTCTGCAGGCCCTCGCCGAAGGTGAAGATCGCCACCGGCCAGTTGTTCGCGCTGTTGTCACGGTTGACAAAGGGACGCGATCCGAACATGTGACTGATCGACCCGACACACCACGCCGCCTGGTTGGCGACGAACACCCGGGCCAGGCCGCCGAAAACGAAGCCAGACAACCCTGATGCGACGGTGCCGCCGATCGCCAAGCCCAGAAGTCCGGGCAGCGCCAGACTGAGCAGCGCCCAGATCGGATAGGTCCTGCTGTAGTTGAACAAGTGGCGATCTCGCAGCACGTCGGGAGCGAACACGTTCACCCGCGACTCCTGGTCACTGAACATCCAGGGGATGTGGGCATACCAGAGACCCTTGAGCTTGGCCAGCGGACCGGTGCCGCTGAGGTTGGGGGAATGCGGATCTCCGAGTTCGTCTGCGTAACGGTGGTGTCTGCGGTGTGTGCTCACCCAGAAAGAAAGTGGACCCTCGAGCGCCATCGAACCGGCGATCAACAGCACGCCCTCGAAGAACCGCGACGTCTTGAACGATTTGTGCGCGGCATAGCGATGAAACCCCAGCGTGATGCCGAACATCTGAATCGCGTAGAACACGGCGAAGAGCGCGTAGTCGAGCACCGTGGCCCGGCCGGTGACCGCCAGGTAGAGGGCAACCGCGAAGCCGATCCCGGGTACCCCTATGGTGACCAAAGCAACCACGCGCTTCGCGCGTGCGCTCTTCGGGTTGAGCTGCACGATCGCCCTGGCGAGTGATTCAGCCTGGACGGCGGAAGTGGTTGTGGGACGGCTATGTTCGACTTTCATGCCTCACCTCTGCAACCTCTGCCGTGGAGTTGACCTTCCGGACGTTGTGAACGAGCCTTAGGCAGTCGAGAAGCCGGATGAACTCTCCGGCCAGATCGAGCTGCCACCAGTGTCGACGGGTTTGTGCCAAGGCGGGCCGCGCGTGATGGTTGTTGTGCCATGACCCACCCATGGTTGGCGGTGCCAGCGCACCGATGTTTCGACTGTCGTCGCGGAGCGCGAACTCGCGGTTGCCGATCGTGTGTCCCAACGAGTTCACCGCCCACGTCGCATGATCGAGCGCGAAAATGCGTGCCAGACCGCCCCAGAGAACGCCACCGACGAAGCCGTGAACGGATTGGGTTGCCAGACCGCCGATCACACCTGGTAGCAGGATGCCGAGCAGCACCAGCCAGAAGTAGTGGACATTGATCTTCATCACCCGGCGGACCGAGAGCCAGTCGCGGGTGTGCCTGCTCCAATCGGTTTTGTTCACCCGGAACAACCAACCAACGTGCCCGTGCCACAAGCCCTTCAGT
>Ga0163161_10000376_pt1 | contig 37317 bp, 31 predicted proteins | sample S45metaG_FD_129847 | JGI IMG/M metagenome (GOLD analysis project Ga0163161, IMG submission 129847) | Switchgrass rhizosphere microbial communities from Kellogg Biological Station, Michigan, USA - S4-5 metaG | ecosystem: Host-associated > Plants > Roots > Rhizosphere > Soil | place: USA... | reverse complement strand
TCCATTGCCATCGGTAGTCACTCCCGTGTTGGTACCTTTAACTTTAATACTGGCGCCAACAACCGTTTCGCCCTTTTCATCAGTTACTGTTCCAGTAACAGCTGTTTGCTCCTGGGCACTGAGCTGAAAGGAAAGTAAGATTAAGGTGATGGAAGTAAAAATAGCGGAGAGGAGTTTACGCTTCAAAAACATTTTTTGAAGCGGGTACCAATCCAGGCAGACAAAGCCACCATAAGAGAATAAACTTCTTTTCATATTAGGTTAGGAATTTGGTTAGTTAAAGAGCTAAATGGATTTAGTTCTATTTAATTCTTATCCAAAGATTCGGTTTTTAGCTTTTCAGAGGGATACGCATTTGTATCAATCTTTCTTCATTTTGTCTCGATTTGTGTTTAAGGAGTCTGTTTAGCCACGGAGACTCAGAAACACAGAAAATGCCGTTCAATGCGTCATCCTGAGTTCAGCTCAGGATCTTAAGCAACAGTTTTTTGGAAATGAGGGGGCTGGCACATTTCGGTTAGGGAAGCCCTGCTATCTCTTCAAGTCCTCACTCATGCTTCGCTCCGGGCTTTACGTTCTATCAGGTTTATTTAACAAAGGTCTGTAGCACTATTGAAATCAGCCTCGCCGGTTTTTTGCGTTAGGGATTGTAAGGGTTCAGTACCGATCTTTCATCGGTACCGGAGCGAAGCGCAGCCCTGAAAAGCCCGACCTTTTCCCGTATTTCACGGGATTAGGGAACGCCCGGATTAGCTTGCAGTTGGCAGTTAACAGTTTTATCGCATTAACGTTATGTTGCTGAAATGGTCATTGTTTTTTTGGAAATGAGGGGGCTGGCACATTTCGGTTAGGGAAGCCCTGCTATCTCTTCAAGTCCTCACTCATGCTTCGCTCCGGGCTTTCCGTTCTATCAGGTTTATTTAACGCAGGCCTGTAGCACTATTGAAATCAGATTTCGCAGATTTTTTACGTCGGGTTTTTGCGTTAGGGATTGTAAGGGTTCAGTACCGATCTTTCATCGGTACCGGAGCGAAGCGCAGCCCTGAAAAGCCCGGCCTTTGCGCAGCTTAGGTAACGCCCGGATTAGTTTGCAATTGGCAGTTAACAGTTTTATAAAGAGGAATACTACTCAGATTAGCCTGCGATTGGCAGTTAAGAGTTTTCAGCTATATAAAATTTGAGTTTCTTAAATCTTTAAGGCTCTCCCAAATAAAAATGGAATCTGTCTCAATCTTTCTACTTATCCGCTCAAATTCAATTTAGCCTGAAAGCAAAACATTTCTTTAATATATTTGATGCAGCTGACCAAGATATCTTGAAAAAACTCTTCATCCTTTTATGCCTGTTGTTTTCTGTCCACCTGTTGTGGGCGCAACCTTATTATTTCAGGCATTACCAGGTAGAAAACGGGCTTTCTAACAATACCGCCTTTTGTAGTGTGCAGGACGGAAATGGTTTTATGTGGTTTGGCACGAAAGATGGCTTAAACCGCTTTGATGGCTACTCTTTTAAAACCTACCGCCACGACCCAGAGCAGGCCGGCAGTTTAGGTAACGATTTAATCTATGCGCTCCACCATGATCGGGAACAAACACTTTGGGTAGGTACCAACAGCGGCGTGTACCAATACAATCCGGCAAAAGAAAACTTCACCATCATCAAAGAAACCAAAGGGATGCGGATTATAGATCTGGCCAGCGATCAGCATGGAAATTTATGGATCTTGTCTTCATTTAAAATATACCTATATCAAAAGCGTACCAAAAAGGTACAGGCTTTCACACATAATGCACCTTTCGATGCCTCGCTGGTAACGGTTTTAAAAGATGGCAGTGTATGGATCAGTACCGGAAGGGGGACGCTTGAAAAATACAACCCCAGAACGAATAATTTTCAACGTTTTAATATCAATGGTAAAAATGCCAAAACCGAATATGGCTGGGTAGCCAGAATTGCAGAAACGGAAAATGGAAATTTACTGGTAGGCACTACCAATCAGGGTGTTAAGCTCTTCAACCCTGTTACTTTAGCATCGAAAAATATACTCCGGTTAAACGACGACCAAACACCAATTTTTGTTCGGGATATCAAAAAAACTGGCCCTCATGAGTTTTGGATTGCCACCGAATCGGGCATTTACATTTACAATGATGAAAACGGAGCGGTTATCCACATCAAAAAACAATACAATAACGATTATTCTTTAAGCGATAATGCGGTTTACACCATTTGCGTTGACCGCGAAGGAGGCGTTTGGACGGGTACTTATTTTGGAGGCGTAAATTACTATTCGAGCCATACCTCACTGTTTACCAAATACTTTCCGCAAAAAGGTACAAACTCAATCAGTGGAAGCGATGTAAGGGAAATTACCAGGGATAGAAATGGAAATTTCTGGATCGGTACGGAAGATGCCGGGCTGAATAAACTCGATGTAAAAACAGGAATATTTAAACACTTCTTACCCGATGGAAAACCCGGAAGCATTGCCTATTCCAATATTCACGGCTTATTGGTTGATGGAGACAAACTTTGGGTTGGCACTTTCGAACATGGACTGGATGTTTTAGACCTGAAAACAGAAAAGGTAATTAAACATTACCAGGCAGGTGTAGGAAATGCCTTACGCACCAACTTTATTGTTACTTTTTGTAAAACTCGCTCTGGTGAAATTTTAGTTGGAACCATTAACGGGATTTACCGTTATAACCGAAAACGCGATGATTTTGAACCTGTCGCCGGCCTCCCCTTTATTTTTTACTATTCTGTTATTGAAGACAGCAAGGGTAATATCTGGGCAGGTAGCTTTAACGATGGTTTATTTCAGTTTAACTTATCCAAATCAGGCTATGTGAACTACCGAAATATTCCGGCAGATGCGAAAAGTTTAAGTCATAACACCGTAAATAGTGTTTTTGAAGATAGTAAACAACAGATTTGGGTAACCACTGACGGTGGTGGACTTTGCAGGTTTGATCACAAAACACACCAGTTTAAGCGTTATGGCATAAAAAATGGTTTTCCCAGCAATTACCTTTTCCGCATTGAAGAAGATGCCGCAAATAAGTTCTGGATTAGTAGTACCAGGGGCCTCATCCATTTTGACCCCTCTACAGGTTTAAGCAAAACCTATACTAAAGCAAACGGATTGCTTACCGATCAGTTCAACTACAGTTCTGCCTATCAGGATGAGGATGGCCGAACCTATTTTGGGAGCGTAAAAGGGTTAGTCAGCTTCAATCCCGAAAACTTAAAGGCAACATCTTACCAAACGCCTGTATTTTTAACCGGGTTTCAGATCAACAGTTCAGAAATCGGTTTAAATGGGAAAGATTCTGTTTCTGACAAATCGATCGTTTATGCCGATACCATCGAACTGAACTACAACCAATCTTCTTTTAGTATCGATTTTGCGGCTTTAAGCTATCTATCGCCAGAAATGACGGAGTATGCCTATAAAATGACCGGGCTTTATAAAAACTGGGAATATTTAAAAACCAACAGGAAAGTTTATTTTACCAAACTTGCCCCCGGAAATTATATTTTTGAAGTGAAGGCATTGGTTGAAGGCAGTAGTACCTGGAGCACCAAAAACGCGAAGTTACTGATCAAAATCCTTCCTCCTTTTTACCTCAGTCCTGTTGCTTATCTGCTTTATCTGATCGCGGCAGGTGGAATTATCTTTTTCCTCGTAAGGAGATACCACCGAAAAATTGCGTTAAAAAACAGCAGGAGAATGGAAGTTTTTGAGCATGAAAAACAAAAAGAAGTGTATCAGGCGAAAATCGAATTTTTCACTAATGTTGCCCACGAAATCAGGACGCCGCTCACACTGATTATCGGCCCGATGGAGAAACTGATTAAACAGGCTGATGCTGTACCCGCGATAGAAAAGAATTTACGCATTATGGGGCGGAACACTGATAGGTTGCTCAAATTAACCAATCAGTTATTGGATTTCAGAAAAACCGAAACCAGCGAATACTCATTAAACTTCGTAAAGGCCGATATTTCAGAAATCCTAAAAGATGTATTTCTTCAGTTTCAACCCGCTGCAGAACAGCAAGACATGAAGTATAACCTTCATTTACCCGAGAAAAAACTCCATGCTTATATCGATGTTGAGGCTTTTTACAAAATGATCAGCAATTTGGTAGACAATGCCATTAAATACGGAAAAACCACGGTACAGATCAACTTATCATTACTGGAAGGCGACAAGTTTGCTGTGAGGGTAAAAAACGACGGGCATAGGATACCCATTGACATTAAAGACAAGATATTTGAACCTTTTTTTAGGGGCAAAGAAACAGAAATAAAGGCTGGAACGGGAATAGGTTTATCGATTTCGAAATCGCTTGCTCAATTGCATAGCGGGGAGCTTTATTTAGATTTTAATGATCGTGATTTTAATATATTTGTATTAGAATTGCCTATCCATCAACTTATAGAATTTAACCTGAACGGAAAATGGAAGAAATTGTAGGCACGCTGACCATAAAAGATACTGAAGATATGGAAAGATCTGTAGTGTTACTGGTTGATGATAATGAAGATATCCTTGATTTCATTTCAGATGATCTGGAAGAAAAATACCATGTATTACAGGCCCGAAACGGCATAGAAGCATTAGAAATATTACAGCGTGAAATTGTTCAGCTCATTATTAGCGATGTAATGATGCCCGAAATGGACGGTTTCGAATTTTGTGCGAAAGTAAAATCTACCTTAGAATTCAGCCATATCCCCGTTATCCTGCTTACCGCAAAAAATTCGTTGCAATCTAAAATTGAAGGATTGGAACTGGGTGCTGATGCCTATGTAGAGAAGCCATTTTCTCCGGAGTTTTTACAGGTACAGATTTCGAGCCTGATTAAAAACAGGAACAAGATCAAAGAATATTTCGCCAGCTCCCCCCTGCTCCACCTTAAAAGTATTGCTTATTCAAAGGCAGACGAACTGTTTTTAGAAAAATTACAGGATACCATCAATAAAAACATCAGCAATCAGGAGCTGGATGTAGAGCATCTGGCAGAAAAGATGAACATGAGCCGGCCAACCTTATACCGGAAAATTAAATCTATTTCTAACCTTAGCCCCAATGAACTGATTAATTTGGCAAGGCTAAAAAAAGCGGCCGAGCTTTTAAATGAAGGGATACTAAAAATTTACGAAATCTCAGAAATGGTTGGTTATAGCTCTCAATCTCACTTTGGAAGAAACTTTGCCAAACAATTCGGCATGTCGCCAACCGACTATGTAAACAGTAAAACTGCTGATAAAAAAAAGCCTTAAAATCAAATAGTTAGCCATTGTTATTTTCTTAATTTTTCCGTAAATTGTCATAACCAAAATATAGAAGTTATGAACATGCTTAAGAAAATCCAGATCTGGGGTGATCACCATCACCCAAAATGGTTAGACTATTTTAGAATCTTATTAGGCCTTATTTTAATTTGGAAGGGAATTGATTTTTACATCAATATGCAAGCCTTTAGTAATTTAATGAGGGGCGCTTTCTTGGGCACCGCTGTGAGCATTAGCTTACTGGCACACCTGATTATTATGTTGCACATTATTGGAGGCTTAGCCATTACCCTTGGCACACATACCCGTGTATTCTGCCTGGTTAATTTACCAATATTGATCGGGGCGGTATTCTTTGTAAATATTTCTGGTGGTATTTTTAAACCCTATTCAGAATTTTGGTTTTCGGTCTCCGTATTAATCGGACTCGTTTGTTTTGCAATTGAGGGAAATGGTATTTTATCGGTAGACCGGGAAAAAATTTACCCTAAACAGGCGCTTTAGTTTAAACCTAAAGCCCAAAATTGTAGCTCAAATGGCCATTATTGGCCCTTTATTTGTTTTGTTAGAAGTTTTTATGCGAGCTAACTAAATGATTAGCAACGCTTAAAATATTTATGCAAATATTTGAATGGAAATCATTTGCAGATTTGCGCCAAGTTCGTACTTTTGCAGCGGAGAGCTGGCAGAGTGGTCGAATGCGGCAGTCTTGAAAACTGTTGACTGTAACAGGTCCGGGGGTTCGAATCCCTCGCTCTCCGCACACAAAAATGAAACCCGACGATAGTCGGGTTTTTTGTTTCTGGAATGCAGGAAACATTGAAGCCTAAAATCGCATCTAGCGCAAGTCTTAGCGCCCATTGCCTTAGCAAAAGCCTTACTTGGGCTTTCATTAAATTAACACATTAATCTCTAAAAAAAATCTCATAAACCCGTTAGCTTATCTGATTTTAAAGGCAAATATGTATTGGTGGATTTTTGGGCAAGCCGGTGCGGGCGCTGCAGGGCAGAAAATCCCAACCTGGTAAAAGCTTACCACAAGTATTAATTGCTTTTTTTACTTATACTATCCTCAAAGCCCTCGTAATTTCGAAATCAGATTTTAATATTGTTCTTAAAAAATTAAGAAATCAATAAAAAAGAAGAAGAAAAACAATTATTGGGATCAATATCGGCGTATCGGCATTTTATTTGCTATGAAATAAATATGAAAAGGAATGATATAATCAGTGCGCTCTTAGGTATGTTGATTATGGCCATCACTTATTGGCTACTGTTTTACAGACTCTCCTCTCCTAAAGAGCGTAAAGAAATTAGAATATCCTCCTCAGCACCACGATTAAAAAACTTAGAATAATTACTCCTTACTGATCTTTATTTGGTGAAGCCTTAAATTTTATTTAAGGTTCGAACGGTTTTTTCACAAAAACTATAAATTCTATAGTTTTTGTAGTCTTTATGATAATTTTATATATATTTGTCAAAATGATGTTAATTACATTAACGATAAATTAAATTACAATGCACCATTTACAATTTGTTTCCATGCGAATGTGCCTCTCCTGTTGTTGCTAATATAGCAGCGCTCATCACCCCCGATTTTTATAAAATAATTACTGGCCCAAGGCTAACTGCAGAAGTGCAGCCTTTTCTAAACAGCTTACAAAATGAGATAGCGTCTATTATAAAAAACAAAACCGACAGGGAAGCCCTGCCGGATATTATTCGATAACCAGCGTAACGCCAATCACTTCTGGTTATCAAGTTTTACTAACAATTCAAATCATTAAATAAAACTGTATAAATATATGGAAAAATCTATCCATAGAAAAAAAATAGCCGCCAGGCTGATGGTATTTCTTGCAATTGCCATGTTTACCAAAAATGCAAGCGCACAGCATGAAAGTACCCCAATCATTAACTCAACCTTAATAGGATCAGTAAAAGATTCGATAACTAAACAGCCTATCGGGAATGTAGTTTTAGCCATAAAAGGAACTACACATGCCGTAACCAGCGCACCCGATGGAAGTTTTTCGTTCCGCACCGGACAAAAATTCCCCTATACCCTTATAATAAGTTTTATCGGTTATCAAACCAAAGAGATTGTGGTTGATGGAAGTCCGATTACCATTCTATTGGCAGAAAAAGCAAGCAGCCTGAACGATGTCGTGGTAATGGGGTATGGCAGCCAGAAAAAAAGTGACGTTACGGGATCGGTAGGCTCGGTTTCCAAAAACCTGCTGGCACAGCCCGCTGCAAGTTTCGATAATATGCTACAGGGCGGTGTTTCCGGTATTGGCGTAACACAAAACTCCGGGCAACCCGGCGGTACTGCAACAGTGAGGATAAGGGGCGGTAATTCCATCTCATTTGGTAATGCGCCACTCTACGTTATAGATGGTTTTATTGTATACAACAACAACGACAATGCTAACGTTGGTTCCATTGGCACCAGTTCAAACGCACTCTCTACCATTAATCCAAGCGATATCGAATCGGTAGAAGTGTTAAAGGATGCATCAGCAACAGCCATTTACGGATCCAGAGGTGCCAATGGGGTAATTATCATCACCACCAAAAAAGGAAAGAAAGGTGTAAACAACGTAAATTATAATGCCTATTATGGCACGCAAACAGTAGCAAGAAAGCTCAATTTACTAAATGGAGCACAATGGGCTACGTTAATAAACGATGTAAATACAAGTGATGGTGTGCCGAAAACTTATAACGATGCACAGATAGCAGCATTTGGCCCAGGATCAGATTGGCAAGGTTCGGCTTTAAGTAACGCACCAATCTTTAATCACGAGCTTTCTGTTTCAGGTGGGGATGAAAAATCGAGGTACCTAATTTCGGGCAATTACTTTAATCAGGATGGTGTAATATCAAATTCAGGATATAAAAGATATTCAGCAAGGATTAATTACGAGAAAGACATTTCAGAAAAATTTAAGGTTACGGCCAATTTTTTCGGGAGTAGATCTATAGAGCACAAATTACCGGGCAGTGCATACAACAGCATCAACTTTAGCAATGCCTATGCAAGCTTAATCCTTACCAGTCCTATTGCCACAATTAAAAATGCCGATGGTAGCTATAATATCAGTAATCCCTTAAATGCAACGCCAACCAATCCCTTACAGGATATAGCGGCCACTATAAACCAAAATACCCTAAACCGGATATTGGGTAACACTGCAGCAGAATATAAAATTTTAAAAGATTTAATACTTAAAGTTACTGCAGGGGTCGATATCCTGAACACCAATCAGCAATATTATGCCCCTTCTTTTACAGCCTCGCCTGCAGGAGGATCTACAGGCTATGCGACCAAAGGTTATGCTTCCCTGGGTTCGGGCAATGCACTAAGCTGGCTGAACGAAAACACCCTTACATATAACCATACTTTCGGGGATAAACACTTCCTCAATGCACTTGTGGGTTATAGTACGCAGTACGAAAATGGCAAATCTTTTACCGCATCTGCGCAACAGTTTCCCAACGATTTAACCACGTTTGATAATTTATCTTATGCTGGTATTGCCAACCTGCCCAACTCAGCTGCCCGCAGTTCGAGCCTTAACTCGGTTCTTGCGCGTATTAACTATTCTTACCTGCATCGCTACAATATTACCTTATCAGAAAGGGCCGATGGTTCTTCCAAACTTGGTAAAGAAAATAAATGGGGATTCTTTTCTTCTGTAGGTGTTTCGTGGAATGTTAACGATGAAGATTTTTTTAAACCGCTCCAAAATATAGTGAACAGCCTGAAAATTCGCTTAAGTGCAGGCCAAACAGGTAATTCGGAAATACCGCCATACAGTTCGCTCTCTTCATTATCGCCAACCAACTATTACCTTGGTGGGAAACTGGTTACTGGCATATCGCCCATACAAATTGCCAATCCCGATCTGAAATGGGAAACCACTACACAGTATAATGCAGGTTTAGACCTGGGCTTTGTAAACAACAGGATGACCATTGCCTTTGATGCTTATTACAAAAAAACAACCGATTTATTACTTAATGTGCCATTGCCATTATACACCGGCTATGCAAGCGCGCTAAAAAATATCGGAAGTGTATCTAACCGTGGTATTGAGTTTTCTGTGAATAGCGAAAATATAAAAACACCTGCTTTTAACTGGAAAAGCACATTGATTTTTAGTGCCAATCGTAACAAGGTGCTAAGCCTGGGAGAAAACGTAAAAAGCTTTTTCCCTGTTGCGCCAACAGGACAGGTGTCGCCCGTAATTGTACAGGTTGGCTTGCCGGTTGGTACTTTTTGGGGTTACGATACGAACGGCCTTTTAAAAACGGCTGATCTTACGAATGGCACACCACTATTGGGAGGTGTACCGCAGCAGGCTGGCGATACAAAATATGTAGATAGCAACGGGGACGGCATTGTTACTACTGCCGACAAACATAACCTGGGCAGTGCACAGCCAAAGTTTACAGGCAGTTTAAATAATACTTTTAATTACAAGGGAATAGATCTATCAATATTTTTTCAGGGCTCTTATGGTAACAGGGTATTTAACTTACTTCAGCAAAGTTTAGAGCGCCCTACCCTTACCCAAAACGCATCGGCAACCTTGTTAGACCGTTGGACACCACAACATCAGGATGCGACTGTTGCACGCGCCACCAACTCGCCTGTACCACAGGTAACCGACCGCCTAATTGAAGATGCCTCATACCTAAAGCTTAAAAACGTTTCATTGGGCTACACCTTTAATACAGAATGGGCAAATAAAATCAAGCTTAAAAATTTAAGGTTTTATGTGTCTGTTCAAAATCTGTTCAGCGTTACAAAATATACGGGCCTAGACCCCGAGGTAAATTTTTATGACAATGACAATACTAAACAGGGAATCGATTTTGGAACATACCCGTCCACCAGAACCTTTTTAGCTGGCCTATCTATCACTTTATAAAATTAATGTACAGATGAAAAAAACAATCACCCATCCTATAATCTGGTTATTAACAATCATAATATTTACAGCTACAGCCTGCAAAAAACTCGAAGAAAACCCGAGTTCGGTTATTGTAAGTTCGCAGTTTTTTAAAACACAATCTGATGCCATTTCTTCAGTTAATGCTGTTTATAGCTCTTTAAACAGCGATCCGAACGGCGATTTCCCTTTATATGGCCGCCAGTTAAACCTATTGGTAGAAAATGCCAGTGATAACCAGATTTTTAGTCCGAGCAATACCAACCCTGATGTGAGGGCTTTAGGTGTATCAACCTATATCCCTTCCAACAGCCGGATACAGAAAGTATGGCAACAATTGTACTTCGGCATCAATAAGGCCAATATTGCGATTGATAATGTGCCCAATGTTTCAGCAGATACCGTTTTAAAAAACAGACTGGTACGCGAGGCGAAATTTATAAGGGGCCTGCTTTATTTTAACCTGGTGAGGTTATACGGCGATGTACCATTGGTACTGCACGAGCCTAAAAGTGTAAATATTGAAGATTTATTGGTTAAGAGAAGCGCTACTGCAACTGTTTACCAGCAGATTATTGCCGATTTAACAGATGCCACCAGTTTACCAAAAAACTACGGTACAGCCGATTTAGGCAGGGCAACATCGGGCGCAGCCCACTCACTGCTGGCAAAAGTATATGTTACGCAGAAATTATGGCCCAAAGCCCTTACCGAACTCAATACTATCATAAACGGTGGTTACGGTTATGGGCTGTTTCCTAACTATAAAGATGTTTTTCAAAAAGCAACCAAAAATGGCATTGAGCATATTTTCTCTGTACAGTTTGAAAGTAACCTGGGGGCAAAAAATGTTGTACAAAATCTCAGTCAGAGTTTTACCTCATTTAATACCGGAACTTTCCCGATTGATGTACCGGCCAACAAAAGTGTTTACGAACTTTTTTCTCCTGTAGATACCAGGCGCGAAACCACTTTTTACGATTCCGTTTACAACGCGGCAACAGGTAAATATGTGGTTTTTAAAAATGCCTATACGCCATACTTCAACAAATTTGTTGATTATACCTTAAGCCCCTTAAATACCCAGGCACAGAGCGGGGTAAACTATCCTGTAATCAGATATGCAGATATATTGCTGCTTTACGCAGAAGTGGTAAACAACATCAACGGGCCAAACGCCGAGGCTTACAATGCCATTAACAAAGTAAGAGCCAGGGCAAAAATTACCGATTTAACGCCCGGCTTATCTGCAGATGCATTTAGAGACTCTGTTTTCTTAGAGCGTAGAAAAGAATTTATCCAGGAAGGCCATCGCTGGTTCGATCTGGTAAGACAGGGCGGTAATATTTATGTAGATGCCCTTAAAAAAATCCCCGAAAAATCGGCTGTTTCCTCAAAAAACATCCTGTTTCCTATCCCTCAAACAGAAAGAGAACTCAACACGCTACTCACACAAAATCCCGGATATAATTAATTATTAATTTAAAAAAGAAAGAAAAAATGACAGTATCAGACTTTAGCATCTTAGGGAAAAAGATATTGGTGGGCATTATTGTAACCCTGATCCCCTTCATCATCATTTTTGGTGGCCTCTATCTTACCCAGCGTTTACTAGGCGATAAGCCAGCACCACAAAGCATTAACAAAAACTAAAAATCCTATGAACCATGAAAATTGAAGAAAAAACCCGACAAAAAATCATTAGAAATGCGGTATTAAGCCTCTTTATCTATGTATTGCCCATTGTGTTAATGTTCGTTACCTTTTACATTACCGGCGATAGGCCCTGGCTAAAACAACAGCACAAAGCTGAAAAAACTAAATCTGTAAACCCTAAAAATTCATCAAGCAATGGAACCAGTGATTAATTTTATCAAAAACATCATAGAAAACCTGAATGGTTTCGGTTTTCCCTTTTTAGTATTCTTTATTGGCGTACTCGAATTCTCTTTTGGACTATATAAAGGTAAGTGGCCAAAAAACGAACGTTTTGTTGATATTGCCTGCTTTACCCTGCCAAGATTGGTAATCAGGCCGGTTGTGGCCTATTATGGTCTAAAATTTTTACCAGCCGTACTGCCTGGCTTGAAGAATACTTTTGAGTGGGTTCCTTTCTTTTGGGGCTGCATCATTATTGCCATTGCCGATGATCTTACCCAATATTGGTACCACAGGCTGCACCATGAAATTCCGTGGTTATGGCGTTTTCACCGTACCCACCATTCTGCATCGTACATGGGTATGGCCATGGCCAGCAGACAGAATGCCATTTATACCCTGTTTTTTTCACAAACTTACTTAACCACAGCCCTTGTATATTTAGGACTTGGCATACCTGCAATTGTGGTAAGGGGAATTAAAGGTACCATTACCACCCTGGCTCACTCGAGCATTCCGTGGGATAAACCTTTTTACAAATACAAAATACTGCACCCACTGGCCTGGGTACTCGAAAGAACAATTTCTACACCAGCTACCCACCATGCCCACCACGCAGCAACAACAGATGATGGCGTAGGTTACTACAAGGGCAACTTTGGCAATATGTTTTTCTTATGGGATATTATTTTTGGAACAGCTTTAATTACCCGCAAATACCCTAAGGCTTATGGCATTTCGCATTACGAAGGCGACCAATGGTATGCACAGTTGTTATGGCCCATTTTTAAATCGAAAGTTGCCGGTAGTGAGTTGGCTAAAAACGGTCCTATGGTGAGAATAGATGAACTTATACCTGCTAATCACACAGAAAAGAGAGATGAAGATACTTTTGAAGAAGAAGAATTTTATTACCAGCCTAAACCCACATTGGTAAAGAACTAATTTTAAAGATAGGTTTTTTTTAACCACAGATGCACACGGATTTTTATATCTGTGTGCATTCTTTTTATCCCCTGAATCGGAACATCTGTGGTTAAATTATATTTACCTGTGCCAGGGACTTAAATAATGACATCACACATGCTGCTGTAGGATTATAGTTTAAAGCGTATAATACAGTCTAAATACTTTACATACCATATATTTCCGATTCTCGGCAGCGCGAAACAGCTATATTATCTCAAGCACAATTTAATGACCTATTTGCTGAAGAAACAGGTTAAGATCATCGTCTTTTCCCAAGCCCAGTTTTTGTTTAATCCGGTAGCGGCTCATGCGCACGCTCTTCGGTTCGATGCCCAAACGGATGGAAACCTCTTTATTGGTCAAACCCATTAACATATAGGAACAGTATTTTAAATCGAGCCTGGTAAGTGCGTGGTTTGCTTTCTCCTGCAGGCGTTCAAAAAAAGCGGGATTGGTGTCAAAAAAATCTATTTTATATTCCTCAAACTCTTTATCCATCTTTTTCTGTTGATTCACAATCCGTTTAATCTGTTCATCCAGCGAAAGATGGCTCTCACTGTTTACTTTACCTGATATGAGTTCCAGCAGCTCATTTTTTTCTTCAATCTGCAAATTACCGGCTAATACCTCTTTTTCCAACCGTTCCTGCCGCTCTTTAAGTAAAGCTTGCTCGGCCTTTAGCTGCAAAGCTTCGGCTTCTTTTAATTGTGCTTTTAGTTCTGCAGCATCCTTTTGCTGATCGATCAATTCCTGTTTCCTGACCGAGGCTTTGAGTTTGTAGTTGTAGGAGATCAACAGAAAAAGTAAGGCTACTATCCCCGTAAGCCCCGAAATAATGTAGAAAACATTTAATTTTTTCGTGTAAGCACTTTGTTGATGGAGATATGCGATTTCCTGTTCTTTTTTTTCAGACTGATATTGTGCCTCAATCCTAACGGTGTTATTTATCTTCTCTTCGTCGAAAGCTTTTTTATAATTCGACACATATTCTTTGAGATAATTTAGCGCTGCGGCCTTGTCTCCTTTTTTCTCAGCGATATTAGAAAGTCCCTGAAATATCCTGGACTTTGTTAGCGGCATTTTAACCACTCCATCTTTTATTTTGCCCAAGCCAGTTAATAATATTTTTTCGGCCTGGTCATAATTGCCATCCCGCAGGTAATATTCACTTTTTAACCCGTAACAGTTTAATAAAATCTCCTGTAAATTTGTTTTTGTAGCAATTTCAATTGCCTCATCCACATATTTTTCGGCGCTATCGCGATAGCTTGCCGGAAAGTACTGAAAATAGGTATTGGCCGTATTTAGCGCTACTGCAGCAGTATTGCTGTATACGAGCAAGCGTCCTTCTTGTTTTTTAGAGAGCCAAAGCGATTTTTTGTAAACCTTTAAAGTCGAATCCAGCAGATTACGTTTTGTGGTATCCAGCCTAAAGCGGTCAAAAAAGGTTTGTCCGATGGTAAAATAAGCGTTATTCAACAAATCCACTTGCTGGCTTCTTACTGCCGTTGAATAGCATAGATCGGCATATTTTTGTTGTTTGGATGGGTTGTTACCATATCCATAAAAGCTGGCCAGGTAATGATATATGGTACTCTCATATTCGTAAGCATTTTCTCCCTTAAAAAAATCGAGTGCCTTAAACATTTTGGCGATGGATTTATCATTCTCATCATTAACAAGGTCTAACCAGCCATTTCTAAACCATACAAAACCTAAGGTAACCCTATCTTTCGTTTTCTTTGCATAGTACATGGCGCTATCAAGGCTTTGATAAGCATTTTTCATGTCTTTTTTCCAAACATATAAATGTACCAGGGTGGCATAAGTCATCGCTTTACTTTTCCCATCTTTTAGTCCCGCACTAACCTGAAGGGCCTGATTGGCCAGTTGGAAAGATAGTGGAAGGTTTTTTTCAAAATTGGCCTTCGCCAGCTTGCACAATATATTTACACGCAGCTCTTTGGTTGTACCTTTTTGTACAAGCAAATGGTTTAACGAATCGAGATAGATTTTTTGGGCCTCTGCACTTTTAAAAAAAAGGAAAAGACAAATAAAGAGGCTTAATAAAGTTTTCAGTGGTAGCTGCATATTCAAAAATAGGAAAGAAACACTTTTACAAAAGCAGAATTACAACAAATAAATGGGATATAGCGGTTTAAACGGCTTTTGTAGTCTCCTTGTAGACGCTGTTTTAAAAACAGGTAGTTGCTGTGTAGCCTGCCTTTTCTTGGCTGACGGTTTAAACGCCCATAACTTTGAGTTATTCAATTCACCAAAAAATTTAAATCACATGAAACAGAAAACAATGGCTATTGTAGCCTACATTACACTAATCGGTTGGATCATTTCTTACCTGGAGTTTAAAAAATCAGCAGAAAAAAGTAAACTGGTTAATTATCACCTTGGGCAATCGCTCGGACTGATCATCACGTCTATTCTTTTAAGCATTTTGAGCAGTATTATTTTAGCGATTATTCCATCTTTAGGCGCTATTTTTTACCTCATTTTATTCATTCCATTTGTATTATTATTGCTTGGCATCATAGCGGCCAACAACGAGCTGGAAAAACCTGTTCCACTCATTGGAAAAATATTTGAAGGAAAATTCAATTTTGCTTCTTAACATCAACTTAATAACATCCCTTATGAAAACTAAATGGTATAACAAAACCCTAATCCTGTTATTATTGTTGTGCAGTTTTAACGCAGTTGCGCAAAATGAGGCAAAGGCAGAAATTGAATTAAAATTAACGGATAAGGCCACCAATACCAGCCATAGCTACAAGCTTTATGGTGCTAATTATTCATTAAACAATCCTTTTTATAGCCAGGATGAAGGCAAATTGATTAATAACGGCAATTGCAGCATTAGTATAGAACTCGGTCAGAACCCTGATGAATTTTTACTTAAATGGGTGGCAGGGCTGCTTAAAAATACATCGGGCGTGATTACGATGGTAACGATTAGCGACACAAAAAACCCACGTAAAATGACATTTACAGATGGACAGCCTGCGGCTTCGTCTGAAAGCTTTTATATTACCAGCGGCAGCACCGCTCCACAGATGAGTTTTTATGTAAAAACGCTGACTATTGATGGCACTACGATATTTTCTCAATAAGCAGCGGCCAATAGCAGAAAACGTGTTATGATAATCTCTTAACAATTGTTACAGGAATAATTGGCAAAATCTTTGAAAAGCAAATACATCACCCAAAATGTGAAAAATTATGATGAACCCTGAAATTTATAAGCAACGGTTTACCACAGAAGATACACCTGGATGGCAGGCCATAGATGATCGATTGGAGAAGATATATGGCAGTATGGAAGCACGCCATTACCCACCATTGTGTGGAATCCATTATGTAGCCGGTGGAACAGACCCGATAGATGGTGCCAGCATTTATGACAGCAGCCACCAAACCTTTCATCGGCACATGGTTAGTTATGGCATGAGCGAACTATACTATAACGAAGAAAAAGCTGGCGGCGAATTTAGCAAATGGGGCTTTGAATTTACTTTCAGATTGGCCCCATTCAAAGATGATGAGCATGATCCCATTTGGGCCATAAACGTAATGAACAACCTGGCACGGTACGTATTTTCGAGCGGTAAATGGTTTGAAGAAAATCATTTTATCCCAGCAAATGGGCCAATAAGATTAAATACAGAAACAGAAATAACAGGCTTTGTTTTTGCCTTAGATCCCGAACTGGGGAAAATAGACACCCCTCATGGCGAAGTAAGCTTTTTACAGTTAGTGGGCATTACCAATGCAGAAGTAGAAGATTTGAAAAAAAATCCTACAATAGGTGCTGTACAAGAACTGATTGAAAAACTGAAAAAGGATAATCCATTGTTAATTACAGATCTGACCAGAAAATAATTTAGAAATCCTATGTAAACCGTTATGATACCAAGAAACATCCTTTTAGTCATGCTGATTTTGATTGTTTCCTCTTGCCAGTCTAAAAAAGCAGTTCATTTAAAAACAGTCCTGGAGCAAAAGGAACGGCTCGTTTTCAATATCATGCTGGGCAAAAACGGCCCTAATGAACAGAAACTGAAGTGCCTGATTGATGGCGATTTTAAATGCGCGCAGCAGGCAATAACCGAAGCGGAACGGGCATTCAATAAGATCATTAGTGAAATAAATGCACTGGAAACAGGAGATATTAAATATGGCAACGAACTAAAATCGGCAACAAGGAACTACTATAAGGCTGTTAAAGAATCGGAAATATTTGACCGCTTAATTATTGCCCAGCAACAGATTAGTCAAAATAAAAGAAATACTGAAAAAATACGGGATGCTGCAATACACCAACAAGGCCAATTATCAAGAGAGAAGCTGGAAATGCGCAAAATAATCAGTAAAAAAGAACAGGTATTGGCCGAAGTACAAAAACGGTTCAATATGCTTAACCATTTGCACTAAGCTGTTTTTCGCCTTAATAAACACTTAGAAAACCCCAAGCTTTAAGCCATTTTCTGCAAAAATAAATTCAAATCCTCTTCTTTGTCAAGCCCCAGTTTTTGTTTAACACGGTAACGGCTCATGCGCACACTTTTAGCTTCAATATGCATCAGCTGGGCAATTTTTTTGGTATCCATTTTTAAATGGAGGTAAGCACAGAGCTTTAAATCAAGCGAGGTGAGTTTTTGTTGTGCCCTTTGATTTAACAGCGAGAAAAATTCTGGGTGTACCTGTTGGATCTGAAATTTAGCTTGCTCAAAGTCATTGTCCAAAAGCAGTTCTTCATTCCAGATTTTATTAATATTCAGTTGATGGTTGTCATTAAATTTTTCTTTGATCTGAAAAAGCATCTCTTTTTTATGTTCCAGTTGCAATTGGCTGGCCATTACTTCTTTCTGTAATTGCTGTTGTTGACTTTCCAATAATTGCTGCTCAGCTTTCAACCTTGCCTGCTCTTCTTTTTCGAATTTCATCTGCAATTCAGCATCCTGTTTTTCCAAATGCAACTGTTTTTCGCGCTGTAATGAATATCTTAACCTAAAATGGTAAGACCTGAACATGAATATTAGCCCCAACAGCGAAGCAATGGCAATACCAATGTATAGATACTTTTGTTGCTGCGCATATTTTTCGCTCTGCTTTAACAGCTTCACCTCATTGTTTTTTTTTTCAGTTTCGTACTGTACTTCTAGTTTTTGAGCATTTAAGGCCTGCTTCTGATCAAAAAGTTTACTATTGTATAATGTTGCTTTTTTCTGAAACTCAAGTGCCTTTGCGTAATTGCCATTTTGCTCATAAAAGCTACCCAATGCCGTTACAATATTGATCAATGTGTAATAATATGGCGCTTGCTGGTCTTTCATCATACTATAAGCCTCCTGTAAATATCCTTCGGTCATGGCCGTATTTTTATCTCTTTTGGCGTATTCGCTCAAAATACCCAAACTGCTCGCCCTAACCTCTTCCCCATTCAGCACTCCTCTCATTACTTCATTGGCCATGCTTGCATACTGAATGGCATTTGCTTTTGCAGCCTGATCCGTATCAGGGAAGTATTTCAAATAATAATCTGCACTATTAATACAGGCCATAGCGTATGTTTTTCTGGCAACGTATTGAGGGTACTGTTTATAAAGATCTTGTACTTTATTTAAGTAGTAAAGAATACTATCCCGCTGTAATTCTCTTTTATTTGCTACAAAATTGTAATCAGCAGCTACCGACAGTGCAATGTAACAGTTACTTAATAAGTTATAGTCAGTAGTTTTAAGGGCACTTTCAGTAGCCTTTTGAGCATATCTATTTACATTTTTTACATCATCCCATCTCGTATTCAGTGCATATAACTGGTAATATATCTTAGCAGTGAGATAAGGATCGTATTTTTTCTCCAACATTTTAAGCCCCATCTGGCAATACTTAGTTACTAATTCATTATTGTCGATAGCATTGTAAAATAGCGCTTGCGCATAATAAGCATAAGCCAGGGCAATGGGCTGTTGAGCCTTTTGCCCAATAGATAAAGTGGTATCGTTCGTTTTTTTCAGCAGAGCAAACTGCTTCGTATTTGCATAAACATTAACCAGCATCGCATATGCTTTTGTGGCTTCGGTAGCGTTTTTTAGTCTTATTGCCAAACTTATACTTTGTTGCGCCTTTACAATTGCAGCTGCATAGTTTGCATTAACCCTATATCTTTCTGCCAACTGCGTAAGCAAGGCTGGTTTATCCTTCTCATTTAAATAATCGAGCGCTGTACTATCCAATAAGCTTTGCGCATGGGCTGTATAACAACCTATAACGATCCAAATCAAGAGTAATATGTTTTTAAAACCCAGATACTTCATATCGTAAAATTAGTATAAAGATTGGAGCTTAGATAAAATTGTAGACAAAAGCTGAAAACAACAAAAAAACATAAGTCGCTAATTAACAATAACTTAATAATATCTGTAGATGTATTGTAGACGTTTTTAAAAAATACAGTAGATGTTCTGTAGGCGGCAAGTTCTTTTAAAGAACAATGATTAACTCCAAATTTGACCTAAATAATTTTTCAATCTAAAAAAACAGAAATCATGGACAACAAAACCCTTTCAATCATTTCTTACATCACCCTTATTGGTTGGTTAGTAGCTTATTTTATGGGAAAAGATAAAGCTGACACGTTGCTTAAATATCACTTAAGACAGTCGTTAGGCCTCGCCATTGTGAGTATCATTTTCAATATAGCATTTACCATCATTGCCTCAATAGTACCTAGTTTATCTTTTTTGGGGTTTGTTGGTTATGCATTTATCATTCTTTGGATTATGGGCATTATCAATGCAGCCAACGGTGCATTAAAACCTGTTCCACTTATTGGTAAATGGTTCGAAGACAAATCTTCATTTGTTGGTAAATACTAAAAAGAAGTTTATGCGCCTCAACATCAAAAATGTCATGCTAATGGTGATGGTCTCGACCATCACCGCATGCAATCTTACGGTAAATACCCCTGAAGAATATTTTGATCAGACAGCCTTAAATACCAATGATATCTCTCTCTTTGGTACGTACTATTTTGAAGGCTATCAAAAATATCAAAAAAGTGTATCTGGTCCCGGTAAAGTTACTAGCTGCGAAGAATACCTGAAAAATTCGATTGCCAGGGCCGAAAAGAATTTGGAGAAGATCAAAAAACTAACGCCTACCACAGAAACAAAACCTATGCTGGATGCTTCAACAACACTACACAGCTATGTTTTAATGAGTTACAGGGAAGAGCATCTCAAAATAGCCAAAATGATAGATAAACATGAGCCTGCGGAAAACATTAATGAGGCCTTAACTGAACTCGATACCAAACCCTATGATGCATTTATTGAGAAATACAATAAGTTGTGGAAACTTGCAGACAAGTACGCTAAGGACAATAACATTGCAGTAGAAAAGATGCCTTTTTAGCAGTTATTTATCCAGTTGCCCAATAATTCAATCAATCAATACCTCAACCAGATAACCATGAGACAAGGACTTTCGATATTCTGGATATTTTACATGTTGTTTTTTGCCATTCCCTTCCCGATGTTGTTATATTACAACATTAAGAGCGACAACATGCCAAACCTGATGGAAAGAGACCCATGGCTATCGTTAAGTTTGCTAGCAGTTTCTATATTATTGTGGATTATTCTCTTAATAGGTTATTACCGCAAATGGGTAATCCGTACTTTTTCGATAAAGCGCAACATAGAAAAACTCAAAAATACTGGTGAGCCGCGTGAGGCCAAAATTATAGCGGCTGCAAAAGTATCAAAACCTAACGCGGCTTATGATACCTATGAACTCACACTCCAGTTTAAAAATCTGTCAGGCAGTGAAATCAGGCAAAAAACCACAATAAATGATTCAAAACCTTATGAACGCCGCTATGAGGTTGGTAAAACCGTGGGCATATTGTTGGATAAGGAAGCAAACAAAGTCCCTTATCTCATTATCGCCAGTACGGAAGTGAGCATAAACAAAACCATAGTAGTGCTGGTTAACTTGGGTTGGCTCGCTTTTACCTGTATCGTTGCTGGCTATTTTGTTTATTCCTATTCCTCAGAAAGCGAAGGCATGGGCTGGCGTTTTATGAGTATAGGCCATCCGTTATTGGTTTGCCCTGCAGCACTTCTTTTTTACCGGATTTTAGGTGTTATTATCCACAGCAAATTTTTGGGTAAGCCAAATGAATTGTTCCTGATCAAATTTAAAGGTATCCGCACAACCGCCAGGTTGATTAAGGCCAGCCAGACCGGAACCTTTATTAACGAACAGCCAATGATTAATTTTGAGCTGGAATTTACCGATCAACATAACCAAAAACATAAGGCAAACCTAAAAATGATTGTTGACCTGCTCGATCTGGACATAACCAAACAGGAACATGTATCCATTTTTTACCTCAAAGAAAATCCACAGAAAATTGCCCTTGAAAAAGACCTGAACGAAATTAATGGAGAGTTCTGATGAAAAACTTAAACAACATTTTCAGCCTGATCATATTGTCTTGCTTGCTGTGTTTGAGCTGCAAACAGGTCACAAAAAGTTTGGATGAAACCTTTCATCCAAACGATTCTTTGGCTAAAAAATACAATAAAGAAAACCGTATCGGATCAGAAAGCGAATATACCGGGACAACTAAAACGACAACTTCTACACATCATCATCAGGATAAATTTGTAGTAATAGACGGCGATACGGTTAAAACGCCAGAACTTCAGGACAAGGCAAAAGAACTTTTTCATGATCTTGAACAGTTGAAACAAAAGCAAACACCAGCAGGTAGCAAGGAAATCCAAAAAAGGGTGAATGAATTTTTAAAGGAGATGAACCTGCCTCAGACAGGAGCAAAAAACAGCAATACAGAAAAACCAGTAGCAAAAGCCAGGAAAGGGATGTTAAGTGCATCACAATTAGCACAGGCAGAAGAGAAATTAAGGCAACTGCCACAATACCGTAATAGAGAAATTGTGCTATATGAATCCGTACACTTTTATGAGGATGGCTCCATTAAACTGGCCTTACAGCATCCCGAAAATCCTAAATATATAGATGAATATTCATACAAAGATGGTTATTGGTCTGATCCAAAACCTGTATTGGCCAGGAATATCGAGCGCAGGACATTTCCTTTAAGTAAAGGAAATTTTGCAGCTGCACAAAAAGTCATGCAGATTTATAACGATAAAGCCGCCCAGGTTGAAGGTGCAAAACCCACCACCTCAGCCTATATTTCAATTTGGGATGATGGCATGCGTTGGTTCCCATCAACCATTAACGGCAGCCGCGTGCGCTACGATATTCAGTTTAACAATGATGGAACGCTAAAAAGTTTCAGGCAGGAATGATATGTATCAAGGTCGTCACCCTGAATTTATTTCAGGGTCCTCATTACAATAAAGATGCTGAAACAAGTTCAGCAGGACGAAATCTCGAATCTACTTAATCAAATTCATTGCTTTCTTAATCCCGATCATTGTTGCGTAGTACTCTTTCGGACTTTAACTTACTTAAAATCGGGTACAATTCCCCGCCCTTTTATTTATTAGATCCCTTGTTAATTTGTTGATTAAAAGAACAATTCTAAATAGCAGATGCGACTTAGCTTAACATATACTTTAATTTCCGGAAACATAGCCAATGTAATTTTGCCTCAAACGGAAAACAAAAATTATGAACAAAACATTATTAAAGCAAAAGGCATTAGCCCTTGCTGTTGCCACATTCGTTACTTCTGCAGTTGTGATCAGTGCCTGTAAAAAGAATAATGAGGCAGAAAATCCAGAAACCACTCCGGTTACGCTTAAAGATTATTCAGTAAACCCTTCATTGGTAAAAACAATGCCAGGTTTCGAAAGCCTGAATATTACCACACTGATCAGCTCAGACGATGTACTGGCAGAATCACCGAATTTTATATTTGGTGCACAACCTGATGGAGCAGGAATTATCAAAAATCCAGCTGGCGAAGGTTTTATCATGATTAATAACCATGAAATTCTTCAATCAGTATCAAGAGTATATTTAGATAAAAATTTCAAACCTGTAAAAGGAGAATATATTGTAGATTCTGATGGCGGTATGACCCGTTTATGTTCTGCTACAATGGCAACACCAGAAGAACATGGCTTTTCTAAACCAGTTTTCTTAACTGCCGGAGAAAGCGGTGCAGAATCTATGATCCATGCCATCGACCCACTTGCTGCAGCAGATAAAAAGAACAAACAAAGAACTGTTAGTGCATTAGGCAGATGGAGCGCTGAAAATGCAGTGCCGCTCCCTAAAGCATCATATGCTGGCAAAACCGTTATCATGATTGGTGAGGATGAAACCGATGGACAATTGGCTATGTACGTATCTAACACTCAAGGCGACCTGGAAAACGGAAAGTTATATGTGATGAAACGTAGCAATAACGATCCGATAGAAACCAATATGGACAAAGGACAAAGCTATGATGTGGAATTTGTAGAGCTTGATAACGTAAAAAGCAGTACAGGTGCACAATTACAGCAACAAACAATCGATAAAAAAGCACTAATGTTAGCCCGTGTAGAAGATATCGATTACAGAAAAGGCAGTGCAGCAAACGGACGGGAAGTATATTTTACTGCAACTGGTGTTAGCCAGGGCGATAAACTTACACCGGTAAGTGGAAAAACCATGTGGGGCCGTGTATATAAACTGGTATTAGATGCAAGCAATCCACTAAAAGGTAAGTTAGAAGTTGCCGTTGACGGAAATGACAACCCTGGAAAAAGTATTGTAAATCCAGATAACCTTTGTGTAACCGAAAACTATGTATACATCCAGGAAGATGGCGATTCGTTCTACAAAAACAACGACCATGATGGAACCATCTGGCAATTTGCAATGACTTCAAAATCGTTAAAACCGATGTTACAAATGAACCACCGCAGAACAGATGCGACCTTTAACGCTAAATACAACCCATCAAACAGTGTACAATTAAGTAGCTGGGAATATGGCGCAATGTACGATATCTCTGCACTAACTGGTATCCCTGATACATTCATAGTTAATTTACACCCACACACCTGGACAAGCGATAAATACAAAAATGCCGATGGTGGTACAACAAGATTGGTAAATAATAACGAAGGTGGACAAGTGGTAATTGTTCGCGGCGTTTCTAAATAACCTATTTTATTTCTTTATCCCTTTCGGCAAACGCTGGAAGGGATTTTTCTATTTATTTCAACCCCTATCCAAGCATGTTTAGCCTCAAAAAAATTATTTTTTTCATTGTACTGATTACCCTTACTACACTATTATCCATTTTCTGCAAAACGGAAAACAGATCAAATGCAGAATTGGTAAAAGCAGATTTTGATAGACAGCTTATTGAATTTCAAAGTATTGTTGACCAAAAATTATCAAAGGCTGTTCAAAACAGGGATGAAAAAGCAATTAAACAATCTTTTCTACAGGCAAGAATAAAATATAAACAGCTGGAGTATTATATCGAATATTTTTTCCCTTCAACTTCTGTACTGCTTAATGGTGCGCCGATTGATGAAATTGAACTGGGCGAAAATCTCATTGAAAATCCAACAGGCTTCCAAGTAATGGAAGAAATTATCTATGAAGCCCCAACAACAGAAAACAGAAAGGAATTAGAGAATGAGGTAAAAAAAATGCAACTCAACCTGCAACGTGTTAGCCGCTTTAATGAACAGTACCAGATCACCGATGCACAATTATTTGATGCTATCCGTTTAGAAATTTTCAGGATTACCAGTTTAGGCATTACTGGTTTTGATACGCCAAATGCCTTACAATCGATACCCGAAACGGCTTCGGCACTACAAGGAATAGCAAAAGTATTGGCAAAGTATGAAAACGAAGCACCAGATAAATTGATCCCTTCAACGATAAGCTACCTGGATAAAAATACCGATTTTGATCATTTCGATCGTTTAACTTTTATAACTGAATATCTTGATCCGATCAGCAAACATATCAATTTACTTCGTTTAGAAAAAAAAATACCAACTGCCGCCAGCGGCAGCGCGCTTCGCGACGATGCAACAAGTATGTTCCAAGTAAACGCTTTTAACATAAACAAATTTGTAGGCAACAGCACATTATTTATCAACGATGATAAAATTGCACTTGGAAAAATCTTGTTCAATGATGCAGTGCTTTCTAATGGAAATAACCGGAGTTGCGCCAGCTGCCATCAACAATCACTCGCCTTTACCGATGGTTTGACCAAAGCAGCAGGAATATCAAAAGGACAATCGCTACTGAGAAATACACCAACTTTAACTTATGCTGGTTTACAGCGCGGATTTTTTTATGATTTAAAAGCAGGAACCCTGGAGGATCAGGCGCTTGATGTGGTTCATCATAAACAGGAAATGAATGGTTCACTAATACAGGCTGCAAAGAGAATCAATTCATCAAAAAATTATCTAACCTTATTTCAAAAAGCATATCAGGATAAAACTACGAAAGCTGATCCATGGAAAATCCAGCATGCATTGGCATCTTATATCCGTTCGTTATCTCCGTTTAACTCCCGATTTGACCGCTACATGCAGGGAGATAAAAAACAGTTAAATCAAGAAGAAAAAGAAGGTTTTAATCTTTTTATGGGAAAAGCCAAGTGCGGAAGCTGTCATTTTGCACCCTTATTTAATGGTACCCAGGCACCGCTCTTTATTAAAAGTGAGGCAGAAGTTTTAGGCGTACCCGCTACTACAGATACCTTAAAACCCAAAATAGATGCTGACTTAGGCCGATATGCCCTTTATGCTTATCCACAATATAAACATGCATTTAAAACTTCAACTGTAAGAAACATCACCAAAACAGGTCCATATATGCACAATGGTGTTTATAAAACCTTAGCGCAGGTGATAGATTTTTATAACCAGGGTGGTGGTGCAGGCATGGGAATCACTGTTGAAAACCAGACTTTATCTGCCGATAAGCTGAACTTAAGTAAACTGGAGATCAAACAGATTATTGCATTTTTAGGTACATTGGAAGATGTTCAATAAAATAGTCCTTATTTGCATTAAGGATTAGCGAAATATGCATTCGCAATGGATAATAAGAAGTTTAGATCTAAACGCTCGCGTCATCCTGAGTTTATCTCAGGATCTTATAGACTAACAGGTCCTGATTTCGAAGATTGGGGATAGTATGATGATACCTGGCTTGGGATCTTCATTTCGACGGCAGCGTTCCAAAGGAACTCCTTCGGAGGAGAAATCTTAACCTTTCTGGAACATAGTTCAAAGATCTCTCCACTCCGCGTTGCTTCGGTCGAGATGACGATTTTTCTATCGGATTCTGTCAATGACAGCGCACCTCAGGATCTTAAAAGCGTGTAGCCCCCTTTTTGTGTCTTTTTCTTGCCGACCTCGGTGGTTATGTAAGATGGATGAGGAAATTAACCCTGCGCCCTTTCTGGTTAACATAAGCTACAACAAATCCTTCAACACTACCCACACGTTTTCGGCAAGGATTTTATCTCCTTCGGCAGTTGGATGTATACCATCGGCCTGGTTTAATGCCGGAACACCGCCTACCTTATCCAATAAAAAGGGGATCAGGGCCATTTGATTTTTCTTTGCCAGATCAGGAAACATATTTTTAAAGTCTGCAGCATATTTTGCACCCATATTTGGTGGAACCTGCATACCAGCCAATACCATTTTAGCATCTGGGTATTTAGCTTTTACCCGATCAATAATTGCCTGAAGGTTTTTAATCGTTTGCGATACAGGCAACCCACGCAGTCCATCATTAGCGCCAAGTTCGAGCACAAAAATATCCACACGCTGTTTAAGCAACCAATCAATGCGCCCTTTTCCGCCAGCAGAAGTTTCGCCACTTAAACCACCATTAATTACTTTGTAAGGCATTTGTAAAGAATCGATCCGGTTTTGGATCAATGCCGGGTAAGCTTCAGTTGGATCTAGCCCATAACCTGCGGTTAAACTGGTCCCAAAAAAGAGGATATTCTTCTGCTCAGAAGGCACGGTAGCCGTTTTTTGGTCAGTCGGATCTAAAGTTTTATCGGTATTGCTTTTATTTTCGCGGTTTCCGCAGCTTAGTAGTACAAGGCTCAAAACAAATAGCCCCATTAATCGTTTTCGTAACATATCTAAGTAATCTATATCTAATTATTGTTTAAACCATTATCTTAACAGGCATTGCCTCGTTATGTTTGGCCACAATCTATACGCAAACCCTAAAAATTCAGCTATTGGAAAGCATATTGAACATCCGAAATGTAAGCAAAATTTACCAAAGTGCCGGACGGGAACTCACCGTTTTGGATCACATTAATTTTTCGATAGCAGCAGGCTCAACTGTGGCCATAACAGGTCCTTCAGGAAGTGGGAAAACAACCTTGCTTGGTTTATGTGCCGGATTAGACAGGGCCAGCAGCGGAACGGTAGAACTGAATGGTATTGCCTTAGAGAAACTAAATGAAGATGAAAGGGCAGCGATCAGAAATCAATATGTGGGTTTCATTTTTCAGAACTTCCAACTGTTGCCCACTTTAACGGCACTCGAAAATGTAATGGTACCTTTAGAATTAAGGGGAGCGAAAAACATCCGGGCTCATGCACTGGAACTGCTGGATAAAGTTGGCCTTGCCGACCGTTCGCATCACTATCCGGTGCAATTATCAGGTGGGGAGCAGCAACGCGTATCGCTGGCAAGGGCATTTTCGAACCAACCGGCTATTCTTTTTGCAGATGAACCTACCGGAAACCTTGATGCAGAAACCAGTGAAAAAGTGATCAAGTTGCTTTTTGATTTAAATAAAGATGCGGGAACCACACTGATCATCGTAACACACGATCTTGAATTGGCTGCCAGAACAGCAAGGAGCATTAAAATTAAAGGCGGTGTAATCATTTCAGACGAAAACCCTACTTATGCCTAATAGCCTCCCAAAACAATCTATTAAGTTTTCATGGCTGTTTAAAATGGCCTGGCGTGATAGCAGGAAAAACCGTGCACGTTTATTGCTCTTTATCTCATCCATTGTTTTGGGCATTGCAGCCCTTGTTGCGGTTTATTCGTTTAAAGATAACCTGCAAAAGGATATCGATGCACAGGCAAAAGAACTTACAGGAGCCGATCTGGTTTTAGATAGCCGGAAAGGTGTAAGCAAAGCGATGCAAAAAATACTCGATACACTAGGCGATGAACGATCGCAGGAGAAAACCTTTGCTTCGATGATTTATTTCCAGAAAGGTGGGGGCAGCCGTTTGGTACAAATGAAAGCACTAGAGGGAAATTATCCATATTATGGTACGATAGAAACCATTCCGCTAACCGCAGCAAAACACTTTCAATCGGGAAGAAATGCCTTGGTAGATCAAACCCTGATGCTGCAGTTTAATGCAAAAGTTGGCGATTCGGTAAAAATCGGCGATCTCAATTTCAACATACTGGGCACTTTAACCAAAGCCCCGGGCCAAACTGGTATTGGTGCAAGTATTGCCCCTACGGTTTATATTCCTCTACAAAGCCTAGATAAAACCAATCTGATTAAAACCGGAAGCCGGATCAACAATAAATTTTATTTCAGGTACAACGATCCGTCCAAAATAGATGAATGGGTAAAAAAACAGGACAGTAAATTAGAAAAAGAAGGTTTCGATGCCGATACGGTTGAATCGAGAAAAGAACAGACCGGAAGATCGTTTAAAGATGTTAACCGTTTTCTGGCTTTATCTGGTTTTATCGCTTTGCTGCTGGGCTGTGTTGGTGTTGGTAGCGCGATCCATGTGTACATCCAGGAAAAACTAAGCGCTATTGCTACCCTGAGGTGTTTAGGGTTAAAATCGCGTCATGCCTTTTTAATTTACCTTATCCAGGTCTTTTTTATTGGCTTAATTGCCGCTGTTTTAGGCGCAGCGATAGGCACGGGTATACAATTTTTGCTTCCACTGGTATTAAAAGATTTTTTACCTGTGGAGATCACCATGCAGGTTTCGTGGCCTGCTGTTGGTCAGGGGCTGCTACTTGGTCTGATCATCTCGATCCTCTTCGCCCTTCCTTCGCTCCTATCCGTTAGAAGAATTTCGCCATTAAATGCCATCCGGATATCTTTCGAAAAAGCAACGGGAAAAAGAGATCCGCTAACCTGGCTGGTATACCTGCTTATGGCGGTCTTTATTACGGCTTTTACGCATTTGCAGATGAAAACGTGGATACAAACGCTGGCTTTTACCGCAAGTATTGCCATCGCTTTTGTGCTGTTGATTATACTGTCTAAGCTGTTGATGTTCCTGGTGAGAAAACTTTTGCCCAATTCATCCAGTTATTTATGGCGACAGGGTTTTGCTAACCTTTACCGGCCGAATAACCAAACCTTGATGCTTACCGTTTCTATAGGTTTATCAACTGCATTTATCTGTACCCTATTTTTTGTTCAGGGGATCTTAATGAGCCGCGTTACGCTTTCATCAGGCGCTAACCAGCCCAATATGGTGATGTTCGATATCCAGAATACGCAAAAACAAGGATTGGACAGTTTAACCAAAGCTTTCAAATTGCCGCTAATGAACCAGGTACCAGTAATTACCATGCGCATTGAAGAAATTAACGGGAAGAAAGCCAGTGCAGATACCAATAACAGAAGGGCTTATCGCAACGAAATCAGGGCTACCTATCAGGATACTTTAACCGCAGCAGAGAAAATCACGGCAGGCAAATGGACCGGAAAAATAAAACCCAATGAAACCGTTTATATTTCGTTAGATCAGCGTTATGCCCAGCAGATCCATGTGGAATTGAACGATAAAATCCTTTTTAATGTGCAGGGTATGATGATCCCAACGGTTGTTGGCAGTTTGAGGGAAGTAAACTGGAGCAGAATGCAGACCAATTTCAGGGTTGTTTTTCCTGCAGGCGTATTAGAAGAAGCACCACAGTTTCATGTGTTGATGACCAGGGTACCATCGGGTGAAGTTTCAGCCCGTTTTCAGGGAGAAGTAGTGCAAAAATTTCCAAATGTTTCAGTCATCGATTTAGATCTGGTATTAAAACTCTTAGATGAGCTGTTAAGCAAAATCGGTTTTGTGATTCAGTTTATGGCTGGCTTTAGCATGGTTACCGGTTGGATTGTTTTAATATCTTCGGTATTAACCAGCAAAAACCAGCGGATAAAAGAAAGTATTTTATTGCGGACCATGGGCGCAAGCAGAAAGCAGATCTTAGCCATAAACGCCATTGAATATTTCTTTTTAGGAGCATTTGCGGCCGGTGCCGGATTAATTTTAGCCATCAGCGGAAGCTGGGCATTGGCTAAATTTACTTTCGATGCAGCCTTTGTTCCTCCATTTATACCAACTTTATTACTATTTGGCTCAATTGTGTTGCTCGTGGTAATTACAGGTGTATTAAGTACAAGAAGCATCCTAAACCAGCCGCCGTTAAAGATTTTAAGAACGGAGAATTAAGCAAACTATATGATAACAACTTTGTTCCTTTTTTAAAGAATTTAAAATATGAATAAAAGATACTCCATATTGTTTCTGGCTTTAGGCGTTGGTGTTATAGCGATCAATCTAATTTCTTGTGTGTCTATTCCGAAGGGTGCCACTGCTGTTAGGCCACTTAAAAAAGACAAATACCTGGGAAAGTGGTATGAGATTGCCCGAATGGATTTTAAGTTCGAAAAAGATCTTAATAATGTAACTGCCACCTACTCGCTTAAAGATGATGGTAGTATCAAGGTAGATAACCGCGGCTACAATTATGTTAAAAAAGAGTGGAAACAGAGTATCGGTAAAGCAAAGTTTGTGAAAGAAAGCGACGAGGCGAGATTAAAAGTTTCTTTCTTTGGTCCCTTTTATGCAGGCTATAACGTAATCGAAATCGACACAGATTATCAATATGCTTTGATAGCTGGCAACAACCTAAAATATCTCTGGATTTTATCCAGAAACAAAAGCATTCCGGAAAACATTAAAGAGCAATATTTAAAAAAGGCACAAAGCTTAGGTTATGACACTGCTGCTTTGGTTTGGACCAAACAGGATTAATAGCCATTTTATTCGTGCTATTGACTTACCAATATTAACAGGAAGTAAAATATAATCTGTTAGCATAAACCAAGGGCCTATGCTAACAGATTATCCATTAATAACTATGCAGCATCAATTGCTTCGCGAAGCGCTTTTGCCGCAGCAGCAGGATCTTCAGCGCCATAAATTGCAGCACCTGCAACCGCTACAATAGCACCTGCCTGTATAACTGCGGTAACGTTGTCGATATTTACCCCGCCAGCAATAGAAACCGGAACTCCAGCTTTTGCAGCCTCATCAATAAGCACCTGGATAGAATAACCAGCCGTCCATTGCTCATCTAAACCTGCGTGTAGTTCTACAAATTCAACACCTAATGCAGTCACCTCTTGTGCTCTTTTAACACGGTCAGGATAACCAATGGTATCTACCACTACTCCTTTTCCATGTGCTTTTGCCGCTTTAACCGCACCAATAATCGTTGCATTTCCTGCAGCGCCCATTACGGTAACCAAATCAGCTCCTGCTTTAAATGCGATATCAGCTTCTAATTCGCCCGCGTCTGCAGTTTTTAAATCTGCAAAAACCAGTTTATCAGGATGTGCAGCTTTCATTGCGGTAATTACTGTAGAGCCCATATTCTTGATCAGCGGAGTGCCCAATTCAATAATATCCACGTATGGAGCTACTTTTGCTGCCAATGCTAAGGCCTCTTCAGTTGTTAATAAATCTATTGCTACTTGTAATTTTGCCATGATTCTATTTTATTTATATTATTATTAATTGTTATTCAAGATTGGCGTGTCTTTTCCATAACGTTTCTGCAGCTTGCCCGCTCAGTTTCCAAAGCGATTGAAAAACGGCATCGTTAAGTAAAAGCAAAAACTGCTCGAACAGGCTTCCTGCGTACTGGGTAGATACTTTCGCACTATGGTCTTCTTTTTCTGCTGCCGGTACCAATACCACATGGCTGGCTAGTTTTGCCAATAACGATCCGGCATTCGTAGTAATGGCTACCACTTCAGCACCTACGGCTTTTGATTTTTCTGCCGCCCTCACAATCGATCCGGTTGATCCTGAACCCGAGGCAGCAATTAATAAATCGCCAGCTTCAATTGCCGGACTTGTTGTATCGCCGACATAATAAACAATAAGCCCAAGATGCATTAAACGCATTGCTACTGATTGCATGGCAAAACCAGAGCGGCCTGCCGCAGTAATAAAAATCCGCTTTGCCTGCTGAATGTGGTATACAAAAGGGATCAACTGATCTAATTCCATCTGTCTGGCCAATCGGGTATTCTCCTCAATAATCTTATCCAGGTTCATTTGCAGATCCCAGGCCAGCTGCTGGTTATCAAGGCTATCTATCGTTAACTGACTGTCTGTATTTTCTACTGATGCTTTGAAATCCATTTTACACGTGCTGTTTATTTTTCCAAAGGTATGACAGCTCTTTACAGGCATGGTTATACATTTAGCCACTTATATGGGACAATCAGGAAATATATCATTGCAAAAGTCATCCATTAGCCATATTAAAAGCACTGTTTCCGAATAGTCCACCAGAATTATCCGTTAATCCAACCAGTAAAAAATTAAGTGTTTAACTTTAACCATCATGAGTTTATCACCTGAAGCAACACATCTGGAAAAATCCATTATCTATATCCGCGATCTGAGCAACTGCCCGCCTAGCTATCTTAATGATCCAGGCAGAAAAGAGTTCTTCGAAATCGTTTGGTTAAAAAATGAAGAACCCCTACACGCACTGCAAACATCAGCATTCGACAGTAAAGGAGACTGGATTTACCTCATCCCTCCCTACCGTGTGCACCAGCTTAACAAAGCTGGTAAAAACGGTGTATTAATCTCTTTTAAAAGATCTGTTCTCGAAGGGGAAGAAAAAGAATTCCTCCTCGATCTGTTTAAGATCTTTAATGTTCAGGGCGAATTTTCCTGTTTAAGATTAAACCGGGAAACCGCTGCTGAGCTCAGCAATATTTACAAATTAATTGAAGATGAGTATCAGAAGGCAGGCAATACTTTTATCATTACCAAAGCACTGCTGAAAGTATTTTTATTAAAACTGATCCAGGTAAAAGAACACGAATTTACCAGCCATGATGTACAGCAAAAAAGAGTCTACGAATTTTTGATGTTACTCGAAAGCAATTACCAGCAGGTTAGGAATACCGATTTCTATGCCGGTAAAATCGGCATCAGTTCCAAAAGGTTAAATCAGATTTTAAAAGAAAAACTAAATAAAACAGGAATGCAGATCATCCACGACCGCATTATCCTGGAGGCGAAAAGGAAAATCATCCATAGTGCACATACCATCAAAGAAATTGCATACGAACTGGGTTTTTCAGACCGACCTTATTTTAGCCGTTTCTTTAAAAAACAATCAGGCCAAACGCCCGAAGAATTTCAAAAAGAGGCAAGAAACCACATCGAATCAAAATTTAATACTCTGGTCTAAATGATTATAGGTTCTGAATTTGATTTTAATTAGGCAGTTCCTGTTTAAGTTTTTCTTTTATGCAGCTTTTGTCAAATTATAATACTTTTACATCATGATCAGATTAAACAGTGATACACCAAGCGATATTCTTCAGGATGTGAAAATCGGCGATATGGTAACCGATACTTTTAGCAAAACCGGCCTTGTAGAAAATATAGCGATTAGCGACGATGGCCTGTACCGGATTTACGAGTTTCATCTCGTTACCGGAAGAACCATTACCGTTAAAAAGTAAAAAGCGTTAAAAATTAACTGCAATAAAAAGGATAAGCACAGATAATATAAAACCAGTGTTTATCTGTGTTAAAAGCTAACATTTAATCACATTAACAAAACCCTAACCAAATGTCATTACTTATCCTACTCTTCGGCATCCTGTTGCTTTTCGTGCTGATCTTGAAAAAGATCAATCCAATGATTGCCCTAATTGCTGTGGCAATTATTACAGGTCTTTTATTGGGCATGCCTGCTCCAAAAGTAATGAGTTCCATTAGCAATGGTATAGGCAGCACGCTGGGCAGCATGGTAATGGTTTTGGCGCTCGGTGCGATGATGGGCAAATTAATTGAAGATAGTGGATCGGCAAAAAAGATTGTTTTCATATTGATCGGGGCTTTCGGCAAAAAGAACATCCAATGGGCCGTGCTGTTAACCGGTTTATTGGTGGGGATTCCTTTATTTTACAATGCAGGTTTCGTGGTGTTAATCCCCTTGGTTTTTGCCATTTCTGCCACAACAGGAATATCAAAATTATACATCGGTATCCCGATGGCCACAGCGCTTTCGGTAACACATGGCTTTTTACCGCCCCACCCTGGCCCGGTTGCTTTAGCTGGCATTTTCCATGCCGATATTGGTAAAACATTAATTTATGGTTTAACTTTAAGTGTACCAATTGCGGTTATTGCCGGAATCTATTTTCCACGATTGATTCTCAAACGAGATCAATCGATAACTGTTCAGCACTTCAGTATCAACAAAGAAGAAAACCTTCCTTCTGCTTCAAGGAGTTTCATTACTGCATTGCTGCCGGTATTTTTAATTATCGCGGGAACCATTGGAAGTAGTTTTAAATTCGATTATATCGGCAAGCCGCTGTTTATATTTTTAGCCGACCCTACCGCCGCTTTATTAATTTCGGTTATTATTGCTTTAGCGGTTCAAAAAACTTCCATTACAAAAGCAATGGAATCGTGCGCCGAGGGCGTTAAGAGTATTGCCATGATTATCCTCATTATTGCAGCAGGTGGCGCCTTTAAACAGATTTTGATCGATAGTGGCATGGGCGAAACCGTAAAACAGCTTACTGGCGGTCTAAATTTGTCGCCATTATTACTCGCATGGCTAATCACCGCATCGCTTAGGGTAACCCTGGGATCAGCAACAGTGGCCGCACTAACCGCTTCGGGTATGGTATTGCCGTTAATTGGCCCGGGGACACCGCCAGAGTTAATGGTTTTATCGGTCGGCGCGGGGAGTTTAATGTTTTCTCATGTAAACGATACAGGTTTCTGGATGTTTAAAGAATACTTTAACCTTAGCTTTAAAGAAACTTTTAGCACCTGGACTATGATGGAAAGCCTGGTTTCTGTTCTAGGGCTTATTGGGGTGCTGGTGTTGAATCAGTTTGTATAAGGAAGATAGAGTTGTAAACTTTTAATAGCCATGCCGCTGGTAAGTTGACAACTCTTATCAAGAGCCTATAGATCCTCCATTATATTCCGCTCCCAATTAGGTAAAGACCAATTGGTAAGATTTTTTTGGAAAGCAATTACAGCAGCTTTAGATTGAAATAGCCCCGGTCTCCGTTCTTTTTGATGAAGAATCGAAACCACTTCGATCGGGCTTAGCGGGCCTAAACAGTATTGCTATCCTGGGTAAAATAAACCCGACCGACAGCGTTATCCTGATTCCTTCTATCAGGATTAAGCAAAGGGCGGGACTAGCGGAACCGAAGCGCCACAGGCACTGCTTTCCAAAAAAATAGTCAACGCTACAGATCCCTCCATTTCGCTGCGCTTTCAGTCGGGATGACGAATTGTTCCATTAATTCTTCACCCTGTTCTTTTCTGCATCGGCACCAGAAGACTCGTGTTTAGCCGGCGAAGAAAAAGCTTTACCAAAACGGTAACTATAACTCACTACAACCGATCTCGAATCCTGACGGTTAACCCAGTTTGCTTCTGTGTTTGCCAGATTATTGATTATGCCATTATAAATACGGGTTCTGAAAATATCGTTAGCGGTTAATTTCAACGTACTTTTTGCTGAAAGTTTTTTCTGCACCGCTGCACCGAACTCATGTACTTCACCCAATAAAAACTGAACATTAGATAGTTTACTCTGGTAACGCATATTTACCTCTGCATTCCAGGTCGGACTGATTTTGAACTGCAAATTCGGATTTGCTCTTAAATAACTTCCATTAGTAACCAAAAAACCGGTGTAGAAATCTGTTTTTGAAATTATTTTTGCATACTCAACATAAGCATTCAGTTTAACCCATTTGGTGAGGTCGATATCTGCATTTACCGAAACATTGGCCACTCTTGTTTTACCCACATTTGCTGGTCTGCTGTAATAGGTGCCATTTAAAATTTCGATGGTTTCGTTCACCTCATCCCGCACCCAGCTGTAGCCAAATGTTGTGGTAATCTTATTTTTATAAGTATGAGAAAGTTCGATGCTCTGTGTAAAAGAAGGCTTTAGAAAAGGATTGCCAACATAATAAGTAAACTTATCCAAAGGAGAAAAGAATGGATTAAGGTCCTGATAATAAGGACGATCAATCCTTCTTCCATAATTCAGTCCCAGTTGATTGTTCCCTGCAGTATCGAGTTTGTAGGAGAAGTAAAGCGTTGGAAATAAACTGTTATAGGTTCTTTTAAAACTCGAATCGGGTTTGATCAGATTGCCCAACTGATGCCCGTTAGAAACCGTGTTTTCATACCTTAAGCCGGCCTGGAGCGAAAACCGCTTCCCTTCCCTGCTCATATTCAGGTAAACCGCATTGATATTCTCCTCATATAAAAAGTGATTGCTCTTTTCATAATCGGCACTGGTTTTCCCGTTTGCGGTATTAAAGTAATCGGCAATATTATCCGTTTTGGTATAAGCGGTTTTAACTCCTGCATCCAGCTTCCAGTTATTTTCCAATGGATGTGAATAATCAGCTTTAGCGGTATAGATATCAATATTCGAAGGCAGGTTACCTGTTAAAATATCCTGGTATTTTAAGGCTCCACCGGGCAGGTAACTGAAGTTGTAGTAAGTTTGATCGGTTTGATTGCGATAAAGCAGATAGTCCGCATCAAAGGTCAATTCCCGTCCTGCCTGCTTAAATTTGTGCCTGTAATTTAAATTTATACCCGCATTCTGATATTTGATCTGATCGATATTTTCAGCCCTGATTACCGAATCTAACTGCATTGACGCATTAGACAGATTACTGGTGTTGTTGTTTACCTGTTTCGAAATCCGGTTCATTCCGGTAAGTACAATACCCCATGTGGTTTTCTCAGAAGCATAATAATCAAGTCCGGTTTTTAAATTAAGAGTATTGCCGTGCCTGCGGAAATAAGAATTCTGATTAAAGTAGGATTTGGCACTACCATCGTCATTTTTATATTTCCGG
>Ga0163161_10000374_pt1 | contig 37381 bp, 30 predicted proteins | sample S45metaG_FD_129847 | JGI IMG/M metagenome (GOLD analysis project Ga0163161, IMG submission 129847) | Switchgrass rhizosphere microbial communities from Kellogg Biological Station, Michigan, USA - S4-5 metaG | ecosystem: Host-associated > Plants > Roots > Rhizosphere > Soil | place: USA... | reverse complement strand
TGGGGCGATGACCACGACATGTTCATGGGCGCAATGGAAGCGCCGCCACATACAACACCGATCGCGTGATAAATGCTGTACCCATTCGTGTAACGCTGGTGCAGTCGCTCAACGTAAGTGTTCAATCCTTCGCGTAGAACCTGCAGTCGATCAGCTTCGGCATGCCACGTTGCGGAATCCACGACCCCCTTCGCATCCCAGGCCGACTGCAATTGAGCCAGGACGTCGGTTTTGCGTGCCTTACTCGAATGGACTTCCAGGCAAAACTCGCCCAAGCCAACTTCGCGCAATCGTCGGTAAACGACATCCAGAGCCGCGATTTTTTCAGAGACGAAAAGTACACGTCGGCCCTGAGCTACCGATTGCGCAATGAGGTTGGCAATGGTCTGGCTTTTACCGGTTCCGGGAGGGCCAATCAGGACAAAGTCTTTTCCTTTCGAGGCCGCCATCACGGCAGATAGCTGCGAGGAGTCAGATGGAAGTGGGCAGAACACTTCTCGGGGGTTGAAGTCGACGTCCAGGCGTCGATCTTCGGGGAACGTAATGTCGGATGGAAAGGCGTCTCGCGGAGCATCCAACAGGTGCCGCACGACCGGACTTTCGCGAAGTGCTTCGGCATACTCAGCGAGGTCTTTCCACATCAAGTATTTTGCAAAGGAGAACATGGACAGGACGACGTCTTCCACGACCTCCCAGCCTGCGATGTCCTTGACCGCACGCCCTACCGCTTTCCAGATAGCATCAATATCCAGGCCCGAGTCGTCCCGAGGAAGCTCGGTCTCAATTGACCCTAGATTCAGTTCGAAATCTTGGCGAAGCATCTCGATGAGCGTCGGATTGAACCTGGGTTCGTCGTCATGCAGCACCATCGAAAAACCGGAACGCGCGCTTTTGCGCTCAAGCGTCACAGGGATCAGGACAAGCGGTGCCCGGTACTTCTGCCCGCCTTTATCCGCTCGCTCCCAGCTGAGAAAACCAAGGGCAAGGTAAAGGGTGTTGGAGCCCCCTTCTTGCAAGGCAGTTCGTGCCCCACGATAGAGTTCGATCAACCGTGTTTCCATTTCAGCGCTGGAAAGGCCGACAAATACCTCATGCCGTTTCAAGGCATCCAGGGCATGGAGACGACGAACATCCTCTCGCTCACGTAATTCGTACAGCGCCTGGTCACGTGGATCAGCCCCATCCATCAGATCGGGACGTGTCAGCAATTTCAGCTTCTTACCGCTCGCCAGGATATCTTCCAGCGCAGCAGGATCAGGTGACTCAAGCTTCAGTGACTTTTTCCCGGCCTTGAAGTTGAGCAAGTTATTGCGAAGAGACAAGTCCAATAACTTGCGTTGCCACCGCCCCAAGCGATCTTTTGGATCGAGCAGACGTTCATCCACCTCGACCATAACCGCCTCATCAGGCAGTGCGGGGGCAACACCGACTAATAGCTCCGACCCTTCGGTAAGATCATCGTCCGTCGGCAACGTCGAAACCTGTGCGTCGGCACTGGCCAATGGCTTGATGCGTTGCAGGCGTGCTCTGCGCACATCCAACAGTAGTTGGAAGTTTTCATCCTGCCCTTCCGCAAGCAACTGTTCACCACGATCCGTTGCATACGTAAAAGGCGGTACAGGATGCTGAGTGGCGAACGTCGTCTCGAACAACATCAGTTCTTTGAGCTTTAAACGCTTGCGTATGGCCGTGATGTCATCGATCACGGTCGTAGAAAACTCTTCAGCTTTGAGCCACACACCGGCAAATGCGTGCCCCTTTGTGAACACCAGAACAGGGTTGAGACCTGCCTGCTCTATCGCCGCACAGAAGAACAAAGCGAGATCGAAGCACGTAGCTAAACCATGTTCCGTGACGTGACTGGGACTACGTACTTTTTGCCCGGTTTGCTCAAAGCTGGCCGGAGGAAGCGCGTAATCCAGCTTCATACGTGCAACAGCGGCCCAAATGGCTGATGTCAGCTCCCAAGCTCGCTTCGCACCGCCGGCATACCCATCAAGCGCAGGGTTTTTATCGCTTTGACGCAACACTTCTGCCGCCTGCTTCAGCAGACGCTCAACAGCAAGGTCATTCGGCTGAACAAATGCGGCGGTCATATCAGGAAGATGAGAGAGTCCGCCCCAGTGATTGCGTGGCAACAGTTCCAATGCCAAATCCAAGCGCGCAATTTCTGACCGACCAGATTCAGCAGACGCATCTGTCGCGGTCAACGTATAAGTGAGCGTGGCGTTTTCCGCTTCGGTCAAACGTCCTAGTAAGACACCATCCAATGCAAGGTCATGACCAGGGATAGGCATGAACGCGTTTGGAATCAGAACATCAATGCGCCAGATCTTGGGCTTGAAGACTTCGGGGTAGGCCGTCAGCGTCAATACTAGATCGTTGTACTTGATCGCTGTCTCATTGATTACTCGCAGCTCCCGAATGACAGGAACAGCGTTCTGATAATCCGCGAGATTCAGCTTTGCGACGACTGTACTGTGAATGCTTACAACTTTGACTGGCTCTACTTCAGGCTCAAACGTGATCTCTGCGGCTTCGTCCATCTACTTCCCCTATCTTGCTATTGGTGGCTAACATGAACGCGGAGTGTGGTTATTGCGCTCAACGCGGCAAGACGTCGCCAGAAATGCCCACTATCTAATAACGGGATCCAGCGGAGTAAGACAATTGGCTGGATGCTTTTTTGTGACCTTGGAAGCTGTAGAAAGTCGTAAAGCGCAGGCACATCTCCAGCACAATAAAAGTAATTGGCTTTTACTTAGAAACACTCCGCCAACGAGCGCTGCGGTGCCGCGCCGATCCATAACCACAATTTCGCAATAAGGCGGTCTAGCTCTTCCCAATCAGCCATGACCAGCATCCTTGTGGTATTGAGGCCGCGCAGATAGACCTGAACGCCAGTCAGTATTAGAGCGCGCTCCGCCCGCATCCCGCTCTGAATTGAAATGAATTGAGCCAAGGCGGGTGATGAAAAACTATGATTTTGGGGGCTGGTGCGATGAACACACGACAGCTCAATCTATGGCTGCAGTCAAACTACGCAAGGCCATCGCGTTTCGACAGTGTCATCTGCCATACCTGCCATGGCCATAGTAATTTTGCGGGTAATTGGTACACGGGGCGCTTGACAGCCCAACTGGCCACAATTGAATATACGAACCTCATTCAGGGTGTGCTCAGTTATGCGTACAACATCTCGCGCTAACCTTTCCGTTATTGGCTTAATCGCCAAGGCGCAAGGTTGCGTTGTGCACGCCCTCAAATCGAAGAAACAGTCGCTCATGTGACCGGGGCGCGCTGTCCCGTCAGATGAGCTGACAGGACATTGAGCGCGACGGGCCCCTCCCCCTGCTTACCTCCTTCTACGCTTCTGACGGTGACGACATCGGTCAACTATCAGGAGAAAGCGCATGTCATCGTTTCAAGGTATTTGGGTTCCTCTCGTTACACCGTTCCACAATGGCACCATTGACTTCGTTGGCTTGCGCCGGCTGATCAGCCATCTGATGGAAAAAGGCGTCAACGGAATAGTAGTCTGCGGCACCACCGGCGAAGCCGCAGCACTCAGTAAACAAGAACAACTGACTGTGCTGGATGCAGTTCTGGAGCTGGTACCAAGCGAAAAGGTGGTCATGGGCCTGGCCGGTAACAACCTAACCGAATTGCTGCATTTCCAGAACGATATCTTGAAGCGTCCAGTGGCAGGTTTGCTCGTGCCGCCGCCGTATTACATCCGACCGTCCCAAGCGGGGCTCGAAGCGTTTTTCAAGACCGTCGCCAATGCCTCCAGCGTTCCTCTGATTCTCTACGACATCCCTTACCGTACCGGTGTGGCCTTCGAACAGGCGACCTTGCTCAATATCGTTGACCATGAGCGCATCGTGGCAATCAAGGACTGTGGCGGCAATCTGAGCAACACCATGGCGCTGCTGGCCAGTGGTAAGGTTGAGGTGTTGTGCGGTGAAGACAATCAGATCTTCAACGCCTTGTGCCTAGGCGCCAAGGGTGCGATTGCTGCATCAGCCCATGTGCATCCCGAACGTTTTGTCGAACTGTACCAGCAAATCCGCGACAACCAATTGGCCGCCAGCCGCCAAACATTTTTTAAATTGCTGCCGCTGATTCAAAGCCTGTTCATCGAGCCCAATCCTGCACCGGTAAAAACCGCCCTGGCTTTCGTAGGCTTGATCGGCGACGAACTGCGCGCTCCGATGCAAGCGGTCAGCGAAGCTTTGAAAGTACGTTTGCAGGGTGTGCTGAAGGAGCTGGAAATTAAATAAAACTCGGCATCAGGAGATCATTGGCCGGAGCGAACACGATCGCAAGGTGAGCCTGATAACTTGTCTTTCGAAAGTATTCAGCCGGCCGTTTCGCCCGAAGAAGCAATTCCTTCACAGCCACCTCATCGTCAATATCAACGAGCGTTCGCTGAAGCAGGTCGAACCTTTTTTGGTACGACGTCGATGCCAGAAGCTCCTTTGTACCAATATTCGTCTAGGCATCCTCTGCCATCTTGGATTGCTGGAATCGCCACTCACTGAAACCGTGGATGGTCTCGTAAATGGCTCCAAGTCGTTTTCCAGGTCAGCGTATTCAGCAGGATGCAGATTGCGAATCTGCGATGATTGAAAACAGTTTGTTCGGATCAAGCTTCAAGCCGGAACCGCCGCTTAGAATGCTGGAGAACGTCCAGCTACCGTTGCGGCAACAAATCCCCCCTTCGATCCTGCTAACGATCTATATGCCTGGTGGCTGTTTACCCAACACGTGCTGGGAAATCCAGGTACGGCTATCAGCAAAACGCTCACAACCCCCCAACTCCAAATCCTGGGTGGGATTTCTGACGAACTTGCTACCGAGGGCCATTGTTTCCCCCCTATAGGGATCGCTTTTTTCTCGCAAAGTCGGATCACCTTGTTACTGCCGCTTATGATATGGCTAAAAACAACCGCAGCTGATCTGAACCCGCGCTCAAGTTACCTTCCAGGGATTCTCCCGCCACTTGTTCTGGAAGAACTCGATAAACACTCGGATGCGCGGGCTGAGGTGTTTTCTGTCTGAATACAACAGATAAACCGGTTCAATGATTCCCGACTTGAACTCCTCTAGCAGTGGCACCAGAGTTCCGGCTTTGACGTCCAGCCCAATATGGAAATCGGCAAGCTTGACGACACCAGCCCCCGACAGAGCCATGTCTCGCAGGAGATCACCTTGAGTGAAAGACGCGCTCGGCGTCACGGGGACCGAAACCCCTTCTCCGTCCTGAACAAACGACCACTTGTTCCACGGGCTTACAAAGCTGAAGTTGAAGCATCTGTGGTTCAAAAGATCAGCTGGAACAGCGGGCACACCATGCTCAGCCAAATATTCGGGCGAGGCGCAAATCAGCCACTCACACTCCCCAATCCGTTTGGCAACACGTGAAGAACTGGGCAGCACTCCGCTGTGGATAGCGATATCGAGCCCCTGTTCAAAATGGTCGACAAACTGCGCGCCCAACTGAATTTCAACATCGAGCGATGGATACAAATCCAGGAACTCAGGAAGCCAAGGCACTATTTGATGCTTGGCAAAAGAGGTCATGGTATGAATTCGAAGCGTCCCACTGACCCTTGAGGGTAAACCTTCAGCCAGGGAGTCAGCTTCGTTCATGGCTTCGACTACCGCCTTGGCACTGCGCAGATAAGCCGCGCCCTCCTCCGTCAGCGTCAGAATGCGTGAGCCCCTTTGAAAAAGCCGGACCTGCAACCGGTCTTCCAGCCGAGAGATCAACTTGCTCACTGCTGACGGGGTAATTTTGTGAACCCGAGCCGCTGCGGAGAAGCTTCCACATTCGGTAGACCAGATAAACGCGAGTAGCTGAGAGTAATTGTCCATCCCTTATCCTTGCGTAACTCAAGCAAATTTTTGCGTCCTGGACAGCAATGAAAAAACGCGCCGAAGCGCGCTTTTCATACCCTGCGCATTATCGAATGAACTGCTCAATATAGTCGTCTGGCAAACCCAGGGATTTGTAATGTTCGCGGGCGGCTTCAAGCTTGGTGAAAACGTCTTCGTAGCCTACCGCGATACCCTGAGGATCAACGTAGGTATAGCCACCCTGAACGTGGAACCAGGTAATCATTTCTTCAACGTCCTCGGGTACAAAAAGGGTGTGCGTTTCACCCGGAGGCTCGTAGGCAAAGGAACCTTCTTCTGCCACCCAATCATGCTCCAGATAGTACCAGCGTCCCTTGAGCACGATCGCATGCACGCCGCCGCTATGACGGTGACGAGAAAGCACGCCGGCCTGCCGCACTCGCAGAAGGTTAATGTAGTACCCACCACTGGTATTGAGCAAAAGAGGCTTGAACGAAACAGTCTTGGTAACCGGAACCCACAGTTCATCATCTTCCAGCCATCGGGTCATGACGCCCGGGTGAACCATGTCTGGCGTCATGAACGGAACTTGGGGCAACTGGTACGGAATCGCTAGCTCATCGGGCTTGACGGGAGTATTCATTTTTAGGCCTCTCAGTTTTGTTTTCACGAATTCGCAGCGCAACGATTGCGCCCCGATTTCGGCTGATTCAAAGGTTATGGCAGTGATCCCACAGTGAAAATAGCTACATTTACAAACCAGCTGTGACGCACAGTCATAGGGATTTGTAGGGGGCAAGCTCGTAAATTTTGTATTTATAAGGCAGTACGGCGGTCATTGGTCAAAGCCAAATCACAGGGCGCAGGACTTTGCGTTTGTCAGGCGTGAACCGATGTTGTCAGCCTTTGCCAAACCACCAACGAGGCGCTCGTAGTTCAAGGGTGGGTTCATATTTTTCGCGTAGGCAGCCGATAAGGTGGCTGCAACCATGGTGTTGATTTGCGCCGTAGTGAACGGCATGTTCTGACCCAATTGCGCGAACGTGACGGGCAGTTTCACGTCATGCAGCAGACGGGCGACCTTGTCGATCTCGTCGACAGGACGGCCCTCTACTGCCATCTGCACCAACGTGCCGAAGGCAACCAGCTCACCGTGAAGCATCGAGGCCATGGTCGGGATGGCGGTCAAGCCGCGAACCAGCGCATGGGACAACGACAACCCGCCGCTTTCAAAACCCACGCCACTGATCAACACGGTGCCCTCGACTACCCGCTCGACATCGTCATTGACCTCGTGACGACACACCGCTTGGTAAGCCGAACCGCCGTATTGCATCAGCGTGTCGAACACCAGATTGGTCAGCATCAACGCGGTATGCAGCGCAGGCGTTCCGAAAGAATTGTTGCCACCGGCGGAATGGCATTGGTGGGCTTCGAATTTTTTGCTGATGGCGTCACCAATACCGGCGGCAAAGAAACGCGCCGGCGCCTGAGCGATGACATGGGTATCAACAATGACCGCTGAGGGGTTCATGTTCAGGTACTCGACCCCCACCACTTTGTGATCCTCATCGTAGAGCACGATCAGCCGACTGGTGGGCGCGTCACTCGATGCAATGGTCGGGCAAACAATGATGGGGACGTTGAGATTGACAGCCAGTCCCTTGGCCGTATCAATCGTCTTCCCCCCACCCAGCGCAATAATGGTGTCAGGTGAGTGGATCATGGCTTGCTCAGACAATTGAGCAATGGCTGCGTGTGTACATTCACCCGCAAACTCAATATGCAAAGGTTCGAAGCCATGCATCTGTAAAGCATCGCCAACTTCCGGCCATAAATGCCTGGCGACAAATTCATCGCACACCACCAAAGGACGAGACCGCCCCATATCGGTCAGTATTCTGCCCAACTGTTTTAACGCTCCCGGACCTTGCTCGTACCGCCCTGGGAACCCCATAGTTTTGACCATGATCGACGTTCTCTAAACAAGTGATTACCGCTTGAAACCGAGTGCTCAAACGCATTGTTCCTGACCTTGAACGGTCACCGCATCAGCCATCCGCCCGCCACATCGACGACTTGTCCCGTAATAAAATCGCTTTCATTCGACGTGAGGAAACACGCCGCCCTGGCGACTTCAAGCGGTGTTCCCAGCCGACGTAACGGTGTTTCGTCGACAACCGCCTGGTTGGCCTGCGCCGAAACTGTTTTGAGCATCGGGGTTTCGATACGCCCAGGCGCCAACGCATTCACGGTGATTCCGAAAGGACCCAACTCACCGGCCAGATGACGGGTAAAACCAATAATGGCCGCCTTGGTGGCGCTGTAGTGAGCCGCCACAATTGGCAAAAAAGCGCTGCCCGCCACTGAAGACATGTTGACGATACGGCCAAAGCCTCGCTCCACCATTCCAGGCGTTAAAACGCGGACCAGGTTGAAGGATCCATTGAGGTTGATATTGACGACCCGCTGCCATTCCTCGGGAGCCATTGTCCAGATCGGAGCAGGAGCACCGTCGTGCTTGGGCGATATACCAGCGTTATTAATCAAGGTATCGATGGGGCCCAGCTCATGACTCAAACGGGCACAAGCGTCGACGCACTCTTGATAATCAGCCACATCAGCTTTTGCCCAACCGACCGTATAACCCGCCTCTCGCAGCAGCTCGGCCTGCTGCTGGACCTTCACGGCATCGGCATCGAGCAAGGCGACCACCGCACCTTCCTGGCAATACAACTCGGCGATGGCAGCGCCAATGCCGCTGCCTGCCCCAGTGACCAAAACGACGCGCCCGGAGTGTCTGGAAATTGTCATAGCCTGTTCTCATCTATTTGTCGCGGGTTTAATAAGTGTGCCGCTACGGCTCCACCCCATCAGAGGCCCAGGTAGGCGCGCTTGACGTGGGGGTTATCGAGAAGCTCCTGCCCAGTGCCGCTCAGCACCACTTCGCCGTTTTCGAGCACGTAACCTCGATTGGCGATACGCAGGGTATGGACGATGTTCTGCTCGACGATCAGTACGGTCGTGCCCAATTCCAGGATCTTGTTGATGATCTCGAAAACCTGCGAGACCAGCAGGGGTGATAAGCCCAGGGATGGCTCGTCGAACATCAACAGCTTGGGGTCGGCCATCAGGCCACGGGCGATGGCGACCATTTGCTGCTCGCCACCCGAGAGTGTCCCGGCGTTCTGATCCAGGCGCTCGCGAACCCTGGGGAAGAGATCCAGGACATCGTCGAGACGCTTTTTGTAACCCGCACGAGCACCGCGTTTGTAGGCGCCCATCAACAGGTTGTCGCGCACGCTGATGAACGGAAACAACTGACGCCCTTCCGGTATCAGCGTCAGGCCGGCATCGACAATCTGATCTGGACGATTGCCGTCAATGCGCTGCCCTTCGAATTCGATCGTGCCCCTGGATGGGGTGACGATGCCGCACAGGCTGCGCAAGGTCGTGGTTTTACCCGCGCCATTCGCACCAACGATAGTGACCACTTCACCGGCATTGACCTCGAAAGAAACGCCACGAAGAATTTCAGTACCGCCATATCCGCAATGGATATTGTCGAGCTTAAGCATGGCTGTACTCCTTGCCGAGATAGGCTTCGATCACCTGGGGATCGCTGATGACATCCTTCGGCGCACCTTGCATGAGCAGGGTCCCGGAGCTGATGACGATGATGCGGTCCGACAGGCTCATGGTTGCTTGCATCAGGTGTTCGATCATCAAAACGCTGACACCTGAATCGCGGACTCTGCGAATAACGGCTATCGCCCTGGCAACATCCGTTGGGTTGAGTCCGGCCATCACTTCGTCCAGCAACAGGATCCGCGGACGAGTTGCCAGGGCACGCGCCATTTCAAGTCGTTTCATCCCGCCGACGGTGAGGTTGCGCGCCCGAGTGTCCAGCAGACCGGTAAGTTCGGTCAGTTCAGCGACTTGCTCTGCGACCGCCCTCGCCTCCTTTGCATCAGCCGTGTGCATGAATGCACCGAGCATGATGTTTTCGCAGACACTCAGATCAGCGAATGGCTGGACTATCTGAAAGGTGCGCCCGATGCCGGCTTTGGCAAACTCAGCCGGGCTGCTCGGGGTAATCCATTGCCCATTGCGCAGGCGAACTTTGACCTGCCCTTTGGAGGGCAGCAGGAAACCAGACAGCTGATTGAACACCGTGGTCTTACCCGCGCCGTTGGGCCCGATCACACCGACAATTTCGCCTTCGGCCAAGCTCAGCGACACATCGTTGGTCGCATGCAGCCCGCCAAAGAACTTGTGCAGATTTTCCGCAACCAGAATGGGCTCGCCGCTGGTTACCGATTGCGGTTCGGGCACCGGGGATTTAATTGCCCTGGTAGCTAGCGCAACTGGCCGACGTCCACCGGGCAATGCGTCGATCCAGCCGAACACACGCGCCCCAAATCTCCCTACCAAACCCTGAGGAATTGTGAGTACCACCACGACCAGCACAATCCCGTAAACCAGACCATGAACACCGCTGCCCATATCGCCAAGCCAGCCGCGCGCGAGTTCTGCCAACGGCAATACCAACAACGTACCAATCAACGGACCCGAGACAGTGCCCAGGCCACCAATCAGCGCAAACATGGCAATCTGAATCGACATATCCAGCGAGAACATTGAGCCGGGCTCGATAAAGGTCAGGTACATCGCATGGAAACTGCCCACCAGGCTGGTGAGGAATGCCGATAAGACGACCGCTATCAGTTTGACTTTGACCGAGTTCACACCGACCGCATGCGCAGCGTCTTCACGCTCGCGAACCGCAATCAGGTAGTAACCCAATCGCGAATTTTTGATCTTCCAGGACACCGCCAAGGTAATGATCAGAAAGCCAAAGGAAATCAGCAAATAGGGCCAGCGCGACCGGAACAACATCCACTCGACACCCAATTTAAGCGGTACGCCCAAGCCTGCAGCACCACCCGTCACGTCATGTTGATTGATGGCCATCAACCGGACGACTTCCAGTACCGCAATCGTCGCCAAAGCAAAAAACGGCCCGCGCAATCTGAAACAAGGCCAACTGATTAACACCGCCACGATTGACGACAGGAACGCCCCAACGAACATCCCGAACCAGGGACTCACGCCCAACTTGATCATCAGCAGCGTGGTGGTGTAAGCCCCTACGCCGTAAAACACCGCATGCCCCAGTGAGAGTTGACCGGCAAAACCTCCGACAATGTTCCAGGCACTCGCGAGCGCTGCATAACTGCAAATCAAGATGAACAAGTGATAAACGAAGGGGGATCCAACCGTTAGCGGAATGACCAACAACAAGGCCAGAACCAATACGCTGACATAAACACGCGGATGCAGAATATTCATGAGCATTTTCCTTATTCAGACCCACGGCCGGTGCCGAAAAGACCCGTCGGACGGAACACCAGAATGCCAAGGAAGATCGAGAAATAGACGACTTCCTTCAGGTCTGGAGCAATGTAGTAACCCGCCAGGCTGTCCACGATTCCGATCAACATTGAACCCACCAGCGCTCCGGACAGACTTCCGAGGCCGCCGAGTACAACGATCACGAATGCGGTCAAGACAAAGAAAGTCCCGACCGTAGGGAAAACCGGGTATTGAGGCGCGATAAGGCCAGATGCGACGCCCAGGCAGGCACAGCCCAAGCCAAATGCAAAGATGTAGATCTTCTTCACGTTGACGCCCATCAACTGCGCCGCATTACGGTGTTGCGCGGTGGCCCGAACAGCTCGGCCCAGGAAGGTGTTTTGCAGAAACCAGTGCAACCCGGCGACCAGAACCAGAGACATCACGAAGGTGATCAACTGACCACTGCTTGCGCGAAAGGCGCCCACGCTGACAGTGCCGGTGCCAAAGCTGACGTTCTGCACAGTCATGACGTCAGCACCGAAGATCAAGAGCGCGCCATTCATCAAGGCGATTGAGACACCTACTGTCGCGAATATCTGGATATGTCCTTCGGCGCTGAGCAATGGCTGAATGATGAACCGCTGCATCGCGGCCCCAGCGGCAAACAAAATGATCGTTGTGGGAATGATCGCTACATAGGGGTGAATCCCAAAGTGTGCGTTCATCAAATACACCGCATACAGGCCTATCATCAAAAACTCGCCATGGGCGAAGTTGACCACCCTGACAATACCGAAAATAAGCGTCAGACCTATGCTGATAATGGCCAATGTGCCACCGAGCAATAGGCCGTTCAAAAGAAGTTGGATGAAAATTTCCACGGTTTGCGCCCTCCTGCGAGCGAACGAATCCGTGAAGCTCAACTATCGAGCTTCAACTGGATTACAGGCTTCAGGGTTAGTTGGAAAAGCGGGCTGTGGTCACTGCCGCTGCTTCGGGGTAAACGGTTTTCAGCACCCCGTCTTGCCACTGCATGATTGCCGTATTGGCTCGCTGGTTTTGCCCGTTATCACCGAACCTGGCTCCGATGCCTGCTGCTGTTCCACCGACAGGAATATCCACACTCGCGATCGATGCGCGGATCGCATCGGCCTCCAGCGACTCACTTTTTTCCATGGCGTCGAGGAAAACTTTCGCACCGACATAGTTGATCAGACTGTGACCTGAACGCGGCTCGCTGCCAAAACGTTCTTTGTAAGCTTTGGCGAACGCGCCGATACCTGGAGCGCCCCTTTCATTGGTTTGAAACTGAGGAAAATCCACGTCCAGAATGCCTTCCATATTTTCAGCACCCACCACTGCTACGGTGTCCTGCATGGAATATCCGCCTCCCGCACCGACTACTGCTCTGGGCTTGAAACCGGCTTCACGGATCTGGCGGAAAAACAGTGTGGTGTCGTTCTGGTAGCTGGTTTGCAATACCACGTCCGCTTGCGCACCTTTCAGGCGCAGGATAAGCGATGAGAGGTCCACGGCTTTTGCCGAATAAGGAAGCACCTCGACCACGTTCAGCCCTTGCTCTTGAGCAAGTTTTTTTTGGAACCCGGCGATGGTAGTGCCGTACAACGCATCCTCATGGATGATGGCTATCTTGAGTTGCTTGGGGTCGATCTTGAGGGCGGGAGCTACAAGTTGAGTTATCGCGGTGATGGTCCCTTCAGCGAAGTTCCTCGCAGTTGGATTGCTACGCAGTACGTATTTGAGGTCACGCTCGGTGATGTTGTCGGAGACCGCACCGAGCTCAAAATACGGCACACCGGCTATTTCGGTAACCTGCGTAGCAGCGAACGATAGCGCCGAGGAATAACTGCCGAACACGGCAGTGACATTTTCAACAGAAGTCAGTTTACGGGCGGCACCTACAGCTTGCCCTGCGTCAACAGCATCGGCTTTGAGCAGTTTGATCTGTTCGCCTTTCAAGCCTCCCGCTGCGTTACGTTCTGCAACCGCTATTTCGAGGCCGCGATAGCTTTCATCGCCGAGTAAAGCCAGAGAACCACTGAGGGGATAGAGCGCACCGATTTTGATGTCCGCATGTGCGGCGATTGAAGTACTCAGGGAAAGCACGACGCAGGCGATTTTAACCCAGTTTTTTGTACTCATTGTTATCTCCTGGTTTGGCGTCAGCGCACTGGGCCACCCATAGCTGGATTTTCTTTTTATTGTCCCGAATGATGATCCGTGCCGAGCACTGACCACGTCAGGTTTGCAGGCGACTCCAGAACACTCGGAGCGTTCGAAACCACCGTTGCGAAGATTAAGGCTCGGCGAGATTTGATTGATATAGCTAGAAAATCACACCTGCTTTGAATTTTTGGCACAGGTGGATGGCACGTACCTATAGGTGATCGTGCTTGTACCGTGAGGACATAGGCACTATGTCAGCAGGCCATCATCTGCCCGGAGCAAGAGCGTTGCCCCCGTTATCCCCGATAACCCTGGTCGAGAGTGACCTGATGATGAATGCATTGACCCAAACCGTTGGCGAACTGGACCTGGGCACGTTCATCCAGCTGCGCCGGGAAATCCTCAAGAACCCTGAATTGGGGGCTCACACCCCGCTGACTGCCGAGTTGGTGGCAAGCAAGCTCGAAGACTGGGGCTAGGACGTTCACCGCGGTATCGGTGGCCATGGAGTGGTTGGCGTACTCCGTCTTGGTACCGGCACTCGCCGATTGGGCCTTCGTGCCGACCCATGTTAGAAATATTCTTGATGTTAGCTTTACCTGAACACCGGAGATTTCGAACCAAAAACCGTAGGCATTAAAATCAAGGTGCTGCACCTTGAACCTCCTCTGCTTTCTAGGCTTGCACCGCTGACTGACTGCGTGAGCCGGGCCCAAGCCCGAAGAAGCGATGCCTACTTTCAACGGCACTGCATCAGCACAGTTGTGTGGTGAGCAGCGCCATTCGTTACCTCTCTGAGCTATACCGCTATTCGCAGTACACCTCCATAGCTCGTCAGTTGGCACTCGATGTGTGACTACCTTTTCCGCCCGAATTGAGGAATATCCAAACCCAGGCTTTCACGCAAGGTCGTACCTTCATACGCCCTGCGGTACACACCGCGCTCTTGCAATAGCGGTATGACCTCGTTGGTAAAGCGGTTGAACTGCTCCGGGTGCCCGATGTATATGTTGAAGCCATCCACCGCTCGAGCTTCGAACCAATCAGTTATCTTCTGCGCGACAGTCTCAGCCGCTCCGACGAAGGCACCCGGGCGCAGCTGTCGACCGAACTCTACGGCCTGGCGCAGCGTGAAATTTTTCTCACGTGCCTGATCAGCGATACGTTTGGCAGCGGTGAAAAAGCTGCTGCGCGCGGACTCCAGGCTCTCCTGAGGGAACGGAGCATCGAGGTCATACTGGCTGAAGTCATGCCAACCGAAGTTGCGACCAAACTCCTTCAGCGCGAGCTCAAAGCTATGATCGGTCTGATGGTAGTGCTGCTCGATTTCACGAGCATGCCCATCGGTGTCACCCACATAGATTTCGGCACCGGGCATTACCAGTAATTGCTCAGGATCGCGGCCAAGTCGCAGCGCCCTGCCCTTGATATCGCGGTAGAAAGCTTGGCCTTGCTCGATGCTAGCGGCATGGGTGAAGACCACATCTGCAGTGGCGGCGCCCAGATCGCGGCCCTGTTCCGAATCGCCGGCCTGGAAGATCACCGGCTGGCCTTGATGTGAGCGTTGAATGTTCAGCGGGCCGACCACAGAGAAGTGTTCGCCCTTGTGATTCAGACTGTGCAGTTTGCTTGGGTCGAGAAACTGGCCCGTGACCCTGTCGCGCACGAACGCATCCTCTTCATAAGAGTTCCACAGTCCCTGGACAACCTGGACGTGTTCGGCCGCCCGACCGTAGCGGGTGTCGTAATCGTAATGCTCGTCGCGACTGTAATTGCCAGCGGTGCCGGCATCTCCGCTGGTGACGACGTTCCAGCCCGCACGGCCTTTGCTGATCAGGTCGAGTGATGCCAGGCGCCGCGCTACGTTATAGGGAGAGTTGTAAGAAGTCGTCAGCGTACCGACCAGACCTATATGTCGAGTGCTCACGGCAATCGCTGATAGCAGCGTCAGCGGCTCCAGACGATTTAGGTAGTGGGATGGCGACCCAGGTGTGATGAACTGGCTGTCGACGATAAACATCAAGTCGAAGAGTGCCGCCTCGGCCTGTCGCGCAATCTCGATGTACCAGTCGACATTAACGCTGGCATCGGCTGGCAATTCGGGATCAAGCCACAGGTTGTGGCGACCTGGCCCACCACAACCCATCGTCAGAGCGCCCAGTTTGATCTGTCTTTTTGTCATTTCAAAAATATGCCTTATGGATCAGGGAAGTCATCAATGCGGGCTGAAGCGTTCAGGGCTGAGCTTTGGATAAGGCTGGTTGCAAGGACGCAGCGAATGAATTGTCGAACAGGTTGGCTGCAGGGTAGGACTTGACCAAACCCAGGCTTGCGAAAAAGTCCACGGTCTTCTGCGCCTCCGCAGGTACCTGCGGGTTCAGTGGCTCGACGGTCGTGCGCGCTCGGGCAAACCAGACACGCGCGATTTCAGCGTCAGCCCGAGTGCGTTTGGCCCATGCATCAGCATAAGCCTCAGTATTGGCTGGATTTTGTAGAGCCCAATCACGGGCCTTCTTCAGACGCTGGAGAAAGTCACTGATTTGCGCGCGCTTGGCGTCGACTGAATTGGCGTTGGCGGCGATGAAGCTCTGGGCAGGGATCAATCCATCAGCAGTGGCCAGAATCCGCGCACCTTGCCGTTCCTGCTGCGTGACGTAGGGCTCCCAAGTAGCGATGACATCAACTGACCCACCGTCCAGCGCGTGGGAGGCATCCAACGCGCTGAGATAGCGCAAATCCAGCGAGTCTCGTGGGACACCTGCTTTATCCAGCGCAGTCAGCAGTAGCTGCTGACTCCAGGAGCCTTTCCAAATGGCCGCGCGCTTGCCCTTCAGATCCGCAAGGCTATGGATCGGCGAATCTTTGCTTACAAGAATTGCCACACCACCGAGATTTTGCCGGCCTACTGCAATAACCTTGATCGGTGCGCCCAATGCGCCCAGGAACAGCACTGGCGCATCACCGAGCAACCCGACGTCAAGACTGCCGACGTTGAGCGCCTCGGCGACAGGCGACCCGGCAGTGAATTGCTTCCACTCAAGGGTATAAGGCAAATCATCAAGTACCCCCGCCGCCTCCATCACGGCTTGGGCGTTGTAACTTTGGTCACCTACCACCAGCGATTGCGCGTTCGCAGCAAGGCACAGCAATGCAGCGGCCATCCCGGCCGCCAATTTCGTCAGATAACGCACGTTCGTCTCCAGATGCCTTCTCAGGCAGTTCAGGTCGATCCGCACGCGCGGTCTCGGTACTATTCGTAGGATTGGACGAGCCGATAATGGCTCTATAGGCATGCCGAAGCTTTATAGCGATTAAATTTAAATGCAGCCTGCTTTATACGATGAGGCCCTGACCTCTACGTGTAAAATACTCATTACGCATAACGTAATTCTATATAAATGCAGTAATTGCATGAACTGTCGACAACCAACGACCTGGGCGTCGGGACAGGCACAATCGGCAAGGCTCGCTTGGGCGGTCTATGCCGACGCTGGTTTCGATGCAATCCCGTGCTTTAGCCTGCACATCAATGGCACACCAGCCCATCGCTGACCTTCAAACTGTCGAGCATGATCGCATTGCTGCGTAGCTCCCATGCCCTCGCCTGCCCGCCCCGTTCCTGCCATTCGCGCAACCCCGCTTGCACCAGCTTCAGGCTTTTTCGATCAGGCTGTGCCAGATACACCTGAGCATCGGCGCTGGCTTCAAGGGTTTTTGGCAACATCCGATAAAATCGCCAGTCGGGTTGTTGGAGCAGGCTTTTGAGTACGCTGCGTTCATCGGCGAGCAACCCGCAGTCACCAGCGATAAACGCGGTCGTCGCGCGGATGCTTGAAGGGTAGGTTTTGAGAATGGCCCCTTGACGCTGCAAAGCGGCCGCCCAAGGACTGCCGAATGCAACGCATACAGCCTGGCCGTTTACCCCTGATCCAGCAGTCCTCGAGTCGTTACGCAATGCCACTAACGCCCCGGTGTGGTAGGAAACGGGCGGTTCGGTGAGCGCCGCACGTTGATTGATCAGGCCCGGGACATCAAGACTGCCAACAATCACCGCGTCCACTTCGCCTTTACGCAGAAAGAGCGCGATATCTTCCGCCGGTAACGCCGTCAGATGTACTGCGACTCCCAGAAATTGGCCCAACGAAGTTGCCAGCTCGCGGTCCATTTCGTCAGGCTCGGACACCAAGGCGGCATGACTGAACGTCGGTCGCGGGTAGCTACGCACAGCAATGCGTAACACCTGCTTTTGCCGGGCTTGCGCCAGTACCGGTCCGGCGGGCTGCGCGGCAGGGTCAAACACCAGCAGAACCCAAAACGCCCAGATCAACCCTGCACCCACCCCACAGGCCAGAGTCGCCCATCCAAAGGGTGCCCAACCTCGGGCAATTGACCGCTTGAGATCAGCCCGCATGTTTGAGCCCACGACGCCAGCGCGTGAAGCGCCGCTCCAACAGCGCCAGCAGGAAATTGAGCAAAAGGCCCACCACCGCCAGCAGCAAGATCCCGGCGTACATGCTCGGAATCTGGAATACCTCTTGGGAGTTGAGCGTCAAGAAGCCCAGTCCCGAATGCGCGCCAATCATCTCTGCAGCCACCAATGCGGTGATGCTATAGGCGCCTGCTAAACGGACCCCGGTAAAAATCGAAGGTGACGCGGACGGCAAGACTATTTTCAGAAACAGAAAACGACGATTGGCCCCCATGGACAACGCTGAATTGATCAGCAAGGTGTCCACCTGCTTGACGCCACTAATGGTGCTCAACAGGATTGGCCAGAAGGATGCCCAGAAGATAATCGCTACCTTCGACATCTCGCCGATTCCCAGAAACAGGATAAATACCGGGAAAAGCGCCAGCGCCGAGGTTTGCCGAAAGAATTGCAGTAGCGGGTCGAGCACCCGTTCCAACCTGACGAACCAGCCCATCAGTAAACCTAGCGTGACGCCACTAATGATCGCCAAGGCCAGGCCCGCCACGGAACGAATCAGGCTTGCCTGTAAATGCTTTAACAACACACCAGACCTAGCCATGTCTGCGATGGCTGCCAGTACCGCCGAGGGCGGACTCAAATACCCCGGGTTGACCCATCCCAAACGCGGTAATGCTTCCCAAAGTGCGAGGAAAACCAGGATGCCCAGAGAGCTGTCGACCACCCTGCGCGAAGCTGAACTCCAACTCATGGTCACACTCCTATCCGGTGGCCGCCGCGCTGGGCGACCTGCTGCCAACATTCCCACCGGGCTCGTTCATCAACGCCTTGATCTTCGGCTACTGTGCTGCCCATGGCTTCTCGCAACGATGTCCACGCCCGTTGACGCAACTGCACAAACCGGTGGCTGTTGCGCAGTTCCGGCAATCGGGGGCGCTCCAGGTTGATGTCGATAATTTCCTTGATCCGCCCTGGGCGCGGGGTCATGACTGCGACCCGGTCCGAAAGGAAAATCGCCTCGTCCAGACTGTGGGTGATAAACACGATGGTTTTCTTGTGCAGGTCCCAGATCCGCAGTAACTCGTCTTGCAGCGCCTCTCTGGTTTGCGCATCCAGCGCTGCAAAAGGTTCGTCCATCAGCAAGATGTCCGGCTCATACACCAGTGATCGAGCAATGGCCACCCGCTGACGCATGCCGCCCGAGAGTTCATGGGGAAAACGCGAAGCAAATCCTGTGAGACCCACCAAATCCAGGTACTCGCGGGCTTTTTCCAGCCGCTCGCTTTTTGCCACCCCGCGGATTTCCAGCCCCACCGCAATGTTGTCGAGCACCGACCGCCATGGCAGCAATGCATAACCCTGAAACACCACCCCTTGATGGCGATTAATGCCCTGCAAGGCGTTGCCGTCGATGTCCAGCACGCCGCCGGTTTTCTTTGTCAGCCCTGCGAGAATGTTGAGAAAAGTGGATTTTCCACAACCCGAGGGGCCGAGAATGGACAGGAACTCACCTTCGCGTACCTGTAGATCGAAGTCCTCCAGAACCACCACCCGCTCACTGCGCCCGGTTTCATCCTGTGCCTGGTATTCCATTTGCACGCCCCGGGCTTCGATTTTATGTGCTGGCGCCTCCGTCATCAGGCGTGACCCTTGGCAAGCGGGTTGAAGTCATTGGTGTAGACGTCCTTGACGGATATAGCGCCGTGTTTCAGCTTTCCTTCGTTCTCAAGGATGTCGATGTAGTACTGAATCGGCGGCTCGGTGATGACGAGATCCTCGACATAGGCGTAGCGCTCCACCAGTTCGAGCGGGGTGCCGATACGCTCGGACACGAGCTTGCGCGCGAGGTCGGGATTGGCATTCGCCCAGTTCGCTGCCTTGGCGATCGCCGCGACGAAATCGCGGGTAGCTTCGGGATTTTCCCGGCTGAATTTTCCGTAGACGCTGTAAGGCGCCATGCCGCCGAGGCCTCTGTCCAGGTCGTAATCGCTCCACAGCTTACGCAGATCAGGGTTGTGCTCCGCTCCGCCCGAGGCAGGTGGATGGATGATTGCGATATCGATGTTGCCGCTGGCCAGGGTTTGCTCAGCCTGGTTATCTGGGATCACCACCCAGTTGATTTTGTCGACATTGACTTGGTGCTCACGCAGGTATTTTTTGGTGACGAATTCGGCGCAGGCGCCAAAACTGTTGAAGCCTACGGTTTTGCCTTCCATGTCCTTGGGCGTGAATATCCCTGAATTGGCGCGCACGAAATACTTCATGTGTGGCGCTTCTTCCAGCGTCTTGCCGCCCGCGGCAACGACTTTGAGATCCAGGCCACTGGCAATGGCGGAAATCACCAGCGGCACCATACGCGAGCCGAAATCAATCTCGCCGGTGCCCACCAGAGGAATGATTTGCGGTGCTGCAATACGCCCGATGTAATTGGGTCGCGTACGCGTCCCATCGAAGTAGCCCAGCGAATCGGCGAGGTACACCAGATCGAACGCAGGGTTGTCCGGGTACTTGAAACTCACCACTTGGTCGGCGCGGCTTTTAATCACCGCGGGTGCACCGGCAACTGGTTTAGCCGGCTTGTCGCAGCCCGGCAGAATCAACCCCGCGGCCCCTGCAACCCCTAGTAACGCGACCTGCTTGATGAACGCTCTTCGGCTGTTACGCTCGTGCATTCTGACCTCTCCTTTCGTGGCTGCCGAAAAACCTGCCCATTGATGTGAACATCACGTCGAATAATCCGGGCTCACACCCGCGATTGACGTCCAAAAAACGGATGACTCGGGTCGTTGTAACCCGGCGTAGAGGAGTGCCCCGTTACCACCAGATCATTGACGAAGGCTTCGTCCTCGGCAGTGAAGTTGTACTCCAGCGCGGGCAGGTAATCGTCCCATTGCTCCTCGGTACGAGGGCCGGCGATGGCTGAAGTGATCAGGCGATTATTCAGTACCCAGGCCAACGCGAACTGGCCGCTGGTAATCCCCCGTGCCTGAGCATGATCTTTGATGCGCTGTGCCAGATTGAGCGACTCGGGCCGCCACTCGGTTTGCTGCAGGCGTGCGTCCTTGCGACCGGCACGGGTGTTTTCCGGTACAGGCTGATCGGGGAGGTATTTGCCAGTCAGCACGCCGCGTGCGAGCGGACTGTAAGAGACCACACCAATCCCGTAGTACTCGGCGGCAGGCAAGTGCTCGACTTCGATTTGTCGATTGGCCAGGTTGTACAGCGGCTGGCTGGCGGTGGGACGTTCAACGCCCAGTACATCGGCGGCGCGACTAAATTCAGCCAGCTTCCAGCCACGATGATTCGACAGCCCGTAAGCGTGAATCTTGCCGGCACGTATCAGGTCTGACAGGGCTCGAACAGTTTCCTCCACCGGGGTGTGGGGATCTTCACGGTGCAAATAAAACAAATCGATGTAATCGGTGTTCAGGCGTTTAAGGCTGGCGTCCACCGACTGAATGACATTGAGCCGCGACGCACCACGGTTGTTGGGCCCCTCGCCTCCCGGATTAGGGTTGACGAATTTGGTAGCCAACACCCACTGCCGACGCCGTGCCCTTATCAAGCGCCCTACCACTTCTTCAGAAACCCCGCCGTTGTAGCCGTTTGCGGTATCAATGAAATTGATGCCCTGATCAAACGCCTTGTCGGCGATACGCTGGGCCACTTCTTCGCTGGTTTGTCCACCGAACATCATGGAACCCAAGGTCAAGGGCGACACTTTAATGCCGTGACGACCTAAAGGGCGGTATTCAATAGCGCTCATGGTAGTTCCTGTTAACTAATGTGATTAACTTGACGCGCTCAATAAAACGCACAGAACAGCAGCAGGCCACGACAATATAAACGTCGCCAAACCCAGTCAATCTCAAGTTAAATTGTTGCTATAACATTTTCAGCTAAAGTTACGCCAATGCTCGAACTAAGCATATAACCAAAAAACCACCATAACCCTCTGCCACGGCCATCAGCGATGCTTTTTAAAGCTCCATACCATCTGCCTTAATCTTTTAAGTGTTGCCTGAGCAACAGTCATTACACAGAACGCACTATTGCAATACAACATGTTTGGCGGGGCACGTTTAATAACATTCCAGTTTAAGCCCCGGCCGCACGTGACTTATTCATTGCACACCGTAATCGGCACATACATTGCACCTGCCCTCTTATGTCATTGAACATCGGAGTGTTCGCCTTGCCGTCTTTATCCTCGCCCCTCGATTTTCCCGACAGTCCATTATCACGCGCGTTTTCCCAACCTCTAATGCTTGGCTTGTTTCTACCCATCCAGGCAGGAGGATGGAGTCCTTCAGCGCTGCCTCGGGGAACCGACTGGACATTCGACTACAACAAGCAATTAACCTTGCGCGCAGAAGCCCTCGGCTTTGATTTGGTGTTTGCGCTTGCTGAATGGCTGGGTAAGGGCGGCTATGGGGGCGACATTCGTTATCACGACGAATCCCTGGACGCGTTCATTACCCAGGCCGCTCTGGCTTCGGTGACCGAGCGCATCATGTTGATCTCCACGCTGCACGTGCTGTATGGCCCCTGGCATCCACTGCACCTGGCCAAATTCGGCGCCACGCTGGATCACATCAGCAAAGGTCGCTGGGGCTTGAACCTGGTGACTGGTCACCGTCACCGCGAGCACCGGCGCTTCGGCCACGACCCGATCGAGCATGACCAGCGCTACCAACAGGCCGACGAGTTCATTCGGGTGGTGCAGCAATTATGGGGCAGCAACGAGAACGTCGATTTCAACGGTGATCACTACCGTCTCGAAGAAGCCTACAGCAGCGTTAAACCGCTGTTTGGCCGCCCGGTACTGGTGAATGCCACCGGGTCCACGGCAGGCATTGATTTTGCGGCCAGACACTCGGACATCGTCTTCACCACAAGCCCCGGCAGCGCTGAAATTGAAGACGCGCTGGCCAAGCTCCCCGAGCATTTGCAGCGTATCAAACAGGCAGCTTATGGCCACGGTCGTCAAATACGTACGCTGATCAACCCGCTGGTGATTTGCCGTGACAGCGATGCCGAAGCCTGGGAGGTGCACCAGGCCATTACCGCTGCGGGCGACCCCGGTGCACTGGCCGGACATACCCGCGAAGCCAGTGATGCCCATGCCTGGCGGGGCCATCAAGCGGCCCAGCGCTACGTCGGCGGCAACATCCAGTTGGTTGGCAGCCCCGAAACCGTTGTGCGCGACATTCTGCGCCTCAAGCAGGCCGGCATCGACGGCATACAGTTGAGCTTTTTCGATTTCGTCCCCGACCTTGAACAGTTCGGCGAGCGTGTCTTGCCCCTGTTATATCAAGCCGGTTTACGCCACTGATCATTTCTCAAGGATGACTGCTCATGTCTTTTTCACGACGCCAATTGCTCATCGGTTTGTCTGCCCTGCCCCTGTTGGGCGCAAGTGTGCCGTTTTTGCCCAATGCCCTCGCGGCAGCCGCCGCAGAAGCCGCAACAGGCCGCCGTATTTTCAACCTGCTGGTCAACCCGGAGCCGCCGTCGTTGAGCTCGTTCAACACCACGGCAGGAACGACGGTTACGGCCAGTAGCAAAGTCCTGGAAGGTCTGCTTCGATACGATGAAAGCCTGACACCCCAGCCTGGGCTGGCCGTTGCCTGGAGTGTGGCCGCCGATGGCCTGAGTTACCGCTTTGATTTACGCCAAGGGGTGAAATGGCATGACGGCCAACCCTTCACTTCAGCGGACGTGGCGTTTTCTCTGGATCTGATCAAACGCTATCACCCTCGCGGTGGCAGCACCTTTGCCAACCTGCTGGCCGTCGATACGCCCGATCAATACACGGCGGTGGTACGCCTGGCTAAACCGGCGCCCTATCTGCTTCGTGCATTTGCCGGTGGCGAAACCCCGATCCTGCCCAAGCACCTTTATGAGACCGGCGATCCGCTGAGCAATCCGCACAACAACGCGCCGATTGGCACCGGCCCTTATCGTTTCAAGCGCTGGCAACGCGGCAGCTATATCGAGTTCGAGCGCAACCCCGATTACTGGGGCGTTGACCTGCCCGTCGTCGATACATTGTTCCTCAAGGTTGCACCCGATTCTGCGGCACGCCTGGCAGCGTTCGAGAATGGCAGCCTGGACGCAGGTGGCCAAAGCCCGGTGCCACTCAGCGATCTGGCACGCATTACCCAGTCAGGAAAACTCAAATTCACCACCCGCGGTTACGCCTATAGCGTTACCCCGACGATGCTCGAGTTCAACCTCGATCACCCCTTGCTGTCACGCCACGAGGTGCGCAAGGCTATCGCCCATGCCATTGATCGCGAGGTCATCAAGAAGGTGGTCTATTACGGCTATGCCGACGTCAGCGTGTCGCCGATTCCCAAGAATTTCCCGCAGTACCTCTACACCGCTCCCAACCCTTATCCCTTCGACATCGCCAAGGCCAATACGCTGCTGGACGAGGCCGGCTTGCCGAAAAAAGGCAATGCCCGGTTCAGCCTGATTCTCGACCCCCTGCCCTATGGCGACAGCTACGCGCGAACGGCTGCGTACATTCGCTCGGCACTGGCCCGTATCGGTATTGATGTCCAACTGCGCTCGCAGGATTTTCCGACCTACACCAAACGTATCTACACCGATCGGGATTTCGACTTCGCGGTGGTGGGCATGGGCACCATGTTTGATCCCACGGTGGGTGTGCAACGGCTGTTCTGGTCAAAAAACTTTCGCAAAGGCCTGCCCTTCTCCAACAGCACCCACTACAACAACCCGGAAGTCGACCGACTTCTGGAACAAGCAGCGGTGGAGACTGACGAGCAACGCCGTGGTGATCTGTTCAAGGCGTTCCAGAAGATCGTTATCGAGGAACTGCCCTCGATTACCTTGGTCATGCAGCAACAAGTGACGGTTTTCAGCGCTCGGGTCACAGGGTTTGAAACCGACGGTAATGGCCTGGATGGCAGCCTGTCCGACGTCCGCCTGGGCGATGAAGCGATTGCCCATGGTTGATCGTCTGAGGATTCTGCGCCTGGCGCGACGCACCCTGTGGCAAGCCGTGCCGACGGTTTTTGGCATTCTGTTACTGAACTTCCTGCTGTTACGGCTGATACCCGGCGACGCCGTGGATGTACTGGCGAGTGAGTCCGGGGGCGCGACCGAGGCGACCCTGGCCCTGTGGCGCAGTCACTTCGGGTTGGACCTGAACCTGGGACAGCAATTGCTCGCCTACCTCACGCATCTGGCGCACCTGGACCTGGGAGTCTCGCCGCGTTTCAACATGCCGGTCAGTCAGTTGGTATTCGACCGTTTACCCAACACCCTGCTGCTAATGGTGGGTGCTCTAGGCCTGGCGCTGACCATCGGAATCGCGGCGGGGGTATTGATGGCGACCTGGGTTGGGCGCTGGCCCGACCGTCTATTGTCGCTGGCGGTGCTGGTGTTGTATTCGGCGCCCGGTTTCTGGATCGGGCTGATGGCTGTCGTTGTGTTTTCGGTCACCTTGGGCTGGCTGCCCAGCGACGGCATTGAAACACTCGGTCTGGACTTGCACGGCATGGCCTGGCTGACGGACCGGCTCAAGCACACCGTGCTGCCGGTGCTGACCTTGTCGACTTTTTACATCGCGCTTTATGCACGCCTGACCCGCGCCTCAATGTTGGAGGTGCAGCGCCAGGATTTTGTGCGCACCGCCCGGGCCAAAGGCCTGCCCCCCACGCGCATCGCCGTGCGCCATGTGTTGCGCAATGCGCTGCTGCCGGTCACCACCCTGGCCGGCTTGCACTTCGCCGCGCTGTTTGGTGGCGCCGCCGTCACTGAGACCTTGTTCGGCTGGCCTGGACTGGGCCGCTTGACCCTCGATGCCGTGCTCTCCCGGGACTACAACCTGCTGCTGGGTATTTTGCTGCTGTCCTCGATGTTGGTGGTACTGGTCAACGTGTCCATGGACCTGTTGCAAGCCTGGCTCGACCCACGCATCCAAGTGGAATAAACCCTTTCTTCAAAGAGTGAGTTTTCAATGTCGATCATTGCTATTCAGCCGACCAAGCGCGGCCATAGTGAAAGCGTATGGGCTGCGTTACGTCGCAACCCGGCTGTGCTGACGGGCGCCGGCATCCTCATCCTGACGTTGGCGATGGCCCTGAGCGCTGAGCATTTCTTCCCCGGCGACCCTATGGACATGGTCGCCGCACCGTTACTCTGGCCTGGCGCTGACCCGGCTTACCCCTTGGGCACCGACTCACTGGGACGTGACGTGGCATCGGGAATTGCCTATGGCGCGCGGGCGTCATTGTTGATTGCCCTCAGCGCGACGTTGCTCAGCGTGACCCTTGGCGTCGCTGTCGGCGCATTGGCGGGTTACCACGGTGGCCGGCTGGGCGATGTGTTGATGCGCATTACCGAGGTGTTTCAAACCGTGCCCTCGTTTTTGCTGGTGATTGTGATAGTCGCCATTGGCAACCCCACGGTTAACATCATTGCCCTGGCCATCGGCATATCGTCCTGGCCCACGGTTGCACGGCTGATTCGGGCCGAGTTTCGGACCCTGCGCGAAGCTGATTTCGTCACCGCGGCGCGCAGTCAAGGCTTCAACAATCGCACGATCATCCTGCACGAAATTCTGCCTAATGCCCTGGCTCCTTTAGTCGTGACGGCATCGATCCTGGTGGCTTCGGCGATTTTGATTGAAGCGGGCCTGGCGTTTCTGGGAATGAGCGACCCTAATAAACCGAGTTGGGGCGGCATGATTGGCAGTGGTCGCGAGCAAATCGCCAGCGCCTGGTTCCTCACCGCGCTGCCCGGCCTGGCGATTATTTTTGTGGTGCTCGCGCTCAATATGTTGGGGGACGGCCTCAACGACGCTCTCAACCCGCGCCTTCGTCGGTACCTCCCATGAGCCTGCTCGACGTACGCGGGCTTCGCGTGAGTTTCGACGGTGTAGACGTTGTACAAGGTCTGGATTTTACTTTGGAGGCCGGAGAAACCCTGGCGTTAGTCGGTGAGTCCGGGTGCGGTAAATCAACGACCGCCCTGGCCTTACTGAGACTGCTGCCACCCAACGCGCAAATGCAGGGCCAGGCACTGTTCGAAGGCCGCGACCTGCTGCAACTCTCGCCGAGGAATATGCGCCACTTACAGGGCAATGCCTTGGCGATGGTCTTTCAAGACCCCTTGTCGAGCCTGAACCCGGTGCTAACCCTGGGGGAGCAACTGACCGAAACGTTGCTGGCACACACTGACCTGACCCGCCGCCAGGCCTGCAAGCGTGCCGAAGAATTGTTCGGTCTGGTCCAGTTGCCGCGCCCTGCCGCTCATTTGCGCGAATACCCGCAGCATCTGTCCGGGGGGCAACGTCAACGGGTCATGATTGCCATGGCCATCGCCTGCGAACCGCGCCTGTTGATCGCCGATGAGCCGACCACCGCACTGGACGTCTGTGTTCAGGCGCAGATCCTCGACTTGCTCGATTGTCTGCGCCGCGAGTTGCGCATGGGACTGCTGCTGATAACCCACGATTTAGGCGTGGTGGAACAACAGGCCGACCGCGTCATCATCATGCACGACGGGCAAGCGCTGGAGCATCGCCCCACCGCCGCCTTGTTCCGCAGACCCGAGCATCCCTATACCCGAGGTTTATTGAATGCCTCGCTGAGTCGGGACCACGGGCAACACTACCTGGATAATCGCCTGGCCGAAATTCAGGTCAAGCGCAGGTCTGGACAGCCCAACGGCTACCAGGTCAGCAGTACCGAGTACCTGCCCGGCAAAGCACCGCGTCCGGCGCCTCGGAACACGCCGCCGCTGTTGCGGGTAGAGGACCTGACCCTGAGCTACGGCGAGCGCAATGTGCTCAGCCAACTGTCGTTTCACATCGGCGAGCGCGAGACCGTGGGGCTGGTCGGTGAGTCAGGTTGCGGCAAGTCAACCTTGAGCAAAGCGCTGCTGAGATTACTGACACCCCGCCAGGGTCACATTGAGTTCGACGGTCGGGACATCGCAACGCTCACCCCTGCCGAGCAAATCCTGTGGCGCGGCCAACTGCAGATGATCTTTCAAGATCCCTACGCCGCGCTAAATCCACGGCACAGTGTCGAGACTATTCTGGACCGCGTGCAGCGCTTGCACGGCCAGACAGACCCCAGCCAACGGCGTCGCGCCCGGCAATCGATGCTCGATGCCGTGGGCTTGGCACGTGGCAGCCTGGATCGTCTGCCTCATCAATTTTCCGGCGGCCAGCGCCAGCGCATCGGTATCGCCCGGGCACTGATTATCAAACCGCGACTGGTGATTTGCGACGAGCCCGTATCGGCTCTGGACGTCTCCACCCAGGCGCAGATTCTCAACCTGCTGGTGGAGCTGCGCGAAGCCTTCGATCTGTCCTATCTGTTCATCTCCCACGACCTGTCCGTGGTGCGCTACTTCGCCGACCGGGTACTGGTCATGCATGACGCTCGCATCGTCGAACAGGCCACGGCGAAAACCCTGTGGCAAAACCCACAACACGCTTACACCCAACGTCTGCTGGCAGCGATTCCTGGTGCGCGTCAGGCGCTTGCTCCCCTGACCAGCGGCCTGTCCTTCGCTGTCGCCTGTTAACCAAGGAGCACTGTTATGAACCAACGTACCGACACACTAAAACTTGGGCTCTTCTCTATTGCCATTTGAATTTTTCGGTGACGGGATACGCCTGTCGCTGATCGCTTACCAACTTCCCGCTGGCCGGGGTATTACCGTCAAGGAGACAATGACCATGACACAAATAGACGCTGCCTGGGGCTCGGGACCGACCCCTGAATACGAAAAACTGGCTGAACGATTTCGCCCCTTGTTCGCCACCTTGCGCGAAGGAGCAATAGCCCGTGAGCGGGAGCGCCGCCTGCCGGTCCAGGAGCTGCAATTGCTGAAAGCTTCGGGTTTCACCGCGCTACGGGTACCCGTCGCTTACGGTGGATCAGGCGTCAGCTTGCCTGAGCTCACCAACCTGTTGATCGAACTCGGTGAAGCCGATTCCAACCTCGTGCAAGCGTTGCGCGGGCATCTGGGTTTTACCGAGAACGTGCTCAACAGCTTTGATGAGGAACGGCGCAAGGTCTGGCTGGAGCGATTGGGGCGTGGCGAAACTGTTGGCCCGGCGACCGGCGAAGTGGGTCAAACACAGCAGTCGCAATTGGACTCGCGCCTATATCTGGATGGCGAGCAGTGGCGCATCGACGGTACCAAGTTCTACACCACCGGTTGCTTGTACAGCGACTGGGTCGATGTCGCTGTCAGCGATTATGAAGGTAAACGCATGTCAGCCACCGTGCGTCGCGATGCAGAGGGCGTGGAGGTGGTTGATGACTGGAATGGTTTCGGCCAGACCCTTACCGCCAGTGGCACCACCCACTTTCGAGGCGTCGCGGTGGACCCTCGCAACATCCAGGATAATGCCGATCGCTTCCAATACTCGCCGGCGTTTTATCAGATCATCCACCTGGCAAACCTGGCCGGTATTGGTCGCGCCTTGAGCGGTGAAGTGGCCGTGGCAGTCGCCAATCGCACCCGCAGCTTCAGCAACGGCAACGCATCACGGGTCGCCCAGGACCCACAGGTATTGCAGGTGGTTGGCAGTCTGCGAGCCGCTGCTTATAGCGCCGGTGCCATCGTCCTGAAAAACGCCGAAGCGCTTCAGCGCGCGTATGACGCAAGGCTCAGCGGCGACGTCGAGGCGCTGAACAAGGCAGTTAACATCGCCGAACTGGAAATTGCCCAGTCGCAAACCGTGGTCAGCGACCTGATCGTAGACGCGAGTTCGCGCATGTTCGATGCCCTGAGTGCCTCTGCGACCCTGCGACCGCAAGGCCTGGATCGCTTCTGGCGCAATGCCCGGACATTGACCTCTCACAACCCACGCATTTACAAGGACCGCATAGTCGGTGATTTTGCGGTAAATGGCACGCCGCCGCCGCCCCAATGGAAAATAGGTATCGCTTGATCTGCTTCCCTGAGCGCTGAGGGGGCATTTCGAAGGGGCATGGGCGTAAATGCGCCCCTGCACGTCATATCTGGCGTGCAGGGGCCGCACGCTGTGAAAACAATGCGCCGAGTCTTCGGCAAATCACTGCATACGTCATCACGAAAGGGCACGAGCAGTAATGCCAAGCAAACTCCATAACTCCCTCCCCGAGATAGGCATGCACAAAAACTAAATTCAGTCAGGTTTTGCATTAATTTCTTATATTCATAGGATAGGCTGATCAATCTGCCTGTTCTCGAGTACATACCTATGGCCATTAACTTCGACCTCAACGACTTGCAAGCTTTTCGTGCTGTTGTCGAGCAAGGCAGTTTTCGAAGGGCCGCCGACACTGTGCGCATCTCTCAACCGGCCCTGAGCCGGCGCATCGATAAGCTTGAAGATGCCTTGGGTGTGCGGTTGTTCGAGCGCACTACGCGTAAGGTCAGTCTGACTCAGGCCGGACGCAGTTTCATGCCCAGCGTCGAACGCTTGCTGGATGATCTGGACGTGGCGTTGCTGGGCATTAGCGAAGTGGCTTCGACCCGGCTTGGCCATGTTACTGTCGCCTGCGTACCGTCAGCGGCTTACTACTTCATGCCGCGGGTGATCGCGCATTACCACCGGCAATTTCCACGCATCAAAGTCAAAGTGCTGGACTCCAGTGCTCACGACGTACTCAGTGCAGTGGTCAATGGCGAAGCGGATTTCGGCTTGAGCTTCATAGGCACGCTGGAGACCGAAGTCGAGTTCGAGCCGCTGGTGCAGGAAAGTTATGTTGTCGCGTGCCGGCGTGATCACCCGTTGGCAGGTCGCCACAGTGTGAGCTGGGACGAGTTCTATCAGCAGGACTACATCTCGCTAGACAAGACGTCGGGTAATCGCTTTCTGCTTGATCAGGCGCTGACCGGCATCGTCCCGCAACGCCAGAGCATCTGTGAAACCCGGCATGTGACGACGATGATCGGTTTGGTGGAGGCTGGGCTGGGGGTAGCGGCGGTGCCGCTGATGGCGATGCCGGCAGCGGATCATCCGATATTGACGCGAGTGCCGCTGACCGATCCGCAGGTGATGCGCAGTGTCGGTCTGATCAAACGCCGAGGTCGTACATTGACCCCGGCGGCGCTGGAGTTGGAGCGCTTGGTGGTGGAAATGAAAGTTCAGATCAGCGACTGACCGAATCCAGGCCGGTGGCCTTTACGTCCGTTTGTGCGTCCGAGGACGCCAGGTATTCCAACAACGCCCTGGCTTGCGCAGGGTGTTGTGCGCCCACGGGAATTGCGGCAGCGAAACGCGTCACCGACTGCACCGACTCCGGAATCTTTGCCACAAAACTCACGCCCGGCACTGGCAGCAATTCGCTGACCTGCTGAAAGCCCAGTTGGTAGTCACCGGTGGCGACCACCGAACCCACGGGAATCTTCGGGATCATTTTCGATTTAGGTTTGAGCTGGTCTTCTATGCCCAGGCGCGTAAACAGTTGATTTTCGATGTATACGCCGCTTGCGCTGTCTGAATAGGCGACAGACTCCGCATTCAGTAATGTCTTTTTCAATGCATCGACGGTACTGATGTCCGGTTTCGGTGCACCTTCGCGCACCACGAGACCGATCCGCGAATCCGCCAGTTCTACCCGTGAGGCGGGATCGACTTTGCCCTGTTTGATCAACTCATCGAGGGCATAACCGACCATGATCACCACGTCAGCCTTTTCTCCGCGAGCAAGACGGTTGGGAATAGCTTCCGGCGCTTTGCCCATCGACGGGCCAAGGGCGGTGTCGAGCGTGTTGCCGGTAGACGCGGCAAATTTAGGGCCGAGGATTTTGTAGGCAGCGGTGAAACCACCGGATGTCATCACTCGGATTTCTTCCGCGTGGACTGTGGTGCTCAGACCGAGGCTGGTCAACAAGGCAAAGGCGGCAAGATTGAATAGCTGTTTCATAATGGTTTCTCGAAAACTGGCGGGATCAAGAGATCGCTGGTTGCAAGCGACCGGTTGCACGGCGATAGAGATAGAGCGTCGCGCACAGGGCACAGAGCGCCGCGAAACTCATCCAATAGCCTGGTGCTGCCTTGTCGCCGGTGTACTGAATCAGGAAGGTCGACATCGCCGGTGTGAAACCGCCAAACACCGCTGTTGCCAGGCTGTACGCCAGCGAGAAACCGGCGACGCGGACTTCGACCGGCATGATCTCCGTGAGCGCCGCAATCATCGCGCCGTTGTACAAACCGTAAATGAACGACAACCACAGCAAGACCAACAGCATGTTGACGAAGCTCGGCGCGTTCACCAGGTACGTCAGCGCCGGATACGCGGTGGCGAGGGTCAGCAGCGCCATGGCGATCAGAACCGGACGCCGACCGATTCGGTCAGACAATGCACCGCCAATGGGTAACCAGAAGAAGTTCGAAACACCCACCAACAGCGTCACCAATAACGCGTCGGATGTGCTCAGATGCAGCACGGTTTTGCCGAATGTTGGCGCGTACACGGTGATCAAGTAGAACGCGGTGGTGGTCAGTGCGACCATCATCATCCCGGCAAATACGATCACCCAGTTCTGCGCGAGGGTACGGAACACATCGCCCATACTCGGCCGGTGCTTGCGCGCGGCGAATTCCTCGGTTTCTTCCAGATTGCGACGCAGGAAAAAGATGAACGGGACGATCATGCAGCCGACGAAAAACGGAATTCGCCAGCCCCAATCGGCAATCATCGCAGGCGCCATCCACTGGTTCAGTCCGTAGCCCAATGCTGCTGCGACGACGATCGCGACTTGTTGGCTGGCCGATTGCCAACTAGTGAAAAAGCCCTTGTTGCCGGGCGTGGCAATTTCTGAGAGGTAGACCGAGACACCACCCATTTCCGCACCGGCCGAGAAGCCTTGCAGCAATCGACCGATCAGCACGATGGCTGGGGCAAACAATCCGATGGTTTCGTAACCTGGCACTAACACAATCAGGATCGTGCCGCTGGCCATGATCGACAGCGTCACGATCAAGCCTTTGCGCCGACCTACATCATCGATGTAAGCACCCAGCACCACCGCGCCCAATGGACGCATCAGAAAGCCAGCACCGAACACCGCAAAGGTCATCATCAGGGAGGCAAATTCACTGCTGGCCGGGAAGAACACGGCCGCAATCTGCGTGGCATAAAAGCCGAAAAGGAAGAAGTCGAACTGTTCAAGGAAATTACCCGAGGTGACCCGGAAAATCGCACTGGCGCGTGAGCGCCCGGAAGGGATTGATGTTGTCATTGACCTGTACTCCACCGCTTTTATGACGTGCACCGCCTGGACGCGCTGCACGGTTCTTATTGGGGAGAATGGTGGCGCAGACAGACTGATTTGATAAGTGCATTGTTGGCATGCATTGATGCGCAGAGCGAATCAATGCATAGCAGTGTGAAAGGTTGAACCCAAATCCAGAGCTAACCGAATCCTTCTGTGATCGCAGCTGCAGGGGCCGCGAATCGCGCAGGCATTGCTTGCCCCAACCGCTCTGGTCTTACTGCTGCTTCAACAAAAGTAAGAGCAGAGCCGTTGCGGCAAGCAATGCCCCCGCGAGGAACGTGCTGTCTGGCCCAACGGTCTGCCATAGCCCGCCCGCAAGAACGCTGGCGATCAGCATGCATACACCACTGACCAGATTGAACATGCCGAAGGCGGTTCCCTTGAGTTCTGAGGGTGCTTTATCAGCGACCAGCGAGGCAAGAATACCTTGGCTAAATCCCATATGAAGCCCCCACAACGCTACACCCAGCATCATCGTGATGAACGTGCTGGATTGAGCAAGTACCAGATCCGCCAGGACGAGTAACCCCATGCCCACACAGAGCAGCTTCGTGCGACTGATATGATCAGATAGCCAACCGGCAGGGTAAGCGGACAACGTATAAAAAAGCGCCATAACCACCATCACCAGCGGAACCCAGGTGACCGACAGACCTAGCTGCTGCGCCCGTAATACCAGAAACGCCTCGCTGAAACGGGCAAGTGTAAACACCCCTCCAATAATGACGACCCACCAATACCCAGTGGAGAAGTCTTGAAGGACTCTCCAATGAATGGGAGATCGGAATTTGCGCTCGCTGGAGGCATGTACGGGCTCCTTTACTCCAACGAAAATGAGAGCCACCGCTATTGTTGCCGGGATCACTGCAAACCACAGCACAAGCTGGATATCGGCGAGCCATAGCATCAGTAAAATGGCCAGAGCGGGGCCAAGAACAGCCCCTACGGTATCCATCGACTGTCGCAGCCCAAAACAGGCACCACGGATTTCTGGTGGCGACACATCTGCAACCAGGGCATCTCGTGGTGCACCACGAATGCCTTTGCCGATGCGATCCAGAAAGCGTGCGGTAAAGACCACTTCAACCGAGTGTGCCAGAGGAAAAAGTGGTTTGCTCAGAGCGGCTAAACCATATCCAAGCAGCAGCAATCCTTTGCGCCGACCAATAAAGTCGCTGATTGCACCAGAGAATATCTTGACGAGCATCGCGGTCGACTCTGCAATCCCCTCGATCACCCCGACGGTCAATGCACTCGCACCCAACGTAGTGACCATAAACACAGGCAGTAAACTGTGTACCAACTCAGACGATAGATCCATGAATAGGCTGACAAAGCCTAACGCCCAAATCGTGCGTGGTATTCGAGGACGCTCAGCGTTGTTGCGCGGACTTTCGCTACTCATTTTTTCATTCATCAGCGGCATGTTTCGAGTAGCCGACCTACTGCGTCCAAAACGACGTCAGGAGCTTCTCGGTGTGGGACATGATGACAATCTTCAAGAATCAGATATTTCCCGAGTGACTTCGTAAGCCTGGCAATGCGCATGGGATGTAACTCGGACCCGTACTCATCCTGTTCCCCATGTAACGCAAGCAACGGGCAGTGAATCGCGTCGATGGTGTCTTCAATTGTCCACCCGCTGAACGACTCCGAAAGCCAAGTATCCGTCCAGGCGGACAGCACCCACTGCGCTTTATCGCCATGATATTTCTCAAGGCGCACCATTTGCCCGGCCCCTTCAAACTGCACCTTGGCTTCCTTGATACCGCGCAGCGTCTGCTCCTCAACAAACGCTTGTGCAGAAACGGTGATCAATGCAACACAGCTCTGCGGATACAAGGATGCACAACACGCCGCCATCGCACCACCAACGCTATGGCCCATGGCGATAAAGCGGTCGATTTGCAACGCGGATTTGATAACGGCAAAGAAGCGCTCAGCTTCGTCGCGTATGAAATGCATCGGCAAACTGTCAGGGTGTGGATCCGACTGCCCGAAGCCGAGTCGGTCGTAGGCAATTACTTCATGACCCGTTACCTGACAGAGTCGTTCGGGAAAATCTCGCCACAATTCGACACATCCAAGGGAGTCATGAAACAGAATAATCGGCGGTTTGAGCTGACTGCCCTCCTCGCCCGCCGGGAACCAGCGTCGAGTAAACAGCCGCCCATGCGGCGTATCGATCCAAAGCGTTTCAACACTGACAACTGATGACATTGAATTTCTCAACTGATCTTTCAGGCGGGCTGGAGAAAATCTGCTGTTCCACAAATTAGCGCCCTCTCCTGCTCGACCTCTATCGATTCAGTCCAAGTCCACAGAGGCAGGAAACGCGAAGATGTCATTCTGCATTCAACCGGGTCGTGAAATACCGTGATGGCGCAGTTTGCGATAGAGCGTATTGCGGCTGATCCCCAGGCGAGCGGCAACATTGGCGATATGCCAGTGTTGCGCCTCAATCAACGTCAGCAGCGTCTGGCGTTCGGATACGCCAAGCGGATTTTCGGCCAACGCGACTGTCGCAGGTACTGTCGGCAGCAACTCCGCCAAGTCGTCTAGAGTGACACGCCCCTCCAACGACAACGCTACCAGTGTGCGCAGACACGTACGCAGCTGCCGGACATTGCCCGGCCAAGGCTGCGCCAACAAGCGCTCTCTGACGCCCGCCTCCAGCCGGATCCTTGCACCCTTTGTCTCTTCGCGCAGCAGAAGGTCGAGCAAGCTACCCTTGTCTGATCGTTCGCGCAGCGGCGGGAGCTGCACGGCGAACCCGGCAACTCGATAGAAAAGATCCTCGCGAAAGCGCCCTTCGGCTACACAGGTGTGAAGATCCTGGTGGCTGGCACTGATGAGGCGTACGTCAAGCGGAATTGCCGTCGCGCCGCCTAGCGGTACGACCTGCCGTTCCTCCAACACACGCAGCAGGCGAGTCTGTAAAGCCAGTGGCATATCGGCGATCTCATCCAGGAATAGAATGCCGCCGTGGGCCTGCTCCAGCTTACCGATCATCCCGTCCTTGCGTGCGCCGGTAAAGCTACCGCCGCGATAACCGAACAACTCGCTTTCGATCAGCGTTTCTGGAATGGCCGCGCAATTGATCGCTACAAAAGGCTGGCACGCTCGTGAACTGGCGCGATGCAGCGCCGCTGCAAAAGCTTCTTTGCCCGTACCGGTTTCCCCCTGTAAAAACACCGGAACGTCACGCTCCAAAACGCGCAGCGCGCGAGCAAAGCCGCGTTGCAGGCGCGGGTCTTCCAGGCACACATGCACGTCGTTGATTTGGGGGGACGCGGGGACAACTAAGGGCATCGGGTGTGTGGGTTCTCGCAGTTGCCCGTAGAACAGGCGTCCATCCACCAGCCGCATTGGCCAACAGACGCTCGGCTGAGTGCTGGCCTGACTCATCACCTGTTCGATAGGTGTTTCCATCAGCATCGTCAGGGATTGCCCGACCACGTCGTCACGGCTGAGGCCCAACAGATCCAGCGCAACTTGATTGACTGAACAGATGTGGGCGCTCTCGTCGAAACTGAGCAGACCTTCACCCAGCAGCCCAACGAAGCCTGCCTCAGGGTGGAAGCGCAGCAAGTATCGCTGAGGATCATGCCCCAAGAAAAAACAACTCTCGATCAACTTGGCTGACAGGTTGGTCAACGCCATGGCCTGGAAGTGTTGCTGAAGACTGTGCTCCTCTCGCACTGAAGAGAGGTTGAGCACGGCAAGCAACTCTCCGCTCGCATCAAATATCGGGCTCGCTGAACAGGTCAAGCCGACGTGCTTGCCCCGGAAGTGTTCATCACGTCGGATGGTGACGTGCTGCCGCTCGACCAGGCAGGTGCCGACACCATTGGTGCCCTCGTAATCCTCGCTCCATACCGAGCCAAGCCACAGCCCGGAACGCTGGAACTCGGCTCGCTCGGATTCGTTGAACACACTGTCGATCGCAACACCGCGAGCATCGGTGAGCAGCACCACATGGCCGTCACGCCCGAGCTGTTGGTGCAAACTGTTCATCTGCCAGTGCGCCACGTCAATGATGTGTTCCAGTGGCGCACGGTGATCCTGCAAGCGTGGTTGTTCAACCACATTAGGCGCGCGGCGGCTGGCGGGATCGAGCTGATACTGATCCAGGCACCGGCGCCAGGATCGTGTGATGGCCAGGTCAGCAGTAGGGCTGTGGCTGGCGATAGTGCCCTGCACGGCTTGTAGCACTTGCTGTGCATGGGCGTTGATCAAGGCCGGCTTCATTGTTCTTGTTCTCCGCTACGGTCAGGA
>Ga0163161_10000373_pt1 | contig 37505 bp, 29 predicted proteins | sample S45metaG_FD_129847 | JGI IMG/M metagenome (GOLD analysis project Ga0163161, IMG submission 129847) | Switchgrass rhizosphere microbial communities from Kellogg Biological Station, Michigan, USA - S4-5 metaG | ecosystem: Host-associated > Plants > Roots > Rhizosphere > Soil | place: USA... | reverse complement strand
TGATCGGCGCGAAACTCACGCCTTCGCAGAAAGCGACCGTAAAGTACTTTTTGATCGTCTCGCTGCTCTTCCTGCTCCAGATCATCATGGGGGTCATCACGGCGCACTACGGCGTCGAGGGCGGCGGCCTGTATGGAATACCACTCGACCAGGTGCTGCCCTATGTCATCACGCGAACATGGCATACGCAGCTCGGCATATTCTGGATCGCGACGGCCTGGCTCGCCGCAGGCCTGTTCATCGCGCCCTTTATTTGCGGCTACGAGCCAAAGTATCAACGCCTCGGTGTCAACGCGCTTTTCGGCGCACTGCTGGTCGTCGTGCTCGGCTCGATGGCCGGCGAATGGATGAGCGTGATGCACAAACTCGGCGGCGGCGATATGTGGTTCTGGTTCGGCCACCAAGGCTACGAATACGTCGACCTCGGGCGCGTTTGGCAGGCTGCATTATTTGTCGGCCTGCTGCTGTGGCTCTTCCTTATCGGCCGATCGGCAGTCGCCGCGCTCAAGCAGAATGTCGGTAATCGATCGCTCATCTTGCTTTATCTGGGCACGACGGCGGGCATCGCCTTATTTTATGCGCCGGGATTGTTCTGGGGAATGCAATCGCACCTGACTGTGGTCGAGTACTGGCGCTGGTGGGTCGTCCATCTCTGGGTCGAAGGCTTTTTTGAGGTATTTGCCACGGTCGTCATCGCCTTCCTGTTTGCCAGGCTCGGCGTGATCCGCGCGCACCATGCCGCCTACGCGGCGTTGCTCTCGGGAGCGATCTATCTGAGCGGCGGGATCATCGGAACGCTGCATCACTTGTATTTTGCCGGCACGCCGACGGTGGCGCTGGCATTCGGCTCGGTTTTCAGCGCGCTCGAGATCGTACCGCTTGTTTTTGTCGGTTACGAGGCGTTGGAAAATATTCGACACTCAAAGGCACGGCCCTGGCTGGCGCAGTACAAATGGGTGGTCTATTTCTTCGTCGCCGTCGCGTTCTGGAATCTTGTCGGTGCCGGCGTATTCGGCTTTATGATCAATCCGCCGATCGCCCTCTATTACATGCAAGGCCTCAACACGACCGCCGTCCACGCACACGGCGCCCTTTACGGCGTCTACGGAACACTCGGCCTGGCGCTGACGTTGTTCTGCCTTCGCGCGATGCAGCCCGAGCGCAGGTGGAACACAAAACTGCTCGCCTTCGCGTTCTGGGCAATCAATATTGGAATGCTGATGGAGATCCTCCTAAGTTTGCTGCCGATCGGCCTCATGCAAACCTATCAGTCGATCTCGGTAGGCTACTGGTCGGCACGAAGCCCTGAATTCATGCAGACCAGCCTTATGCAGACGCTGCGGTGGATGCGTATGGTAGGCGACACCACATTTGCGATCGGCGCGGTGGCGTGGGTTTGGTTTGCGATAAACCTTATGGTCACCCGAGGTAAACGGCATCCGGCGCCAATTCTTGATCCGGTCGAGGCGTAGACCGGTCCTTAGCTCACTTCTCAAATCTCAGGATCGTCATCCGGTGATCGCGGTCGAGGATATCGAGGCCGTCTTCGTATCCGGTGTTGGTAAAATGGACTGTGAGCTTGACGGCGTCGCGGACGGAGTGGGTCATCTCACCTATCATGATCTGGACCGAATGCATCGCGCCGTCCGCCTCGACGGACAAACCAACGAGCGGCAGGCCGTCCTCGATCCAATAATCGTTGACCACGTCCTTGTTCATCTCAAAGATGCCGAGACGCGTGCGGCGTCCGGCGTTCATCGCGCTGTAAGCGTCGAGGAAAGTTCTCCAGTTGCTGCCGGTGTTCTTAGTCATATTTTTATGCCGCGGCTGCGCGCGGTTGTTCATCGACGCTGCTCAGCCGTTCCTCGAAGAGCTTGGACGAAACAGTCAGGAAATCGTAGGCAGTGACGAGGCCGACCAGTCTGTCGTTCTTTACCACCGGCAGGCAGCCGATATTCTTGTCCCGCATCAGCGTCAGAGCATCGAGCGTCGGCGTATCGGGCGCGACCGTGATGAGATCGGTCTTCATAATGTCGCGCACCGACCACTGAGCCTGTCCCGTGATCTTGCCGAGTGCAAAAAGCTCGAGCAGATCGCGATGCGAAACGATGCCGATCAGACGGCCGGCATCGTCTTCGACGGGCACGTGCCGGACGTGACGCCAATGCATAAGGCTGGCGGCAAGGTCGACAATGTCCTCGGGCCGCACGGTAAAAAGATCAACGGCCATGAACTGCTCGACTGTTTTGTAGTTATCGATCCACTCTGACTTTTCGGGAATGCCGGCGAGCCGCCACAGGTGCAGCGGCAAACCGCTTTCCTGATTCTTTTTCATCGCCGCTGTCAGCGTGCGCATTCGCACGTTCGGCTTGGCCCGCTTGTCCATCGCTGCACAGGAATCGAGCATCCATTTCGACCCGGTCGTGTCGCTTCCTACGCGAAGCTCGATGATGTTTAGCAGCCGATCGCTGTCGTCGCCGTCAATGCCGGCCCGCTCGAGGCCTTTTCTTGCTCGCGGCAAAAGCTCTTCGAGAATGATGCGGCCGACGTGTCGGCTCTTACCGTCGAGCCCGTGTATTTGGCCGTTTAGTCCGTAGCGCGCTGCGTTGAAGAAATTGCTCTTTGCCTCGTCGAAAGACATGTATTCCGTGATGTCGCCAAACTCCTCGGGCAGCTCGGTCATCAGTCCGAGAAAGAACGCGGCGTTCGCCATCTCGTCCGGCACAGAGGGGCCGGCCGGCAAATAGCGCGCCTCGATGCGTAAGGAAGGCTTGCCGTCGATGATGCCGTAGCAAGGGCGGTTCCAACGCCAGATCGTTCCGTTGTGCAGCCGCCACGCTGCAAGTTGCGGGATGCCGCCGTCCGCAAGCACGTCGAGCGATCTCTCTTCTACGGCCTGTGTCAGCAGAACCCGGAATCGCACGGCGTCCTCGTGCAGCACCTCGAGGATCGAGTTATCGACCCAGCGATCGCCAAAATTCACACGCGGCGTCTGGCTGCGTTCCTTATGAGCAAGCGAGCGCGTATCGGTCGCGTGCTGAAAGAGCGCAAGCCGCGTCTCGTGCCACAAACGATGATTGAGCAGTATCGGCGAATTCACGGCCGACGCAAGCACCGGCGCCGAGATCGCTTGGGCCCAGTTGTAATAACGCACAAAATCCTTTCCGCCAAGCTGCAAATGAATCTGAAAGCTTGTATTGCAAAATTCAATGAACGTGTCCTGCAGCGTCAACTGCAGCTCGTCAAGGCCTTTGATCTGAATGGACCGGTTCTCCCCATGGAGCTTTGTGCAGACGCGATCGATCTCGGCATATCTTGGATTTGGCGTCAGGTTATCGTGGGTCAGATCGGACAACTGGATCGTCGGCAGGATGCCCGCGAGCACGACACCCGCGTCGAACTTTGCTGCCGTATTGCGGACGACGCCGATCAAGTCGTTCAGTTCGTCCTCCATTTTTGTAAGGGCGTTTCCAGTAAAGACTTGCGGCATGAGATTGGCCTCAAGGTTGAACTTGCCGATCTCGGTGGTGAGCCGCTTGTCGCCCGCCTCTTCGATAACCTCGACGGCCAGCGGCGCGGGGCGCATTGCCGAATCGACGAGAAACATCTCCTGTTCGGCCCCGATGCGTCGGACATCCTTCTCGAACATGTCGGCGTTGAGCATTCGTTCGAGCGTCTGCAGGTCGTTGAGCACGCCAACGGTGAAGTTGCGCAATTCCTGCTCGTCGTATTCGCTTGTTACTTTCTTATCTCCCATAGGTCACAAAAGGGCTTGTCGTGTCGTGCTTGCGGCGGCTGACAATGAGCTTGGCGCCGCTCCAACGACGTTTGCGGTAGCCGAGCAGGTGAAATATCTGCAGCGGAAACAACCGGGCGACACGCGTGTTGATGACAAGCGTCTCTGGATCGACCGGATCGCGCCGGACGCCCGGCAGCAGCGGCATCAGCCGCTGTACCTTCAGATTTCTCAAAACCGCCGAGACGGTCAGCCAGAACGGCGCGATACGCCGGCCGATAAAAAATCCGTCATGGCCCAGCTCTTGATAGAGCGGCATCAGGATGACGCCGTCCCGCGGCGACATTACCGGCCCGCCCTTGTTCTCGGCGATGATCTGTCCCTTCTCCACGGGGTCAAAATTTATATAGCCCGGATTCATCCTGAACCGATCCTCCGGCGTGATCGCCTCGCGATAAAGCACCTCATAGAAGTGCGAACGGCCGACGCCCGTGGCGAGGCGGATGTAATGGTCCGAGATGTCGGGGATGTCATCTGCGGCGAGGACACCTGAATTGACAAGAGCCAGCGTGACAAAGGCAGCGTGGTTCTCGATCGTCGCGGGTGAATCGTGTTTGCCGCCCTCGAAACCGAGCGTCACGGCACCGGCGTTGTTGAGGTATTCGAGCATCGTGCCGTCGAGCTGCTCCTCGATACCGAGCAGCGTCTTCACCGGAAATTCTTTCGCGAATCGCCGGTTACGCATCGTGTCCCCGACGGTGGCGAACGGCACACCTCCCGCAGACGTCGAATGCAAATCGACGACATACACTTCGCTTCGGGCAGTTATCAGGATGCTGTCGAGCAGGCGTTCGAGCTCGGTCAGTTCGCGGCCCTCGATCGAGTCGAGCAATGAGACCGAAGCACGCGACGACATGTTCTTCCACGTCCACGCGCGGTTCAGGTCGTCGTCGATAAAGCGGACATGCTTCTCAAGCGCCCGCATATTGCCGGCGACAAAAAACACGCGGCCGCGAAGTTTTTCCTCGATATCGTCGAGTCGCAATGCGACTTCCTCCAGAGCAAGGGCTCCCGCGGGTTCGTTGCCGTGCAGGCTGCCGACCGCGATCAGCGTCGGGCCGTCAGAATCGCCGACGAAAGCGCCGATCAGATGGCTGCACTCGGTCACCGGTGCGGCCTTTGCCATTACTGTTGCTGTCATCATTTCATTCACCTCACTCACACTGTTGTTCGACCGGCACCATGTCCATGAAACAGCCGCAGCCTAAGTAGGCCGTAGGCAAGGAACAGAAAGCCCGGCAGCGTGAACACCGCGAACCAACGGCCGCGCGGCATCTGACCAAGGACCGCAAGCTCATAAACAAGATAGAAGCAGGCCAGGCTTGCGACCGAAATTACGCCGCCGAGCAACTCGTTCTTCCAGCCGATCACAAACCCGATCGCAACGCCGACCGGGAAAAACAGGAATCCCAGGTACTCGTGCCCGCGGAGGCCCGGCCCGCTCGTTATGCCGTCCTCGCCGAACGCAAACAGGGCTAGCAGAAACAGGATCGCAAGGCTCATAACCCGTGCGACCCAACGGATAAGGAACAGCGGAAGTTCTTCGTCTTCGCGTTTTCCAAATATCATGATGGTCACCTCACTGTGCTATAGACTCGAGCCCGTAATATGTCTGCGCAGTGCAATCTGCGTTCCGCTTGTTTTGGTAAGTATTGGCCGCCGTTTCGGCCTCGACCGGCGAGCATGGGCAAGTTTTTCGCACGGCGGCCGTGAAGAATTTCGCGGTTTTGCGTCCAATTGGCCGAAAAACCGCCCTTTCTTGCTGGCACGTCCTTTGCACACCGAGGCGTTATCGCGAACCGTCGCGACAGATATTCGAAAGCGAGGATGACGACTATGCGTATTTTGATCGGTTACAACGGAACGGACTTTGCGAGTGCGGCGCTTGATGAATTGAAATGGGCCGGCCTGCCCGAACACGCCGACGCGATGGTGTTAACGGTTGCCGAGATGTGCTTTGCGACGGTCGATCGTGACGATGCGGCGCGGCTTGCGGCAAGCGCCGCCGAGCGCATTCAGTCGATGTTTCCCAAATGGAAGGTAACGACGAGCTCCGCGACCGGTGCCGCCGCGGGCGAGATCTTGGGCGGGGCGGAACGATTCCACCCGGACCTGATCGTCCTCGGCGAGCGTGTCCGCTCGAACGGCAGTCAGAACATATTTCTCGGACCGGTGTCACAGAGGATACTTACCGAGGCATCGTGCTCGGTCCGCATCGGCCGCGGCCAGCCCTGGCTGCCCGAGCATCAGACGAGGCTGCTGGTCGGCTTCGACGGCTCGCAAGGGTCGGAATATGCGGTACGCTCGATCGCTTGCCGCAACTGGCCGGCGGATACGCATGTGCAACTCCTATCGATCGCCGACTCGTTTGTCATGGGATCGATCGGGCGATTCGTTCCACAGATGAGCGACGCTGTGATCGAGGCCCGGTTCGCTTCGCAGTGGGCCGAGACTCTTGCATCTGAGTCGCTTGGGCTGCTGACGGCCGCCGGCCTGACTGCCTCGCTCGAGGTCCGAATGGGCCATCCAAAGCATGCTCTGATCGATTATTCCGGCGAATGGAGGGCAGACTGCATCTTCGTCGGCCCGCATTGTGCCGGAAACTCCTTTGAACGCTTTCTTCTCGGCAGTGTATCGTCATCGGTCGCAGCCCGTGCCAATTGTTCGGTCGAGGTCGTCCGCTCGTCCCATTCGGGCCTATAAACACCATCAGAGAATTTATGAATTTCTTGTGGATTTTCCTCTGTTAAACGTGTTAAACTAACGTCTGCGAGGTGATCCGGCACCGCCACATCCTCTCGTCTTCCTCCGCTGTTCTGCGTTCCCCCTCCCGTTATGAGCAGGCAAACCATTTCTAATTTCGCAAAAAGGACCGTCATCCTTACGGGTGGCGTGTGCTTTGTGCTTGCGCTCATTTACCTGCCGTTACAGGCATATAGCCTGGGCTTTTTGCTCGTGCTCGTATTCTCGACGGCCGTCGCGCCACGAATGAGCCTAACCCTGCCTCGCTCGAAATTTGCGATCAGCTTTTCGGATGCGTGTATCTTTGCGGCGTTCCTGTTTTTCGGCGGGCCGGCGGCGATCGTTGTCGCGACACTCGAGACACTCGCAAATTGCCTTTATCTCAAGGCAAAGAATTTCCCATTCGGGCGTTTGATGATCTTCGCGAACGTGTCGATGAATGCCCTCGCTACCTCGATCACGTTCCTGGTCTGGCAGTCGATGTCGCGGTTCGCATACGTGGAATTCGATCCGACCAACACGCAGCATCTGATCGCCACCGTCGGCTTCTTGGCAGTGACCCAGTTCATAGTTTCCTCGGTTCTGGCGGCGATCTTCCAATCGCTGAAGGAGGGACCGAACGTCTTCGCGGTTTGGCGTAAGGACTGTTTCACAAGCTCGATGACACAGATCGTCGGTGCGGGACTTGCAGGCCTGGTATACAAGTTGGTCCATTTTGGTGACGTGATAACCGGCGGTATTGCGCTGTTGGCATTGGCGCTCGCCTATCTGAGCTATCGCCAATCGATACAGGAGATCAACGATGCCATCAATCATGCGGAGGTTGCTGAACGGGCGAAGGCCGAGACCGAACGGAAGCGTCGCCGCGAAGCTGAGAAACATGCCTCCCAGCTTTCTGTCTCACTGGAGAAGGAGGAAAAGGCGAACGACGCTTTACGTAAAAGCGAGAAGGACCTCCAGCACGCTGCGCTTTACGATTCGCTCACGGACCTGCCAAATCGCAAACATTTTGGCGACATCCTGCGCAAGTTGATCGCGCAGTACAAGCACGATCCATCGGCGACCTTTTACGTTCTTTTCCTCGACATTCGAAAGTTCAAGAACATCAATGACAGCCTCGGCCATACACTCGGCGATAAGGTGCTGATGATCGCGGCCAAGCGCTTTGTGCGAATGCTGAATGCCGATGATATGGTCGCGCGTATCGGCGGGGATGAGTTCGCCGTAATACTTAGGAATCTGTCGACCGTCGGCAAAGCGCAAAAGGTGGCGCAGAGAATTCTCGACAGCATCGCCCAGCCGTTCAGCTTGAGCGGGAACCAGATCTCGATCGGCATCAATATCGGCATCGCACCGTGCGACACCGAATACAGCACGCCTGAGGAGGTCCTGCGTGACGCCGACATCGCGATGCATTATGCCAAAGAGAGACAGACTGGCGTCGCTGTGTTTACCAAGGAGCTGCGTGTGCGTTTTCTCGAGCGGATACGTTATGAGAACGACCTGCGGAACGCCATCGACGGTAACGAGCTATCGATGAGCTATCAACCGCTTATCGACCTGCACGATGGCGGACTGATGGGCTTTGAAGCTCTGCTGCGATGGTACCACGGTGAGTTTGGCAATATTCCGCCCAACAAGTTCATCCCCATCGCGGAAGAATCGGGCCTAATAATACCGATCACAAAATGGATCCTCGTCGAGACGTGCAAGCAGCTTGCCGAATGGCAAAAGATCGGGCCCGAATATCGGGACCTCATCGTCAGTGTAAACATCTCGGGCAAACACTTATCGAACGACGATCTCATCGAGGATGTCGAACACGCTCTTTCCGTGGCAAAGTTATCGGCGTCATCCCTAAAACTCGAGATCACCGAGAGTGCCGCGATGGACAGCCCGGAGCACACCATCGGAATGCTGAACCGTCTCAAGCGGCTCGGCATCCAGCTCAGCATCGACGATTTCGGAACCGGTTACTCAAGCCTCAGCTACCTGCACCGTCTGCCTTTCGACACGTTGAAGATCGACCGCTCGTTCGTTTACAGCGTCGGCGAGAGCGGTGAAAATTCCGAGATCCTGCAGACCATAATCTCGCTCGCCAAGAGCCTCAAGAAAAAGCTCATCGCCGAGGGCATCGAGACCGAATCACAGCTCGCCCTTCTCCAGCGTCTCGGCTGCGACTACGGTCAGGGTTACCTGCTCGCAAAGCCGCAGACAGCCGAAAAGACAGAAGAACTTCTCTACGAGCATCCCAGATGGCTGCCCTCCGGCGCCGACGAAGACACCGTCGTACCCAAACGCAGCATCGACGAACCGCTGCGGGTATTCTGAGCTTCGCAAATACTCTTTCGCGTTCTATACTTATCGAAAAACCTCATTCGATAGGAGTCAGAACGCGTTATGTTTTTTAAGAAGTCCCTTGCCCTGCTAATCGTCTGCGCCTTTTTCGCTAGCAGCGTTGCCGCACAGACCAAGTTCGATTATCCGAAGACTCGCCGCTCGGATCAGGTGGATAACTATTTCGGGACGACGGTCGCCGATCCGTATCGCTGGCTCGAAGACAACGAGTCGCCCGATGTTGCTGCGTGGGTCGAGGCGGAAAACAAGGTCACGTTTGACTATCTCGGCCGCATCCCGTATCGCAAGGCGGTGATGGCCCGGCTCATGCAGCTTTTCAACTATCCGAAGATCGGCGCTCCGACGCGACGCGGTGAATGGTTCGCATTCGCCAAGAACGACGGCCTGCAGAACCAGAGCGTTTGGTACATCCAGAAGGGTCTCGACGGCTCGCCGGATGTGCTCCTCGACCCGAATAAATTCTCGGCCGACGGCACGTCACGTCTCGGGGCCTTTTCGTGGTCGCCCAAAGGTAAACATGTTCTCTACGGCATATCACAGGGCGGCTCGGATTGGAACGACCTGTTCGTTCTCGATGTTGCGACGAAACAGCCGACCATTGATCACATAAGATGGGTCAAGAACGGCGGAGGCAGTTGGCTTGGCGAAGACGGCTTCTTTTACAGCCGCTACCCGGAACCCGAGAAGGGCCGTGAGCTTTACTCCAAGAACGAATACCAAAAAGTCTATTACCACAAGCTCGGCACGGATCAATCCGCGGACCGCTTGGTCTACGATGACAATGTAAGTCCTCAACGCTTTCAGGGCGTCGGTGTCACCGAGGACGAGCGGTTTGCGATCCTCAACGTTTCCGAGCGAGGTAAGGGCAAGAACGGCAATGCCGTATCGTTCATGGACCTCAAGAATCGTGACGGAAAGTTCACGCCCATCGTCGGTGAGATCACGAACGACCAGTACAGCATCATCGATAACGTCGGTGACAAGTTCCTGATCGAGACGAACCGCAACGCGCCGAATGGAAAGGTCGTTCTTTACGATCCGGCGACGCAGTCGTGGAAGGATGTGCTTCCCGAGCAGCCCGAGCCATTGGAAAGCAGCGGCACGGCCGGCGGCAAGCTTTTTGCGACCTATCTGAAGGACGTGACGACGCGAGCTTACGTCTACAGTCTCGACGGCAAACTCGAAAACGAGATAAAGCTGCCGGGCCTCGGCTCGGCGGGCGGCTTCGGCGGGCGCAACGACGACAAGTTCGTCTTTTACAGCTATACGTCCTTCAATGCTCCGCCGACGATCTATAAATACGACATAGCGACAAAGAAGTCGACCGTATTTCGCACCGTCGAGATTCCCGGTTTTAACGCAAGCGACTATGAGGTCAAGCAGGTCTTTTATGACAGTAAGGACGGTACGCGCGTACCCATGTTCCTGACGTATAAGAAGGGCATCAAGCTCGACGGAAACAACCCAACGATCCTTTACGGATACGGCGGTTTCAATGCCACGACGAGTCCGGGCTTCAGCGCCTTGCGCATAGCGCTTCTCGAACAGGGCGTGATCTGGGCGTCCGCCAACATGCGTGGCGGCGGCGAATACGGGGAGAAATGGCACATGGCCGGCACCAAGCTGCAGAAGCAGAATGTCTTTGACGACTTCATTGCGGCGGCCGAATACCTGGTCAAAGAAAAGTACACCTCACCGGCCAGATTAGGGATCGAAGGCGCCTCGAACGGCGGCCTGCTCGTCGGCGCCGTGACCAACCAGCGGCCGGAGCTTTTCCGAGCCGTGCACCAACACGCAGGCGTGATGGACATGCTGCGGTATCACCAGTTCACGATTGGCTGGAACTGGGCCGCGGACTACGGCCGCAGCGATGCGAACGAGGCGGAGTTCAAGGCGCTCTATGCTTACTCGCCGATACATAACGTGAAGCCGGGAACGAAATTCCCCGCCATCCTAGTAACGACCGCCGATCATGACGACCGCGTCGTGCCGGCGCACTCGTTCAAGTACGCGGCCGCGTTACAATATGCACAGGCCGGCGATCAGCCGGTCATCATTCGCATCGACACCAAAAGCGGGCACGGTGCGAGCAGTACGACCAAGCAGCTCGAGCAGACCGCGGATATTTATTCGTTCTTTTTCCACAATCTTGGAGTAACACCTCGGCTGTAGAGAATTGAGAATTGAGAATTGAGAATGGAGAGTTGAGAACTGACAATTAGAAGGGATTAGCGATTCTGCATTGTGCATTGTGCATTGCATTTTCCATTCTCAATTTACTTGTGCTCAGGCGTCCAGCCTTCGTCGGGCCTCGCCGATTCGGGCTGATCTCTCGAAACATTCTCCGCCGAAACTTCCGCAAAGATAAAATTCTCCGACGCGACCGGCTCTCCGTAGAGCCGCCGGAGCATCGCGAGCTGCCCGGCGTGGGTCATTGCATCGGCAAAAGGCCCTTGCAGCAGCTGTTCCTCAGTAATGCCGTGCAGCTCTTCGCCAGCCGCCAGCCGAGCGTTCAAGTCCTCGAGCATCGAATGGAACGCTTCCACATCCTTCTGCCAGTCGTCAGGCTTCGGCCTCGGATACTCGCCGCCGATAAAAAAAGTGCGCGCATACCCGAGCACGCTCCGCATATGACAGATCAACTCATGCGGCGTCCTCACGCCATATCCGACGTCAAACGCTCCGAATGAAGCGGGCGAGTCGCGTATCGCCTTTTGCGTCCGATACGCCAAAGCCCCCAGAAAATGCCGCAGCATGTCTCGTTTTTCCGTCATCGGTGGAACGTACAAAACTCTTTCGGGTCGGTGCCGGCTTTGAAGGTTTTTGCCTTTTTTTCCGGGCAGTTGCCGGTGGCGCGCATGCCGGTCAAGGGGCAGATCATGATGGTCACGCTGCCACGTTCAGGTTTCGGGTTCCGGCTTTCCGATTCCGAGTTTGAAGAAGGCGGCTCGGTGCTGTCCTGCCATGTGTCTGTCACGGGTGACGGCGTGGGGGTGCCGTGTTTACCTTCGCCGCCGTAATCGTCGGAGATGGGCAGGAGCGAACGATTGGGGACCGTGCCGGCGACGAAAAGCTCGACGCGGCGGAATTCTGCCGGGACGTCGGTCACGTAGATCTCGGGTTTCGGTGGAGGCTCGTCGTAGTAGTAGGGATCATTCTCGTTCTTGACTTTTTTCGGTGTCCCGCTGGGAGCCGGTGTCGGTGACGGCTCGGCTTCGAACTCTTTGATCAACGCGCCGTTGCGGATGTCGATCTCGGCTTTTTTGACATTGGCGGGCATCGTCCAGTCATCGTTCCATTCGGGATGCAGGTCGAGGGCCTTTTGCATAAAATCGGCCCAGACCGGCAACGCCGAATCGGCGCCCTTCATGCCGAGATCATCGCCATTATCGAATCCGACATAGACGACGCACACGAGTTCAGGCGTCAGGCCGGCAAACCAACCGTCACGCGATGTTCCGGTCTTGCCGGCAAAGGCACGTTTGCCGGGCTCGTTGCGAAATCCCCACTGACCGGCGCTTGCCGCGGTGCCGCGATTGACGACATCTTTTAGAATGTCGTCCATCACGTACGCGACGTCGGGCCGGACAACATTCTTACGGTCTGGTTGCGGCTGGCTCGTCGTACGCCCGTCACCGCTCGTGACGCGCGTGATCGGCATCGGAAGCACTCGGTCACCGAGATTGGCGAACATCGTATAAGCCGTTGCGACCTGCAGGGGCGTCGATTCGGCGGTGCCAAGCGCCATTGACGGATATGCCTTATCGACCTTGGCCATCCCCGCTTTGGCAGCGAGATTCATCACCTTCCCGACGTTGAGCTGCATCGCGAGATCGACAGTGATTACGTTCTTGCTCTTGACGAGTGCGTCGCGGAGGGTGAGTTGCTGATTTGAGAACGTGTCGCCAAAATTGTTTGGCGAGTAACTCTCGTTGCCATACATGAAGACCTTTTTCTCATCCTTAAAGATGCTCGCCGCCGTGAATTGCCGCGAGCCGCTGTCGTATGCCGTGTTGATCGCCGTCGTATAGACGAAAGGCTTAAACACCGAGCCCGGCTGGCGCTCGGCGTCGGTGGCACGATTGAATTGATTGGCCAGGTAATCGCGTCCGCCGACCATCGCGACGATCTCGCCGGTTTTTGGACGAATTGCGACAAGGGCGGCGTTCAGCCCTTCCTTTTTTGGGAAGTACTTATCAAGTGCCGCCAAGCGTTTGTTGACGATCTCATACGCCATCGTTTGCAAGTCAGGGTCGATCGACGTGTAAACGCGCAAATGCTGCAACGCCTCAGGGTCGGCGACGAGCTTTGGCAATTCCTCGATCGCATACTGCGAAAAATACGGCATCCCTTGTAGGTCTTTCGTGTTCGAGATCTGCTTGAGCGTGATCGGGACGTTGCGATATTCAGCAAGCTGTTCGGGCGCGATCTCGCCGGCCTCCGTCATCGATTCGAGCACCTGGTTGCGCCGCTCCTTTACCTTGTCCGGGTTCTTGTACGGGTTGTAGCGGTTCGGGCTGCGGATGATGCCCGCAATGAACGCCGCCTCGGGCACGGTAAGCTGCGACACGTCCTTGCCAAAATATGTGTTCGCCGCCTCGCCGACGCCATAGATAGACACGCCAGCCTGTTGGCCAAGATAGATCTGGTTCGCGTAAAGCGTGAAGATGTCCTGCTTCGAGAGCCGCGTCTCGAGGATGAGCGACATGTATGCCTCGGTCAGCTTTCGCGTGATCGTAGGGTCGCGGCCGACGATGAGATTCTTTATTAGCTGCTGCGTGATCGACGAGCCGCCTTGTCGCGCGAGCGGCGAGTCGTCCTCGGAGTTCTCATATCGCCTGTAAAGCGCGCGGGCGATGCCCCGGAAGTTGACGCCGTAGTGTTCAAAAAACGCGCGGTCCTCGGTAACGGTGATCGCCTTGATAAGGTGCGGTGGCAGGTCGCTGAACGTCACGGCCTTTCGCCGGCCGTCGCCTTCGGCAGCTAAGGAGCTGAGAATTTTGGGCTCGAGCTTGGCCTCTCTGACCTGATCGTTCGTGTCACGGTCGCCGATGGCCGCAACTGACTTGCCGTCCTTCGCGAACTTGACCGACAACGACGGGAATACCTTCTTGCTATCGATGTAGCCGGTCATTCCCGGCTCAATACCGAGCACGTCTCCGTCGGCGGCATACCGGCTGCGTGACGCGTCGGCCTGATTGTTTCGCTCGATGTAGCCGGCGGTCTTGAGGTAATCGATCAGTGCGGTCATCGTCGTGCTCTCCCCGGCCTTAAGCGTCTTAGGTGCCGAATATATGCCAGCCGATGATGTATAAACCTCCCCGCTCAGCAATTTCCGATCGATGCGGTCCGAAAAGTCGAACCAAAAATACGTTAGCGTGAGAAACACGATGAGAAGCAGGATCGACGCGATCGAGATCGTCCAGCCGTTGAATATGTAGCCTAGAAACCGTCTGAAGCGCGAGGGTGGCTCGGCCTGGAACGACTTGGCGTGATGCGCCTTTTTCCAGCCACGCGGCGGCATCTTCGATCTTGTGCGTTTCTGCGGCAAATTATCCTGCATTAAGGGTTGGAGCGCGCCGTGGATGATGGCATTATCAACTTCTGTGAGAGCCATTTGAAGTTTAAAGACTTTTCGCCTGAAATGTCCAATTTTTTGTCGCAGACCAGATGTCGTTGATCGTCACGCTGAGTAACCTCGCACGCCGCCGGATACTGCTGACGGTCGTTGTAGTGGCTGTCATCATTGGCGGTGGAGCTGTCGGATTTCATTTGATCGAGGGCCTCAGTTGGTTAGACAGCCTCTACACCTCGACCCAGACGGTTACAACCGTTGGTTATGGCGATGTCACGCCGCGCTCGAGCGCAGGGCGCTTGTTTGCGATATTCTTAATGGTGGTGGGCGTCGGCACGGTACTGTATGCCCTTTCGGTGCTCGCACAGGCGGTCATGCGGGCCGAGATCGTCGAGGCCATGGGACAACGGCGGAAATTAAGGGAAATGGAGAAGCTTGAAGGTCATTTTATCGTCTGCGGCGCGGGCCGCGTCGGCCGCCGCATCATACGGCATCTTCAGAGCCAGGGTTTGGGCTGCGTAGTGATCGAACGCGACGAGGAAAAGGTAGCTGGCCTCAATGGCAAGGGACTGGATGTTATTGTCGGGGACGCGACATCGGAGGAGAACCTGAACGCGGCCGGCGTTAAGGGCGCCCGCGGCCTGACAAGCTGCCTTGCGGACGATGCGGCGAATGTCTACGTCGTGCTCACGGCCCGCGGCCTCAATCCGGACCTGCACATCGTCGCACGCGCCGTCGAGGAACAGGCCGAGCCGTCGCTGGTCCGCGCAGGTGCCAACCGCGTCATCGCACCGACGATCATCGGCGGCGAGTCGATGGCCAGGGCATTACTTAAACCGGCCATTTCGGATTTTATGGATTCGATCGTTGCCGAGACACTCGATCTCGTTTTCGAGGACATTCCCGTCGACAGCGATTCACCGTATGTAAACAAGCGTTTGCGTGATACCGACCTCAGCGGATCGGGTGCGATCGTTATCGCCATCAGGCGCAAGGACGGTGATTTTGAATTCCAGCCTAACGGGGATACGACTATCGTGGACGGCGACCTTCTGTTCGTCATCGGCCAGGCCGAGTCCGTTCACTCACTGCTGCAACAGGCGTAATGAAGATACTTGTAACCGGCGGCAGCGGATATCTGGGCACGCATATTCGGCGATACTTCAGCGCCGACGACCTGTCGCGGCGTTCGGGGCGCGACGTTTTGAACCTGCAGGACGCATCGATCGTGCGCGACTATGACATGGTCATCCACCTCGCCGCGCATCTCGACAAATCGCCGGCAGATGGGAGCGAAACGTTCCTAACGAATGTTGAAGGCACGGTCAATGTCCTTCGCGAAATGAAAGAAAACTCCATTTTCATTTTCGTGTCGACAAAGGACGTTTACGGGCGCTTTGCTGATAATTACAGCGAGGTTCCGGAAGCCTCCCCGACACTGTATGCCGGCCAATCGCCGCTCGAATGGTCAAAGCTAATCGCCGAACGCTATGTCGAGTATTATGCACACGAGCGAAATTTCCGTTCATGCATCTTTCGCCTTTCGACGGTCTATGGACCGCTGAGCGAGGGGAACACACCGAGCTTTGTCGGCCATTACGTTGACGCCGTCAACAAAGGCGAGGCGCTGCGATTGCCGGGGAACGGCGAACCACGGCGAGATATTATGCACGTCGACGATCTTTCGCGAGCGTGTTCGGCATTTGCCGATTCGATCATTCGTCACGGCCTCTACAACTTAGGCGGCGGGCCGCGAAATGCGATGACGCTTCGCGATCTAGTCGGCAAGATCGAAGAAGTCTCGGGCCTACAGGCCGTGATCGACGAAGAAAACCCACTGCCCGCGCCGTCTCCACTTGATTACGTCAGCGACCTTTCGCTGGTTACCCAGGAATTGGGCTGGCAGCCGGAAGTGAGTGTTGACGACGGGCTCAGAACACTTTTTTTAAATCCTTCATGAAGATACTCGTCCGTGGCACAAACTGGATCGGTGACGCTGTAATGTCGATACCGGCGTTGCGCGGGCTCCGGCGCCTATTTCCGGACTCGCACATCACGCTGCATACGCGATCGTGGGCAAACGAGTTGTTTAGCGATGCGGATTTTATCGATGAGCTTGTGACATTTGAGAAGAACCGCTGGCCGATAAAGGACGTCTATGACAACTCGCAGTTTCTGAAGGATGACAAGTTCGATCTGGCGATCCTGCTGCCGAATTCGTTTGAGTCCGCGCTGACATCATTTCTAACCAAGACCCCGCGCCGTATCGGCTATAACAAGGACGTGCGCGGCCTGCTGTTAACGGATCCGGTCGCCGTGCCTGAGTGGAAAGGCCGGCTGCACGAGGGTTTTTATTACCTGCATCTGATCGCCGAGGTCGAGCGTCGTGTCCTCAGTCGTTCAACGCTATCGTCCGTGATGCCGGACGGGCGGCTGGACATTTCCGATGAACGAAAGATAAAGGCACGTTTTAGATTACAAGAGGCGGGCGTTGATTCCAGTAAGAACACGGTCGCTATCGTTGCCGGATCGGCAAACTCAAACGAAAAGCGCTGGCCTGCAGAGAATTTTGCCAAGCTGATCGATCGGCTGCGCGACGAACTCAGTGCAAACGTCGTGTTGATCGGCACAAAGGAGGAAGCCGACGTTGCGCATCGCATTATAGAATTGATCGAGCAGCAGCTGATCGATCTCACGGGAAAAACTTCGCTCGGCGAGGCGGCGGCCATATTGTCGGTCGTCGATCTTGTTATCTCGAACGATACCGGTCTTGCGCATGTGGCGCCCGCGGTCGGCACAAATACCATCGTGATATTCGGCCCGACAAACCCCGAGACAACGCGCCCTTATACGCCGCTCGCGCACGTGCTGTATAGAAAACCGCTGAAAGGCAAGAAGATCGAATGGCCATCGGTCGGCGAAGTTTTTGCCGCAGCCGCGATAAGGCTGCAAGAGGACATAGATGACGAAGCGACCAGCGATATTCCTTGACCGCGACGGCACGCTCGTCGAAGAGGTCAATTATCTCTCGCGTGTCGAGGACCTGCGCCTGTTTCCCTTTTCCGCCGATGCTGTCCGGCGGTTGAAGGAAGCCGGCTTTCTCATCATCGTAGTAACGAACCAGTCGGGCATAGGCCGCGGCATTTACACCGAGGCTGAAATGCACGCGATCCACGAAGCTATACAAAATGAGCTGAATGGAGCCATCGACGCGTTCTATTTTTGCCCACATTTGCCGTGTGATGGTTGCGATTGCAGGAAGCCAAAACTCGGAATGATCGAGGCGGCCTTGCGTGATCTCGAGATAGATGTCGAGAATTCGTGGATGATCGGCGACAAGAAGATCGATGTTGAAACCGGCCGTTCGGCGGGCATGCGAACTGCTTTGGTATTAACAGGTTACGGCACGCAGCATAAAGGGTCACTTGAACAGCTGCCCGAGATCATGGAAGATGATCTCGGAGCCGCTGCCGCCGAAGTAGTTCGAATTTCTAATTTGAGATTTGAGATCTAGAAAGAACAGGCTATACGCGACCAAAATCATCCTCGAGCCGTTCGATATCATCCTCGCCAAAGTAATCGCCCGTCTGCACCTCGACAAACACAAGTCGTCCCGAGTCCGACGGATTCTCTACACGATGAGCGTCGCCCGCGGCGATATCGACCGCTTCACCCTTTTTTACTAGAATTTCAACGCCGTTTAATGTAACCTTAGCAATGCCGCGAACTACGTACCAGTGCTCGGCGCGGCGGGCGTGACGCTGATAGCTGAGGCGTTTACCAGGGTAAACTTCGATCCTTTTAACCTTATAATCTTGACCTTCATCCAGGACGGTGAAATTGCCCCATGGGCGCTCGTCAATTTCGGGCGAGTCGTTTTCGATCGGACCTATATCCATATTCCGTGCCGACAAGAATATTCAGTTTAGACGAAAAGAACGCCGCCGCCAATGCGCTGCAAATGCAGCGTATCCAGACGCTCGTCATCGGGCGTTTGATGGCGATCTTTTTGCTGCTTGTCACAAGCTGGTTCTGGTATTCGGGCACGCTGCGGCTGTCGTTCGATAATTTTCCGCAGGGGATCTTCCTCGTCTTTCTCATCTCGGTCGGGCTGACGATCGTCTACTTTTTCTCACTGCGGCTGAGCACTAATTATGCCTCGCAGATCCGCATTCAATTTTTCCTTGATGCCCTGTTGATCACGTGGCTCATCTGGCGGACGGGCGATCTGACATCGCCCTACATAACGCTCTACATAGTTGTGATCAGCGTCGCGAGCTTCTTCTTGAAGCCGTTGTCAACGCTATTAATGGCGGCAATGTGCGCCTTTCTATTCGTTGTGCTCGCGGTTCTCTCATTAACGTCCATGATCGAGTCGTCCGGCACACCGCAGACCACGGCTAAGGCGGCGCAGATCGTCAGTTTCCACGTGGTGGCAATGTTGGTCGTCGGGCTGCTTGCGTCGCGTCTGTCGGACCGTCGCTCGTCGGGTGAGGAATTAAAAGAGACCGCGCAGACACTCGCCAGTTTGCGCCTGCTGCACGAACGCATTGTTGAATCTATTCGCTCCGGTCTCATTACAACCGATCTTGATGGCAACATCTACACGTTCAATGCTGCCGCGACCGAGATCACCGGTTATCACCTCGACGAAGTTCAGGGCAAGAACATCAACTTTCTTTTCGGCGACATTCGTGAGCAGATCGACCTTTCGCTGGGAGCGGCTGGCGAGGGAGAGCAATTGCCGCGGTTCGAGGCCGACCTGTTGACGCCGGAAGGTTTTGCTGTGCGTATAGGCTTCAGCGTGTCACTGCTGTTTACTCAGAGACACGAAGCGACCGGCCTTATTATCACCTTCCAGGACCTGACCGAAATAAGGTCAATGGAAGAGAGCGTCCGCCGAAAGGACCGTCTCGCTGCGGTTGGCCGCGTGGCCGCCGGGCTGGCTCACGAGATACGCAATCCGCTTGGCGCCATGCGCGGCGCCATCCAGGTCATGGAATCTCAAACTCCGCCAGAATCGGTGCAGAGCGGCCTGATGGACATCATTCTCAAGGAATCGGACCGTCTCAACAGCATCATAACGAACTTTCTCGGCTACGCCCGGCCAATGGCGGCGACATTCACCGACACCGATGTTGGAGCCGCGATCAGGGAAACGATCGCCCTGCTAAAGCATAGTCCGGACGTAAGAGAGAACCACCAACTGGCCCAGGACCTCGGCACCGAGGCCGTGGTTATTTCGGCCGACAGCAGCCAGCTGAAGCAGATCTTCTGGAACCTCGCACGCAACGCGCTGCAAGCCATGCCCGACGGCGGTGAGCTTCGGGTAGGCCTAGAGACCATACCCAACAAACGCATACGGATAACGTTCGAAGACACCGGCAAAGGAATGTCATCCGACCAGGTCGAGCAACTCTTCGAGCCGTTCGCCAATTCAACGACGGGTGGCACCGGCCTCGGCCTGTCGATCGTCTACCAGATCGTCCGCGACCACAACGGCGTCATCAATGTCCGCAGCCGTGAGGGCGATGGCACAACCATTACGGTCGAATTGCCTCGGGATAATCGTCGCCCAGCCGCGTCCGAAAATGGCAATGAAGCGTCTTCAAAGATCGGGGAGTTCCTGAACGTCGCCGACAGCAGCAGATAGATTTTGGTTGAATTTGTTTGTACAAATCTGTAACAATAAAGAGCAGCGGCAGCTAGCGCATACATGCCGCGCCATCCCTGCTACACGCAATCCATGCCAAACATACTGATCGTTGACGACGAGCAAAGTTACCGCCAACTCTTGACGCTTGTGTTCGAAACGGACGGCCATAATGTCCGCACGGCGATGAATGGCCGACAGGCCCTCGAAGCGCTCGAGCAGCAGCCTGCGGACGTGATCGTTTCGGATGTAAAGATGCCCGACATGGACGGCATCGAGATGCTGCGGGCCGTGCGCGAGACATGGCCGGACCTCGGCGTCATTTTGATGACAGCCTTCGCTTCGGTCGAGACCGCGCGCGAGGCGTTCAAGCTCGGTGCCGACGATTTCATTCAGAAGCCTTTCGACGTCGAAGAGCTGAAGCTCATCGTCAAGAAAACGCTCGAGAAACAGGCCCTCATCGATGAGAACCGCGCCTTTAAGCGCGCGCAGCGTGAACGCGGTTCGGTCAAGAACATTATCGGCAATTCGGCGATAATGCATGCGATCTTTCAGATGATCGAGACGGTCGCCGAGGTCCAGTCGACCGTGCTGATCACGGGCGAAAGCGGCACCGGAAAAGAATTGGTCGCCCGGGCCATCCACGACCTCAGCCCGCGGGCGGAAAAGCCTTTTATCTCGATCAATTGCGGTGCTTTCACCGAGACATTGCTCGAATCTGAGCTTTTTGGCTATATAAAAGGCTCGTTCACCGGCGCCAACACAAATCGCAAAGGCCTTTTCGAGGCCGCCCACGGCGGGACGATCTTCCTCGACGAGATCGGCGAGATGTCGCCGGCGATGCAGGTCAAGCTGCTCCGCGTCCTGCAGGAGCGGCGTGTGCGGCCAGTCGGCGCTCACGACGAACTGGCGATCGACGCCCGCGTCATCGCCGCTACCAACCAGGACCTTAAGCAGATGAGCGACGACGGCACCTTTCGCGAAGACCTTTTTTACCGTATCTCGGTCATTCCTATCCACTTGCCGCCGCTGCGGGAACGGCGTGAAGACATCAGCGAGTTGATCGACCATTTTGTTCAGAAATTTTGCGACCAGGCCAGCAAAAAGCTGACGATCTCGCCAAAAGCAGTGCAGATACTCGAGAATTACGCCTGGCATGGCAATGTGCGCGAGCTTGAGCATACGATCGAGCGTGCGGTCGCCCTCGAGCGTTCGGACGAGATACAGCCCGAACAGCTTCCGGACCACGTCACCAACTACAATCCGCAGCGCATAAACGCCGAATTCGATCTTCCCGAGACAGGCTTGAACCTTGTCAGCCACCTCGACAACCTCGAAAAGACCTATGTAGTCGAGGCCCTCAGAAAAACCGCCGGCAACCAGACAAAGGCTGCCGAGTTGCTTCAAATGCCTGTCCGATCGCTTCGTCATCTCCTCGATAAACACAGCGTCCGCAGCCTGTCGGCCCAGATGCGCGGCGGCGACTAGGCGGATTTCCCTACGTCCCAGCCAAGCTAAGCGCAATTGGCACACGGCTTGCTTGAACACCAACGGCGCGAACCCACCATCACTTCCGCCCCCGGAAGAGTTATGAAACACAAAACAAGCGGATTTTCCCTCATTGAGCTCCTTATTGTTGTAACGGTCCTCGCCATAATCGCGGCGATCGCCATCCCGGGCTTCATGGCGTCGCGCCGAAGCGCGAACGAAGGCTCGGCGATCTCATCGCTCCGCATCCTGCACGGCGCACAGATGACCTATTCGACCAGCTTCGGCCTCGGCGAATTTGCGGGCGACATCGGCGGCGGCACGCCACTTGCCCTCATCGCTCTCAATAACGTAGGTCTGATCGACGACGTGCTCGGCGGCGCCAGCAAGAGCGGGTATAACTTCGTCGGTGGCCGCGAGGCGCGGTCGGCGAGCGGTCCTGCACAATTCTATTTCTCGGCCATCCCGATCTCTGCCGATTCAGTGCTGCGGACCGGTGACCATCGCTTCGGTATCGCTACCGACGGCGTCATGCGGACCGACACCACGATCACGGCACAATATGCCGACGTCGCCGAAGCGTTGGCGGCCCCGGCTTACGGAAATTAGCCAACATTCAAAGGCGGAAACACGACCGGTAGGGAGTGTGTTCACGTTGATCAATATTCACGTTGGACACACTCGCAACCGCTCGTGTTTCCGCCTTTTCGCTTCGCCGACTCATTTCTGACACTAATTGTCATCCCTCGGTTATCAAAAACTGTTATTTTTCGGCCCGGGAAGCCGGTCACACACCCATTCAGACTGACCGAGTAACCTGCTAACTGCTGCAACTTCAACACTTAAGACCCCGGGCTCACCTTTGGCACGAGGCTTGTTAACAATATGGCGGCCTGGGAAAGGTACACAGATTTTTAAAACTTTAGGAGATTGTGAATTAGACATGAAAAATCAGAAAGGTTTCTCGCTTATCGAACTTTTGATCGTTGTTGTGATCATCGGCATTATCGCCGCGATCGCTATCCCCAACCTGCTGGCGGCCCGCCGCTCGGCAAACGAAGGCTCGGCCATTTCGGCCTGCCGCACACTTCACGGTGCTCAGATGACCTGGGCTTCGACGTATGGCAATGGTGACTACGCCGGTGACGCCAGCTGGGGCGGTTCATCCCTCACCGAACTCAACACGCCGGGTCTTATTGACGCCACTCTCGCCAGTGGTTTGAAGAGCGGCTACAGCTTCGGCGGTATCAACATCGATCGTACAACGACACAGCCTGCCCAATTTGGGTTTGGTGCGGTCCCGACGACCACTTCAGGTGTGACGGCCACGGGCTCGCGACGTTTTGGCGTCGCGACTGATGGCGTCCTTAAAGCGGATACGACATTGTCGCAGTTCACCGACATCGCGGGCATCAGCGCCGCAACGGCTCTGCAGAACTAGTCCCCCTAAACCACCTCTCAAGAGAAAAAGCGGAAGGCAATGCCTTCCGCTTTTTTGTTCTCAAATTCTGTCTGGCGGTGTCTGCGTGGGGTCGGCCCGCGTCCATGAAGGTCCGCGCCGTATTCGACCCCAAGTTGGGTTCTCGCCTGGCTCCTTTTTTGCGCCGCGGCTCCTACCGGATGTGATACCATTTTATTGTCTTCTCCCGTCCTCACTTGCCGACAACAAACGACAAAATCATTCGGAACGACACGTGGATAGCCGCGCTCATCGCGCTGTCGCTGCTCGGTCTGTTGTACCCGCTGGCCCGGCCGCGGGCGATGTCGGAGTCGCCGTGGCTCGTCGAATTTGTATCGACGGCCGTGCTCGCGGGGATCTTTGCCTTTCATGCGATACGCGATAAGGGCTTTGTCGAACGGCTGTTCACGGTCCGCGAGCCGTTAACGAGATGGATCGTGCGTTTCATGGCGTTGTTCGCCCTCTGGAGCCTGTTGTCAGCCGCCTGGGCACGTTCCGCCTATCTGCCGATCCATCACGCCTTGCTTTGGGGCGAATACATCGTTGTTTTCCTGTACTTTCGGGAACGCATCTCCACCGCACACAACTACCGGCTCGTGTCTTATACCTTCGCCCTCGTCGCCGCGATACTCGGCATCCTTGCGATCATTGAGTATGCGACGCTCCCGAATTTTGCCACGCTCGAGGGTGTTATCAGGCTGCGATACGGCGCTTATTCGGAGCTGCTCGTAACGATCCTGCCCGTCTTGGCCGCACTCGGCATCTGTGCGGGGCGGGCAAAAGGCCGGCTAAAGCTATCAGCCGCCGCGGCCCTCGGTTGGGCCGCCGTGATGCTCTCGCTTAGTAAAGGAGCGTTCATCGCCGGCATCGTTGGATTTGGGATCACGTTCGCCTGCATCATTTTATTTGCCGCGCAATATCGCCGTCGGGCGTTCGTTTCATTCGCCGTTTGGCTGGTTCTGACTATGGGTGTGCAGGTCGGTTTCTCCGTCCTATCGCCCATCCCCGCAACGGTCGATTACATCAGCGGCAAGGCCGACGTGACCCGCGGGACTGCCCTCGCCCGCGTCTTTGTCTGGAAGATCGGCACGCAAATGGCCGCTGAGCACCCATTCGTCGGCGTCGGCTCGGATAATTTCGGCATCTCGTTCAATAAAGCCCGCGAGCACTATCGCATCGGCCATCCCGCCGACCCGCCGGACGAGCCCGTTTCCGACAACCTTATCGAACGCGGTCACAACGAGCTTTTGCAGGTGACAGCTGAGTTAGGCCTCGTCGGCCTGCTTCTTTTCGTAGCTCCATTCTTGGTATTAGCGTGGATGTTCCTTAAGTCTCTTTCGGCCCGCAAGCAGTTCCCTCCCGTTCTGTGGGCAGCGCTCGGCGGGATGGCGGCATTCCTGGTCAGCTCGATGGTCAGTTCGTTCTCGTTCCGGCTGGCGCAGAACGGTATTGCGTTCTTCATCGTCTTCGCTCTGGCGGCTGTCGAGCTTAGAAGGCTGCGTGGTGAAGAGATCCATGTCGAGAGCGCGGTCACGCCGCGGATAAGTTTTGCCGGCGTGATTCTATCTGTCTACCTTTTGCTTAGTCTGATCACTCTCGGATCGAAAGGCTATGCCGAGCAGTGCGTTCTCGCTGCGGGACGTGAACACGAGATCGAAACGGCATCCCTGCTATACGAGCGGGCCGTTCGTCTCGACCCGGCCTACGCAAGCGCCTATTTGCAGCGGTTCGGAAGATATTATGCGACCGAAGATTTCGCCAGTGCCGCCGTACACCTGCGGAAGGCGATCGATGGCGGCTGCGGAGTTGTCCTGACGTATTCAGCTCTCGCGGCTTCATTCGAAAAGTCAGGCCAGCCGGACAGCGCCGATCATGTGTTCGACGAGGCGTTGCGTATCTATCCGCGTTCGGTTTTCCTGCGTATCCGTTACTCGAGATTTCTTACCGATATAAACCGCCAGGCTGACTCTGCCGCACAATTTGCAATTGCGCGCGCGATCGACAAGCGCCAGGCCGACGGCTGGTCGAATTTGTTCGAGATCGGAAGCGTACGGGCATTTTACGCCGCGCGTGAAAACCGCGAGTTGGCGGCGCCCGCCGAGCTTCTGCCGGAAGCCGCCGTGCTCGAGTATCTCGACAAGCCGCCCGGCGAACCGCTGAAATGACCTTTTTTCGTGCTATAATGGATCAGCCGCAGCAACCGCGCGGCGCCCCACACCGAAGAAATAAATATGCAGACGAGAAGAACAGGGTCCCTGTCCCGGATCATGGCCATCGCGAGGAACGCTTTTCGCGAAGCGGTGCGCGACCGCATCCTCTATAACCTCATCCTGTTCGTTCTGCTCATCACGGTCAGCGCCGTTTACCTTGGCGAGCTGACAGCCGGCCAGGAAGCACGTGTCATCGTCAACCTTGGCCTCAGCAGCATACTAATATTCGGCGCGTTCATCTCGATCTTTGTCGGTGTCGGTTTGGTATGGAAGGAGATCGAGAAAAGGACGGTCTACTCAATATTCTCAAAACCCGTCAGCCGCGGTGAATTCATCATCGGCAAATATCTCGGCCTGTGCCTTACGCTGCTCGTAAATGTTGTGGTAATGGGCATCGGTGTGACGCTCGCGCTTGTTTATGTCGGCGGCAGTAAGTTTGCCGGTGCGATCTGGCCGGCGATACTGCTGATCTCTCTCGAGCTTACGATCGTGACGGCGGTAGCCATAACATTCTCGTCATTCTCGACACCAGCGTTGTCGGCGCTGCTTACATTTTTTGTATTTGTGATCGGCCATTTCAGCGCGAGCCTGCGCGATCTTGCGCGGGAATTGGGGTCACCCGCCGCACGCTACTTTTTTGACGCGATCTACTACGTCCTTCCGAATCTGTCGCACTTCACAGTCATCGCCGAAACGGCCAACGGCGTCACAGCGTCCGGTGCGATGGTGGCAGGCGTGACAGCCTATGCCCTCCTCTATGACATCATCCTGCTCACCATTTCGGTCGTCATCTTTAGCCGGAGGAATTTCAAGTGATGCAGCGATCCACTCTCGCATCGGTCATTCTCCCGGCCGTTATCGTGATCGCAGGATTCGCCGTCGTGATCACGCTGAGCAGCTATATAGAAAGCGTCCGACCACAGCTGCCTGCTGGTTATGAGGACAGCGATCTGGCCGTGCAGGGATCCTGGTTGAAGGGCTATGCCTTTGGGACCGAGGGCCTGATCGCCGACTGGTATTACATGCGCGCTCTGCAATATATCGGCGACAAGATGCTCAAGAGTCCCGAGCTGGAGATCGACCTCGGCGACCTGCGCTCTTTGAATCCGCGGCTTCTGTATCCGTATCTTCAGAATGCGACCGATCTTGACCCGCATTTTGTGGCGGCCTTTTCCTACGGTGCGGTTGTTATGCCGGCCATCGACTCGCAGCAGGCGATCGAGCTCGCAAAAAAAGGCGTTGCGAACAATCCCGATTCATGGCGACTCCACCAGCACCTCGCTTACATCTACTGGAAACTCGGCCATTATCGGGAGGCGTCTGAGACCTACCAAAAAGGCTCCGAGATCGAGGGCGCGGCGCCGTTCATGCGCCTGATGGCCGCCGCGATGAAGACCGAGGGCGGCAGCCGTGAGACGGCCCGTTCGATATACCGGCAGATGCTTGATAGTTTCGACGATGAGCAGGTTCGCATCACTGCCCAGCGGCGTCTGCAAGACCTTGACTCACTCGACGAGCGCGATGCGATAGACAAGGCCCTCGCGGAAGTCAAAGACATTACGGGCCGCTGTCCGTCGAGCTTCAGCGAGATACTGCCGCGGCTTGCGGCAGTGAAGTTGCCGGGCGGCCGCGACTTCAGGATCGACAAATCCCGAAACATCGTCGACCCAACTGACATTCCATACATTCTCGATCAAGGGAATTGCAAAACCGTGGTCGACGCCGATAGGTCGGGCATTGCGCCCTAATTCCTTCTCGATGTCATTTCACGCCCTAACAACTCGTGCCCGCTACCTCGTGTTGATCGCGGCATTTGCGCTTGTCGCTATGCTGCCGATGTATTTCTGCGGCGTGACCGGCGGCAACGATCAGGCACAGCATTACCAGTTCGCGTGGACAGTGTATGAGTCACTAAAGTCGGGCGAGATCTATCCGAGTCTGGCAGGTGGTACGAACCATGGATTTGGTGATGTCGGCCTGCGATTTTATCCTCCGTTGACGTACTACATTCTCGCTGCGGCGTATGGGGCCCTGGGCGATTGGTACTACGCGACCATGCTGGCGTTCACGCTGGTGTTTTTCGCCGGCGGCGTCGGCATCTACCTTTGGGCGAGTGAGGAGTTGGACCGGGAAACCTCGCTGATCGCCGCGGCGATCTATACATTCGCTCCGTATCATCTCAACCTGATCTACACCAACGGATTGATGGCGGAGTTTTTCGCCACGGCTATTCTGCCGTTTTGTTTTCTTTATCTAACGCGGATTTGCCGCGGCGGACGTTGGCTGGACGTGGTTGCTTTCGCGGTCGCATTCGCGCTATTAGTTCTCACGCATTTGCCGCTCACGATCATCGGAGCGATCGCCATGGCGGTTTATGCGCTTGTCCTGATCAAAAAAGAAACATGGTTGGCAGCGATCGGAAAATGCTTCTCGGCAGCGGCACTTGCGGCTGCGATGACCGCGTTCTACTGGACGCGGATGCTGCCCGAGCTGGATTGGGTCAAGCACTCGTCGCAAAAGTATTTTGAGACCACGTGGAGCTACGCCGCGAATTATCTACTCATTCCAAGCCACTTCACGAGATTCGGTGAAGATGCACTGAATCTCTGGCTCGCTGACTTGATGCTCTTTGCGACGCTGCTGATCGCGATACCGTCGATGGTTTGGTTGATCGTTAACAAAACATCGATCACACGATACGTAATGGCTGTCATGATCGTTGCTGCCTTCTCAGTCTTCATGACCACGCCGTTAAGCTCAGTCATCTGGGACAATTTCGCCGGCCTGCAAAAAGTGCAGTTTCCCTGGCGATGGCTATCGATCGTCACCGCATTCACGGCCGTCTTCGCCGCGGTCGGCATCAAGAAGGCGGTCGATATCCTGAGGACAAACAACAGCTACGCCTATGCCATAGGCTTTGGAGCAGTACTCGTAGTCTTCGTTTTTATGGCGGCATTTATCATGAAAGGCTCGACTTACACGCCACATGCGGCATTGAATCAACAGCTCGCGAGCATCCCGGATTCGAACGGATGTGAATGCTGGTGGCCGGTTTGGGCCGGATCGTCTGCATTTGGCCAGACCGAGCGAATTAACGTTGCCAGCCGGACGGCCGCGGTCAAGGAATGGGCTGTCAAGCACAAAACATTCGAGATCGGCCCGGGCGCGCCTTCATCGGCGACCATCGCCGTCTTCTATTATCCGCACTGGCACGCGAGCGTGAATGGAGGCGAGATACAAGTGACTAAAACCGATGACGGCAGGATCTCGCTGCCTGTTCCCGCCGAAGCCTCGGAGGTCGACCTTGTCTTCCGCGAGCCCGCACATGTAAAGACGGCCAACACGCTTTCGATATTAGCTTGGGCCGTCGTGACCTGCCTGTCCGCTGCTCTACTATTCATCAACAGCCCACGGTCTGCTTTACCATTATGAGTAATATTTACGCGGTCGAGATCAATGGTCTCTCAAAAGATTACGAGACCGGCTTTTGGAAAAAGAAGCGTGTCCGCGCTCTCGACGGCCTGACGCTCAATGTTCCGCAAGGCCGCATATTCGGCTTTCTCGGCGGCAACGGCGCCGGCAAGACGACGACCATTAAGCTGCTCATGGGTCTGATCTTCCCTACCGAAGGCTCGGCCAAAATTCTCGGCCAAGACAGCGCGGACGTTCATATGCACGCGCGCGTGGGCTATTGCCCTGAGAACCCATATTTTTACGATTACCTGACGGCGCTTGAATTAATGGACTATTTCGGGCGGCTGTTCGGTCTTGACGACGCCAAGCGGCGTGACAAAACGCGCGAATTGCTCACCGCCGTCGGACTCGAAGAACGAGACTGGAAGCGGCAGCTTCGCAAATACTCAAAAGGCATGCTGCAGCGTGTCGGCCTCGCACAGTCGCTGATAAACGAGCCGGAAGTCGTTTTCCTCGACGAGCCGATGAGCGGCCTCGACCCGGTCGGCCGCCGAGAGGTGCGTGAGCTGATCGCTGGCCTCCGTGAGAAGGGCACGACCGTCTTTATGTCGACGCACATCTTGTCCGATATCGAGGCGCTCTGTGATGAGGTCGCGATACTTCGTCGCGGAAAGCTTGCCGCTGCCGGCGACCTCGCCGATCTCCTCGAAACGAGCGAAGGTCCCAGGCTTCTCGAGATCTGTATTCAGGGCGTCGACGCCGAAGCGATCCGCGAAAAGGTCGAGTTCATCGCCGGCTCAACATTAATAGCCGAGCCTCACGGCGTAGTTATTCAGGTCCTCGACGAAGCCGACATCGACGCCGTTCTCAAAATAACCCGCTCCCATGGCGGGCATCTTATTTCGATCCAGCCGGTCAAACAATCGCTCGAAGAGCTGTTTGTAAAAGAAACGGCTTAGCTCCCGATCAACGAACTCCTCTATGTCAAAGCTGCGGGACCTTCTCAACCGTGATTTCAGCCTCACGCTCGGTGTCGAACGACGCATTTGGTGTTCGGCATTGGTCTTCACACTTGCGCTGAGCGGGTTTGAATCGCTTGTGCTTGGAAACGGCTTTCCCCAATTTATTAAAGAGCTTCGTGGCCAGAGCGATCTGACCTATCAGGTGATCGGCATCGTCTATGCGATCGCCGCGCTTTATGTCTCGTTTGTATTCTTTACGGCCGCGCTTGCTTCCAAGTGGTTTTATAAACCGGCCTATCTCTTGGTATTCGGTTTTGCATTACTGGCTGAATACGGCTATTCGAAAGCGCTGGGACGGTTCACGAGTTTTTACGACATCGTCTCGGCGCTCTCCGCAACGCCGCAGCAAAGTGTCGATTCGATCCGTGCCTATTTCAACTTCACGGCACTCATACCGCTAGCACTGTTCGCCGGGCTTTGCATTCTCTTGAAAACAACGAATAAACGATTCGGGTTCGGGTGGCTAGTATTTGTATCTATTGCGATCCTCGCCTTTTATGTTCACTTTTATTACGTCAATCAGCTGCTTTTCGACCGGCTGTTCGTTAGCAGTTCGTTTGGTTCCTTCTGGCAAACGACAGTTGACTACGCAATGCTGAACCCGTTCGGCAGGATGCATGCGCCGAAGCGCGAGAAGGTCGAATTCCACGCCGCGGCCGATCAGCAGCCAACCAATAACATTATCTTCGTCTTCGACGAATCAACCCGCGGCGATCATCTGAGCCTGAACGGCTACCAGCGGGCGACGACACCGTACCTTGAGTCCCTGGCACGGGAAAAGCTCCTGCTCAATTGGGGCATCGCCGTGTCCGCCTCAACGATCAGTCACCCGAGCTACAACGCGATGATCACGGGCGCGACACCGGAGATGCTCGAGGATCTCAACTATACCGAGATCAACACGCTCCCAACTCTCTTCCAGTTCGCGAAAGCGATGAATTACCACACGTACCTCATCGACGGACAGATGAAAGATTATTGGGGCGGCAATCCGGACGATCTCAACTATGTCGACAGCTACGTTGCAATGCGCGAGATCGGCGGACCCGACAGGATCGAGGACTGGGAACGTGGCTCAAAGATCACTAACGACGATATACGCAACAATACGCTCAAGCAATGGGAGATAGACGGCAAGATCGCTGAGATGGTGAACCAGATCTTCACGAGCTCGACAGGGAATTTCTTTTTTATCTATAAACGTGGCGCTCATTTTCCATACGAAAAAAACTTTCCTGAATCCAAAGCGGTATGGAAGCCCATTTATCACTTTGCCGACCAGTACGAGGTGCCGCCGGGGGATCAATATCAGGCAATTGTGAATTCATACGACAATGCTTTGCGGTACAACATTGACGACTTTTTTCGACGCTTATCGCCTGATTATTCCGACCTTCCAAATAACACCGTGATCGTCTATACCGGGGACCATGGCGAGTCTTTCTTTGTGAACGGCAAGGCCGGGCACGGCGGCACGACACCTGAAGAGGCAATGGTCCCGCTCTTTATTCTGGGTTTGAAGGACCAAACCCTGGATGTTGGCTTCAAAGCCATGCACGCCAACATTTTCACAACCTTGCTCGATCTGATGAAATTCCCGCCCGCTCGAAGGAAACATCCCTATCGAATTTCGTTATTCGACGGCCGGGCTGACATGCCCATCCACAGGTTCTACAACCCGCCGCCTGGAAAAAAGTTTGCGTTTGATTGAGGGATTTTGAGGTCACTCAGCCTTGATCGCAGTGACGCGCCAGCGGATGTTGGCACGGTCGTCACTCTTATTAAAGCCATCCATCGTCATCGTAAGAGGTATCGTCTCCTCAGGCCCGAGCGTGTCCTGCTGAAAAGGAACGACTATCATCCTGCGCTCACGGAGGACGTCGTTCATTTGAGTGACCACCCTGGCCTCAACCTCGAGCACGGTAATTTTGCGCTTGCCGCGGTTATGGGCCTTTCCGTGAAGGAACATCGATATCTTTCCGGTTGCCATTGGCGACTCGACCGAATTGTCGTTCGACAAGACCACGTCGTTGGTAAGCTCAGCAAAGCCCCGTTCGCCTTCGTGAATTGCGGTCGCGAGCACCGCGGCCATTCGGTCGTCAAGCGACGGACGGAATGACATGATCACAATGACAATGCCGATCAGCAAGGCGGCGCCGAGCAGGGCGATAATGAACACCTTGTTGATGCCTTTTTTCTCGTCTCTTTTTTCGAGCAACTGCTCCATGGGCCCGCCTCTACTGGTATTAGATGCCTGCTTCTGCTCTTTGTTCCCTTAGGTTATCATCTTGGGTGAGAACCCAAAAATGCCCAGCCCGCCGGCCAAAACCTCACCTCTGCCAGCATATGTCGAGGCCGTCCTGCCAGTGCCGCTGAGGAGGTCGTTCACCTATCGCATCCCCGAGGAAATGCGCGGGAAGATCAAGCCGGGTGCTCGCCTGAAACTCCCGTTCGGCCGCCGCGATCTGACCGGCTATGCGGTCGGCCTGCACACTGAGCTTCCCGCCGATGTCGATATTGACGAATCCAGGATCAAAGACGTCACCGCGGTTGCCGACGACGAGCCGCTCATCACGCCAGAGATATTGGAGCTGACACAATGGACCGCCGACTATTACGCATCCTTTTGGGGCGAGATGCTCAAGGCATCGCTTCCCGCCGGGATTAACACCGAAAAGGTGCGGCCAAAACGGCGTAAGACGGTCCGGCTCGTCGGAACGCGGGCATCCTGCCCGCCCGAAAAACCTCTCAATGATGCACAGGAAAAGATTTACGACGTCCTCGAACAAAACGGCGGTGAGATGCTTTTCACGGATCTCATCGAACAGGCCGACACAAATGCGTCACCGATAAACACGCTCGCAAAACGCGGGTTTGTCGAAGTCTATGTGCAGGATGTCCATCGCGACCCGCTACGCGACGCGAAGATCCAGCGTCCAGACGATCTTACGCTGACAGCTGAACAGCAGGCGGCGTTGGACGAGCTTGCAGACGCGTTAAGAAAAGACAAATATAAGGCATTCCTGCTTCACGGCGTGACGGGCAGCGGCAAGACCGAGGTCTACATTCGTGCGATGCAAAAGGCGCTGGAACAGGGCAAATCGGCGCTGATGCTGGTGCCTGAGATCGCTTTGACGCCGATCTTTTCGCGCCGGCTGCGGGCGATCTTTGGCGCGGATGTCGCGATACTGCATTCGAGCCTGTCGGCTGGCGAACGTTACGACGAATGGCGACGCATCCGTCGCGGCGATGCGCGCATCGCGATCGGCACGCGGTCGGCCGTCTTTGCACCGCTCGAGAACATCGGTCTTGTCATCGTCGACGAAGAACACGATCCGTCATACCGGCAGCACGAATCGCCATTCTACAATGCCCGCGACGTTGCCGTGATCCGTGCAAGTTTTGCGAATGCCGTCGTAGTACTTGGCTCTGCAACGCCCGCGATGGAATCGTTCTACAACGCGAGGAACGGAAAATACACGTACCTGCATCTGCCCGAACGCATCGCCGGCCGCTCGCTTGCAGAGGCAAAGCTGATCGACATGCGCGAGGTCTTCAAAGATGCTGGCAAGGACGTCGCACTTTCGCCGGAGTTGTTGCAGGCGATTAAAGAGACACACGAGAAGGGCGATCAGGTCATCATCCTTTTAAACCGCCGCGGGTTTTCCCAGTTCGTGCTTTGCCGCACGTGCGGCGAGACGATGAAGTGCCGGAACTGCGATATCACGCTCACATATCATCGCCACGACCAAAAACTGCTCTGTCATTACTGCAATTACCGCGAGCCCGTGCCGCGCGTTTGTCCGCAATGCGAGAGCGAGTACCTGTATTTTGTCGGTGAGGGTACCGAGAATATCGCCGGCCAGCTCGAAAAGAAATTTCCGTCGATGCGCATCGCACGCATCGACCGCGACACGATGGCTCACAAAGGCGAGCTTGATCAGGTGCTGCTCGATTTTGCCGGCGGCCGGCTCGACATGCTCGTCGGAACACAGATGATCGCGAAGGGGCACGACTTCCCTAACGTCACGCTTGTCGGCGTCGTCTCGGTCGATATCGGTCTTGGCTTACCTGATCTGCGGTCGGCCGAGCGAACCTTCCAGCTCATCACACAGGTTGCGGGACGCGCAGGACGCGGCGACAAGCCGGGCCGCGTGCTGATACAAACCTATTACCCCGAGCATTACGCACTTCGACATGCGGTCAGGCAGGATTATGAAGGTTTTTACGCCGAAGAGATCAAATACCGCGAGAGCCTAGCCTATCCGCCGTTCTTCGTGCTCGCGTCAATAATGATAAAGCACCGCGACCAGGCCCAGGCGGCACGAAATGCGAATGTGTTGCGACGAGCTCTGGATGCAGCCAATTCGTCAAAATACGTTCGCATCCTTGGCCCCGCTCCGGCGTCACTTTCGCGGTTGAAAAACGAATATCGCGTCCAGATAATTCTCAAATCACCAACCCGAAATGAGCTCCGCCGCGCGCTCGACATCGCCCTGCATGACGCCGAGTCGCAAGGAGCCGAGATGCGTTCGGTCTTCGTGGAGATCGATCCTGTTACCTTGATGTAAGGGATTTTTGGCCACGAATAACACGAATGATACGCATTGATCGATCCGTGCTATTCGTGGCCAAGGATTTTCTTAGTTTACGACTTTGGAGCTCAGCTCCGACTCGCGCACCTTTACCTGGGCATAAACCTCGGCGAGCGAGAGCTTGCAGTTGATCGAATCGAATGAGATCACGTCCTCGCGGGCGTTGTAGATACGATAGATCCATTGTTTCGCGCTCTGCCGGGCGTAATGTTCGATGCGCATCTCGTCCTCATTGACCAGCACGCATTCTTTGATCTCCGGAACGGCGAGAAATTCTTCCAGTTTTTGCGTGCGGCCTTTGACCGTACTCGAGACGATCTCTACGAGGACAGACGGGTTTTTTAACAGCTCCATCGAGTCATCCACAAAGGCGGGCTCGCCGCTGACGACGACGACATCTGGAAGACAGACCGATTCTTTTCCTATCCGCACCTGCATCCCGCCGGCATATATCTCGCACGAGTTGCGGTTCGTGCGGCTGCCTATGGCAATAACAAGGTTTGACGCAATGAGGTTGTGCCAACGGTTTGCTTGGGGCTTTGGAGTTATGCGGCCATCCAGAAGCTCATTTTTTGAGGCCTCGCGGCGGCTAGTTTGTTGAAAATTCCTATTGTTTTTATTATCGGCGCGTTCGAAGGTGGTTTGGTTCATAAAGACGAAACTGCTCCTATCAAGTATTGCGGGGAAAGTGGTACAAAGACTGTCGGCTTTGCGTGGATTGAATTGTTTGCTAAAAATAGTGTGACACATCCGCGGACGGCGTATCAAGAATATTCTGATGAAACTTGCTGAATTGGCCGAAAAAACCGGCTCGACCATCGAACAAGGCTCGCCCGAGCTTGAGATAAATTCGACGGCGGGCCTCGATATTGCGGGGCCGGGCGATATAACGTTTCTCGCCAATCCCAAGTATCTGCCGCAGGTCAAAGATACACGGGCATCGGCCATTTTCCTCAACGACGGCGTGGCGGTCGGCCGCGATGACATCGCTGTTTTGCGGCCTAAAGACTCATATCTCGCCTACACACGGGCGATGCGGCTGTTTTTTCCGGATAGCGGTATCAAGCCGTTTGTCCACCCGACCGCCGTGATCGATGAGACAGCATCGGTTGAGAAAGACGTCGAAATTCACGCTCATGTGGTCATCGGGCCGAACTGCTCGGTTGCCGGCGGCGTCCGTATTATGCCGAATGCGACGATCTATGAAGGCGTGAGGATCGGCGAAAACACGATCATTCATTCGGGCGTTTCGGTCCGCGAGAACTGCGAGATCGGCCGCAACTGTATCATCCACAACAACACGACGATCGGCTCGGACGGTTTTGGCTTTGCAAAGGACGAGCAGAACCGCTGGCTCAAAATACCGCAGACTGGCCGTGTCGTCATCGAGGACGACGTCGAGATCGGCGCAAACACGGCCATCGACTGTGCCTCGGTCGGCGAGACGCGCATCAAACGAGGCACAAAGATCGACAACCTCGTTCAGATCGGGCACTCGTGCTCGGTCGACGAAGACGCTTTGATATGTGCCCAAACCGGCCTCGCGGGCAGCTCACATATCGGCAAACGCGTCATCCTTGCCGGCCAGGTCGGCATAGCCGGTCACCTGACGGTGGGTGATGATGCCGTATTAACCGCGAAATCCGCCACCTCGCACGATGTCGAGCCGGGAAAGATGATCTCAGGTATCCCTGCATTCGATAATCGCGAATGGCTGCGCGCGACCGCCGCGTATAGAAAGCTAGGCGAGATCGCCGCGCGCCTTAGGAAACTCGAAAAACAAGTATTCGGAAGCGACTAATGGAACGCAAAGAAAAGATAGTCATTGGACTTTGCTTTATCGCGACGCTTACGGCGGGCGTGCTGCACTACGCCCACGCCAACGCCGTCTTGGCCTTCGTCGTCACCGCCGTTGCGCTTGGGCTGCTCGCGATGATCGTCGGCGACGCGACAGAGCAGCTTGGCAGCCGTCTCGGCCCGGGGGCGACCGGTCTGCTGCAATCGGGCTTGGGCAATCTGCCTGAACTTTTCGTCTGTATCTTTGCTTTGCGGGCCGGGCTGGTCGAGCTTGTCCAGGCCGCGTTGATCGGCTCGATCCTCGGGAATGCGTTGTTGGTATTTGGTGTAGCGATCTTGCTCGGAGGCCTTCGCCACGGCACACAGACATTTCGATCGACGCCGCCAAAAATGATCGCGACGCTGATGATCCTCGCGGTCGCCGCGCTCATGATGCCGACACTCGCCAAGGAACTCCACACACCGGCCGAAGCCCACGTCAACAGCCTTGACGTGGTATGTGCTGTCGTTCTGCTTGTGCTGCTCGCCGCCAATATCTATTTCTCTGTCAAAGGCGATCCGGCGATCACGACCTCGACGGATGAAAGCCGGCACGCAGAGTGGCCGATGGGCCTCGCCATCGGCGTGCTCGCGTTTGCTGGCCTCGGCGCTGCCTTCGTTTCTGACTGGTTCGTGGCCGTCCTGGAACCGGTGATGAAGACGTTCGGGCTGTCCGAAGCGTTCACCGGCCTCGTCATCGTCGCAATCGCCGGCAACTCGATCGAAAACGTCGTTGGAATTCAATTCGCATGGCGAAATCAGGCCGATTACGCGCTTAGCATCATCCTCAACAGCTCCCTTCAGATAGCGCTGGGCCTGATACCGATCCTGGTCCTTTTATCTTTTGTCCTTGGAGGAGCGATCTTAACCTTAACATTGCCACCGCTGCTGATCGCGGCTCTTGCCGTGACCGTCGTCGTGAACATGTTCATCGTCTACGACGGGGAATCCATCTGGCTCGAAGGCCTTGCTCTCATCGGGCTCTACTGCATCATCGCCGCGGCCTTTTGGTGGGGTTAGTCAGAACCGCCTGCGTGAGCGGGCGGCTAGTTCGTTACAATGGAAATATGACCGAAGATACTCGACGACTTTCCGATTCCGGCTACGACATCACGCCGCTAAGCCCTGAGGCCATTGAGCGCCTCGCTCAGGACCTCAATGAAGAGGAACGCCGCGTCCTCCTTGACCACGGCACCGAGGCGCCGTTCTGCGGCACGCTGCTCGACAATCACATGGATGGCGTTTATGCCTGCCGCCTTTGCGGCCTGCCGCTTTTTGATTCTCAGAAGAAGTTCAACTCGGGCACCGGATGGCCTTCGTTCTACGCGCCTTTTGACAAAGATCATCTGGCGAATAT
>Ga0163161_10000371_pt1 | contig 37598 bp, 25 predicted proteins | sample S45metaG_FD_129847 | JGI IMG/M metagenome (GOLD analysis project Ga0163161, IMG submission 129847) | Switchgrass rhizosphere microbial communities from Kellogg Biological Station, Michigan, USA - S4-5 metaG | ecosystem: Host-associated > Plants > Roots > Rhizosphere > Soil | place: USA... | reverse complement strand
TTATTTAGAACATGTATAAATAATATAATGATATCAATATGATGCCCTTAGCCTGTTTTTTTTTGTAAATTCGCTAGAAATTTAATCTAATATATTACCTTTTAACACATATTATCAATGGCTTTTGATATTGAAATGATCAAAAAGGTGTATGCAAACTTTGGCCCCCGCGTTGAGGCGGCACGTAAACTAGTAGGCAGACCTTTAACACTCTCAGAAAAAATCTTATATACCCACCTTTGGGACGAAAGTACGAACACCTCGTATGTTAGGGGAACGGACTATGTAGATTTTGCACCTGACCGTGTAGCAATGCAGGATGCAACAGCTCAAATGGCTTTATTGCAATTCATGCAGGCTGGAAGGCCTAAAGTTGCCGTACCTTCAACAGTGCACTGTGATCACCTGATCACTGCGAAGTTCGGTGCAGAAGTTGATTTACCAGCTGCAAATACAGAAAGTAAAGAAGTATTTGATTTCCTTGCTTCGGTATCAAACAAATATGGTATTGGTTTCTGGAAACCAGGAGCTGGAATTATCCACCAGGTAGTATTGGAAAACTATGCCTTTCCGGGCGGAATGATGATCGGTACCGACTCACACACTGTAAACGCAGGTGGTTTAGGTATGGTTGCTATCGGTGTTGGTGGTGCTGATGCCTGTGATGTAATGGCAGGATTACCATGGGAGCTTAAATTCCCTAAATTAATCGGTGTAAAATTAACCGGAAAATTAAGCGGATGGGCTTCTCCAAAAGATGTGATCTTAAAAGTAGCGGGTATCCTGACTGTAAAAGGCGGTACCGGAGCTATTGTTGAATATTTTGGCGAAGGCGCTACAAGCATGAGCTGTACCGGTAAAGGTACGATCTGTAACATGGGTGCTGAAATTGGTGCAACCACTTCTACATTCGGTTATGATGAAAGCATGGAGCGTTATTTACGTGCTACAGACAGAGCTGATGTTGCTGATGCCGCAAACGCAGTGAAAGAACACCTTACAGGCGATGCTGAAGTATATGCTGAGCCGGATAAATTCTTTGACCAGTTAATCGAGATTGACCTGTCAACACTTGAGCCTTACCTGAACGGTCCTTTTACCCCGGATCTGGCTACACCTATTTCTAAAATGAAAGAAGTAGCAGCAGCAAACGGATGGCCAATGAAAATTGATGTAGGGCTGATTGGATCTTGTACAAACTCTTCTTACGAAGATATTTCAAGAGCAGTATCAGTAGCTAAACAAGTGGCTTCAAAAGGACTGACAGCTAAAGCTGAATATTGTATCAATCCTGGATCTGAGCGTGTACGTTTTACCATTGCACGTGACGGATTTTTAGACGTATTTAACCAGATCGGCGCAAAAGTATTTACCAATGCATGCGGACCTTGTATCGGAATGTGGGACAGGGTAGGTGCGGAAAAACAAGAGAAAAACACTATCGTTCACTCTTTCAACCGTAACTTCGCTAAACGTGCTGATGGTAACCCTAACACTTTTGCTTTTGTAGGTTCTCCGGAACTGGTAACTGCTTTGGCTATTGCCGGTGACCTGAGCTTCAATCCACTGACAGATACTCTGACCAACGCTAACGGCGAGCAGGTAATGCTTGATGAGCCTAATGGAGACGAATTGCCTAAACAAGGTTTTGACGTTGATGATGATGGTTATCAGGAACCAGCGGCAGACGGTAGTGGTGTACAGGTACTCGTATCTCCTACATCCAGCAGGTTGCAATTGCTTGATCCTTTTACCCCTTGGGAAGGTACAGACCTTAAAGGATTGAGATTGCTGATCAAAGCTAAAGGAAAATGTACTACTGACCATATCTCTATGGCTGGTCCATGGTTGAAATTCCGTGGCCACCTTGACAATATCTCCAATAACATGCTGATCGGTGCTGTCAATTTCTTTAATGACAAAACTGATGATGTTAAAAATGTATTGACTGCAGAGTACGGACCTGTTCCTGCAACACAGCGTGCATATAAAGCGGCTGGTATCGGAACTATTGTTGTCGGCGACGAAAATTATGGTGAAGGTTCATCACGTGAGCATGCTGCTATGGAGCCACGTCACCTGGGTGTTCGTGCAGTACTGGTAAAATCATTCGCACGTATCCACGAAACCAACCTTAAAAAACAAGGTATGCTTGGATTAACATTTGCAAACAAAGATGATTATGAAAAAATCCGTGAAGATGATACAATCGATATCGTTGGGTTGACTACTTTCACGCCGAATGTACCGCTAACAATCGTGTTAAACCATGCTGATGGTTCTACAGAAGAATTCCCTGTAAATCACAGTTACAATGCACAACAAATTGAATGGTTTAAAGCCGGTGGTGCTTTAAATATTATCCGCAGACAAGTAGCAGTATAATTACTGGCTGATCTGATAGCAAAAAGCTCCCGTTTAATGCGGGAGCTTTTTTTATGCCTGCTGTTTTGGAAAAGCTATTTTTTCAGAAAATCCTGCCACCAGTATCCTGATGATTTGATTGTTCGTTTCTGGGTTTTGAAATCATTGTATACCAAACCAAATCTGGCGTTGTAGCCTTCAGCCCATTCAAAGTTGTCTATCAGTGTCCAGGCCATATATCCTGTGATATTCATACCATCTTGTTTGGCCCGCAGCAATGCCGCCAGATAAAGCTCAAAATATTCTACGCGTTCTGTATCATCTACCTTTCCATCAATTAATTTATCGTGGTAGGCCGCACCTCCTTCAGTAATCATCAGGTTTTTGATTTTGGGATAGGAAGCAAATTGTTTAATGATATTATAAAAGCTGTCGGCATTTACCTCCCAGCCCATCGCCGTGTGGGGTTTCTTCCTGCTTTTGGCTTTTACCTCCCAGGCCTGCAGCGTTGGTATAAAAGCATTGTACTTAATGGTCAGCGGGAAGTAGTTCTGTATACCTATATAATCAAAGTCAAAGGTTAAGCGCTCCGTATGCCTCCAGGTAGAATGTGAAATGGAGAATTTCTCCATCACCTCCCATTCTTCGCCCGGATAGCCCATTCCTAGTGCAGGTTCCACAAATAGCCTGTTCATCAGACAGTCTACCCGCGAAGCCGCAAGAATATCACTTTCGCTCTGCGTATAGGGGATAATCTCGGCACAGGAATAGGTGGTGCCAATATTTGCACCAGACACTTCTGCCCTTAATATCCTTCCCCCATCAGCCTGTGCAATAGCGGTATGGTGTACGGCAGAAAAAAAGTTGGTCAGGCCAGTCTTACCAGGAGCATGTACGCCCAGCATGTAGCCCAGTGAGGTAAAGCCAAAAGGTTCATTGAGTACCATCCAGTTCTTTACCTTATCCCCATAGGTCTTGGCACACAAGGATACAAAAGCATTGAATGCCGTATTGATCCCAAAAGCCGTCCAGCCTCCCTCCTGCTCCAGAGCTTCGGGTAAATCCCAATGATATAACGTAATATAAGGCACCAGGCCCTGCTCCAGACATTCATCGATCACATTGTGATAAAACCTGATCCCTTCCTCATTGACCAGCCCCTCGCCTTCCGGCAATATCCTTGGCCAGGAGATCGAGAACCTGAATACTGAAAAACCAAGCAGTTTTACCAGTGCTATGTCTTCGTTATAGCGATGGTAGAAATCACAGGCCATTGCCAGGTGATGCCCTTTTTTTATCTTGCCGGAGCGTTTCGAAAAGGTATCCCATATGGATGGGCCCTTGCCGTACATATCTGACGCGCCTTCTATCTGTGCCGCAGCGGTTGCTACTCCCCAGGAAAAATCATTACCGAAATCGGATGCTTTGATCATATATTCATGATGTAGATGCCAATATGGGAATTTAGTGTTAACTCCCTGTTAACGATGGCAGATAACTCAATTCAATTCTTCAGGATTAAAACTCAATCCTATTTCCTTTAATAACAAAGCAGCGTTAAATGTTTTGCAGGCACCATGTTTAAGCTGATAATCAAAGTTCATTTCACCGCCTGACAGCTGAATATCAAAATGATAATTTCTCAGTTCATTTGGATAGTCATCTGCCATTTCTGATAACTGAAGATCATGCGTAGCAAAGAGGGTTGGCGTTTTTTCCTTCATCATCTGCTGGATAAAAACTTTAGAGCCCAGATATTTGTCCTTACTGTTTGTTCCCCTTAGCATTTCATCAATCAGTACCAACGGGTGCTGTAAAGTTTTCACCCCCTCAAGGATCATCTTTAAACGGTTCAGTTCTGCTTTAAAAGTAGAAGTCTGATCGTTTAATGAGTCTTTGATCCGCATATAGGTCAGGATTTCGAATACAGAAGTTTTCATGGATGCTGCACAGACTGGTGCTCCGGCAAATGCCAGGACCATATTGATGCCTACAGTACGCAGGAAAGTGCTTTTTCCTGCCATATTAGAACCAGTAACAATATCTACAGTAGAGATCGTTCCAAACTCATAGTTGTTCACCACCCTTTTCTCCTCGCGGATCAGCGGATGGCCCAGGGCAGTGGCTTCAAAATTAAAATGATCTGCGAAGACCGGGTTTGTCCAGTCAGGTTCATTATGTGCAAGTGTAGCGAAGGAGATCAGTTCTTCAAAGCGGCTGATGGTATGCAGCGCGGAAATCATTTCGGCAGCCCAGTCTGAATGCCACCTCCCCATCCGGATCGATTGTCTGAGGTTCCATAACAGAAGACCATTGATTATAGGGCCAACAAATATATTAAGGCCCGCATCAAAAGCATTTACAATGCCCGAAAGCAACTTAATCTGTTTACTCAGCTGCGCTTTCCCGGGGTCCCGATTAAAAAATTTCAAGATATAGCTACTCCTCCATTGTTCTTCCTCTGTCCACTGTACAGTACCGGAAATTGCAGCCAGTAATACCGACCCCCCGCTAAATGCTACGCTCAGTACAGCGATTTTTTTCCAGTGATAAAACAGCAGGCCAAAGTTGATCACGACGTACAAACCCATGAAAGACCATATTACCCCTCCGTAGATGTATCCGGCGATAAGAAAAGCCGCAGAAATAAAAGGTACCATTGCAGTATATGCCCTTAGTGCAGGGCTCTGTGTAAATTTAATGTCCTCAGCCATATCATCACTCATTCTATGCTTGATGATTTCCAGCTGCTCTGGTTTATGGTTTTGCAGGCCTGCCCTGAAATGGAAAGTCTTCATCATGTTTTCACGGAGTTCCGTAATCGCCTCCTGACGCTCTGCCAGATCATTGGTATGTACCGGGCCAGCAAGGCTGTGCGCCAGCAACTCCATGCCTTCAACGGTATTGGAACGGTTGATCAGCGCATACAATGATGCAGGCCCATAGATATCCAGGTCTGAACTATAGGGATGGGCTTCATCCGCAAACAGGCTGCCATCATCATATTTCTGTTTTCCCCTGGTAATAAGCTCTACTTCATTCTGAAAGATAAAGAGCAGTTTTTCCGTATAGTTTAATGCATTCTGCACCTTTACCTGCCGCTTCAGCAAGGCCATAAAACCTATTAAAGGCAAGGCTGCTAAAAGAAGTATAATCCAGTGGTAGCCATAAGTAATCACAATAGTAACGAGAACAATCTCTGTGAAGAACATTCCCAAACGCAAATATGATATGTTGTTGAGCGTTCTCTTCAGCGCTGTCACGGCCGAGGCCTGAATTTCTACGTTATTTTGATAGTCCTTTAAAATACTATCTTTCGATTTTACCATATCTTTGGGAATGTGCTGTTAAATGCCAGGGCAGAGGGGGCGTAACTATTGCTGCAGCACAAATATAATAAACAGATGAAACTATCATGAAAATTACGTTGCTCGTAGTCGGGAAAACCGAAGACAAATATCTGATTGAAGGAATAGAGAAGTACCTCAACCGGCTAAAACATTATATCGGTTTTAACATAATGGTCATTCCAGATCTGAAAAACACAAAAAATCTGACAGAGGCACAGCAGAAGGCGAAAGAAGCAGAGCTGATCCTGAAACAGATCAGTAACCTGGATACGGTCATCCTGATGGATGAGAAGGGTAAGAAATATTCTTCGGTTCAATTTTCCGACTATCTAAACAAACAGATGATCGGAAGTGTTCAACAACTGACATTTGTGATTGGCGGCCCCTATGGTTTTGACGAGAGTGTGTATAAAAGGGCAAACGGCAGTATCTCTTTATCAGATATGACTTTCTCACACCAGATGGTGCGCTTATTTTTTGTGGAGCAGTTATACCGCGCTTTCAGCATTTTAAAGGGGGAGCCTTACCACCATCAGTAATTTCCATATTTTATGGAATATTTAATTTTATGCATCATATTATCAGAAAGGAATACATATGGAATCACCAGGTTTAAAAAAACGGGCATATAAATTCAGGAGCAAGCGCCCTGGAGAAAGATGGAGCATGACTATTGCGATTGTTATATCTATCATTGCCTTCCTGCTCATCTGGTTTTATTTATAATCAAAACCACATCGCACAAAAAAGCCGGATGAGTAATCATCCGGCTCTCTGAACAAATTACAGGCTAGACGCCTTTTTTACTTGTCATATTTGCCTTTTTAGCTGGCTGAGCAGTTTTACTCGGGGCCTTGGCATTTGAAGGTTTCGGCGTAGCCTTAACTTTCTTTTCTGCTTTTTCCTCCACTTTTGCACCTTCAGCAGCAGTTTCTGCTCCCGGGGTTTCTTCAGTAAACAAAGGAAGCTCCTTTAATAAATGGAACCAGGTAACGATTTTCTTCATATCTGAAGTATAAACCTTTTCCTGGTCATGATCAGGGGCAACTTCAAGGAATAATTTTTTTAATACAACAGGGTCAGCTTTTGCATCAGGAACGTCACCTTTAATAGCAGCAAGGTTTGCTAAAACATCTACAAGTTTCAGGTCCTCATCTTCACCATAAATGGTAATATCTTCCAATGAAGCCAGTTTAGTGTTAGAGATGCTGGTTACGATTTTAACTTTCTGAGCATCTAAGCTCTCCAGTACATACCCTGCCTTATTTTGTCCTACAAGTTTAAATAAACCTGGTCTGCCGGATACGGCTACAATTCCTCTTAAATTCATATGATTAATCTGCTAACACTTCAATACTTAAAATTCTGTCGCCTTGTCTGATCTCATCAACAATGTCAACATTTTCAACCACTTTACCGAATACGGTGTGGTTTCTGTCCAAATGTGCAGTATTCGCTCTGCTGTGGCAGATAAAAAATTGTGATCCACCAGTATTTCTTCCGGCGTGGGCCATAGATAATACACCGCGGTCATGGAATTGATTCTCACCAGACAGCTCGCAATCAATCTTGTAACCCGGGCCACCTGTACCAGCTAAATGTGCTTTAGCAGGATCTTTAGAATTAGGACAACCGCCCTGAACCATAAAGTTCGGGATCACACGGTGGAAAGAGATGCCATCATAGAATCCTTCACCAGCTAATTTCTTAAAATTTGCAACAGTATTAGGAGCATCATTGTCATAAAACTCGACAGTCATGTCGCCTTTTTCAGTTTTTATTATTGCTTTACTCATGTTCTTTTTTTTCTAACTGACAAATTTAGTAAATTGTAACGACTAGATGAACTAAATTCGTAATTGAATGCCTATTGTCATTTCCCGTTTACCCATTGTCATGTTCAAATAAATGAAACGAAGCTTCCTCCTGTTTATATTTTTAGTATTTACCCTGGCAGTTAAAGCCTCTTCTATCCTGATCAATATGGATGAAGATCAAAAAAACCATCTTAAAGCTTATGGAATCGCCTACTGGAGTATCAGGCAAAATGCAGAGGTAAGCTGGCTGCTCAATTACAGGGGCGGCAGCTTCCTGATTAAGTACAACAAAGCTGTTGAAGATGAATGCAAAGCCCGGGGAGTCTCTTATGCAGTGCTGGCAGACGGAAAGGTCACCGCCATTCTGAACGAGATCAGTGACCCGGAAGTAAATATGGAAATCGTAAAACTGGAAAAATCCCCTAAAATTGCTGTGTATTCCCCAAAAAGCAAATTACCATGGGATGATGCAGTTACCATGGTACTTACCTACGCAGAAATACCTTATGACATTGTATATGATGATGAAGTGCTGAAGGATAAGCTGAGCGGTTACGACTGGCTCCATTTGCACCATGAAGATTTTACCGGTCAGTACGGCCGTTTCTGGAGCAACTTCAGAACAGCTACCTGGTACAGGGATGACGTGAGAACACAAGAGGCCACGGCCAAAAGAAATGGTTTTGCCAAGGTCTCCCAGATGAAGCTCGCGGTGGCAAAGAGAATGAAAGAGTTTTGTGTGGGCGGCGGGTTTCTTTTTGCGATGTGTTCTGCTACGGACAGCTTTGACATTGCGCTAAGTGCCGAAGGGGTGGATATCTGCGCCAGTATGTATGACGGCGATGCCGAAGACCCCAATGCACAGTCAAAGTTAAATTTCGAAAAGACCTTTGCGTTTAAAGATTTCAGGCTTGACCAGAATCCCGGCAGCTATGAATTTTCGGACATCGATGTGACGCAGACCAGGATATTGACACAGCAGAATGACTATTTTACCTTATTTGATTTCTCTGCCAAATCTGATCTTGTGCCTACGATGCTTACCCAAAACCATACCCGGGTGATCAAAGGTTTTATGGGGCAAACCACTGCTTTCAGAAAGCGCCTCCTTAAACCCAACGTTACCGTTCTCGGAGAAAACAAAGGGGCGCTCGAAGTACGTTACCTGCACGGAGAGATAGGCAAAGGCCAGTTTACCTTTTACGGAGGGCATGACCCTGAAGATTATCAGCATGCCGTGGGCGATCCGCCTACAGATTTAAACCTGCACCCCAACTCTGCCGGATACCGCCTGATTCTGAACAATGTGTTATTTCCCGCAGCCAAGAAAAAACCACAGAAAACTTAATGGTATGTGCAGCGCCTGTTGCCCTGCCTAATCGTAGAAATTCCAGTTCACCCCGATTTTAAACATTTTATCAGGCATCGGATATCTGTAAACGGTATAATATCCCTGCGAACCTATTCCCTGGTTGGCATATTCATACTTTAAGAAGATGTTTGCTTTTCTTAAGCTTGCCCTGATCCAGAAATCGACTACAGGCACAGTAGGAAACTTTACACTCCTGCCAATATAAAACTGGCTGATAGCAGGATTGTACGAGTAATTGGCATATTTGGTATTGTAGCGCACGTCTACCCCAATGTTTGTTTTCAATACCTTAAAAACTGTCTGGTCAACATAAAAACTATTGAAAGTATAAAACTCCGGGGTTGGCATTACAGACTGGTTACTGGTTTTCTGATAAACGATATAACTGTCCAGGTTAAACTTGCCAAAAGTCAACTTTTTACCTACTGTAAGCTTCAACAGATTAATCGCACCGTTTTCCTGTGCAGGCGTCACGGAGGTAGAATCCACTTCAGCGCCAGCGGCAGGTTCAGCAAATTTGAAATACAGGTAACCATTGATACGGGTGTACTCTGCCCCTGCATCAAGTCTTAACTTGTCATTGATATATTTAAAAGAGAAATTTACCGTTTTTGTACGGTCAAAGCTATTCGTCCAGTTGTAATGGTTCCCGTAATATCTTTCGTAAATCTCTGCCGGCGACTGGTTCTGAAGATATGCCCCCAGAACAATCCGTCCCACATTATTGCTCACCAACACATTACTTTTTGCTTCATACAAAAAATCACCCGCCTGTCTGCCCTGAAAGATCTGTTGCACATCAAAGTTTAAGTCTACCCGGTTGCTGAACCTGTAGCCCGCAGAGCCCAGCAATGCCAAATTCTGAAAAGCTTTGGTATGCTCATAGAAATTAGTTTTATCCGAGCGCCCGAGTACCTGTTTGTAGTTATAGTAATCATGTCTGATCCCTGCATCCAGCTTCAGCTCATTTTTTATCACCGACTGCGATTTACCGCGAAGAAAAAAACTGTAGATAAATTCGTTTTGTATGTGCTGCACAGATGTACTGTCATTGGTAAAAACCAGGTCTTGTTGCCCGGCCGGCAAAACTGTATTTTCTTCTGCGCCATATGCCGTTTTTTGAAAAGCATATGAATCTTTATCATACATCAGGGTATAGGTCACCTTATTTGTAGGCAATACCTTTTTTGTGATCTCCTGATCCAGCGAATCTATACGGCCTACAAAATAGGATTGTTTAAGCAAAAATGTATTCTTCCGGTAGATCTGTCTAGCCCCGTCTATTCTGTTGGTCTGGGCAGCCCTGTCTATCGCCGCGCTGCTGTTAAAAATGGTATCATTCGTGATCGATCCATTTTCATAGGCTTTCATCGTATTAAAAATGGCATTTGCGAATAAAGTATAGCGCTTACTTGGCGAAGTATACCATGTAAATAATGTTCCGTTGAGCACGTCACCACGCTGACGCGAATAAGCTCCGTTGGCCCCAATCCTGTTATAGCTTGCGCCGATGTTCCAGTTCTTTTTGATATTCTGCGAATGCAGCACCCTGAAAATCTGTTCTACATCACCGCTGTATTGCCCTGCATAATACAGGTTGGAAAAAGGTGTACGTGCCTGGTAATAGACAATATCATCATGACCTTTAGCATACCAGTCGAGCGAGTGGAAGCCCGCGTCAAAGCCAATTCTTTTGGAAGGCTCATAAAATAAGGCCTGTGCTGCCAAACCGATGTTTCCGGTGTTGACAGTTGGTCTTCTGGGCTGTACGATAGGGCTAAAATTCTGAAATCCCCTCAAACTGGTATCGAGCGCCAGTGTCTGGATGCTGTCTTTGGTCAGTTTCAGGGTTGTATAGCGCACAAACCTGGAGGTAAAAACCACGGAGTCTTTACTGTTCTCCAGTTTATTTCTCAAAGAGTCCAATTCCTTATTTTCATTCACTGTTGTCTTCAGATCCTGGGCAATAACCTGCTGTACTCCAAATGAGAGGCAGATGAAGAAAAATAAAACAATTGTTTTATACATTATAGTTGAGAAATTAACTGGCTTAAAATTTTTGTCATCTTGGGTTCAGCGATCCTGGCGGTGGCCAGTATTTCATCTAAACTTACAGGCTGCAGGACCTCCGGAAAGCCCTCATCGGTGAGCACAGAAATTGCAAATACGGGAATACCCATATGGTTTGCTACGATTACTTCCGGCACGGTGCTCATGCCAACTGCATCACCACCAATGATACGTAAATATTTATATTCTGCTTTTGTTTCTAGGTTAGGGCCGGTGACAGACACGTATACGCCCTGATGGCAGGTAATCCCTTCTTCCGTAGCAATGCTGAGTGCCTTTGCGATGAGCTCCTTATGGTAGGGCTGGCTCATATCGGGGAACCTCGGGCCCATATCCGGGTCATTGCTCCCGCGAAGGGGACTTTCGGGCTGCAGGTTGATATGGTCACTGATCACCATCAGATCACCTTTTTTAAAGTCAGCGTTCAGCGATCCTGCAGCATTTGATACAAACAGGTATTGGATGCCCAGCGCTTTCATCACCCTGATGGGAAAAGTAATCTGCTGCATGGAATAACCTTCATAGTAATGAAGCCTGCCCTGCATGGCAACTACCCTCCTGCCCTTCAACGTTCCAAAAATCAGCTTTCCGGAATGAAACTCCAGCGTTGAAATCGGGAAATTAGGGATATTGGAATACATCAGGCTAAACTCAACCTCGATTTCATTTACCAGTCCACCCAGTCCCGTTCCAAGTACGATCCCTATTTCCGGCTCGAAACTATTGTTTCTTTTCTTTATATATTCAACGGTTTCGCGCAGTATCTGAAACATATTTTAATATCTTTTGGTTGAAAGTCTGAGTATTTTCTTTCTCAATAATTACTTTGATAGGTAAGTAAAATACGGGCAAATTTAACAGTAATTCTTTGAATGTAACATCAAATAAACGTTGGGCATCCTTTTCTGTTGTGACAATGATCTTTTCTTTTGCAGGATGCTGTAAATATGCCTCAACCAATTTACTTAAATTTTGCTGGCTATAGGAATGGTGATCAGGATAATTGTGGTGGATCAAACTTTGTGCATACTGATTTAATTCATCCAGCAGAGGCTTAGGGTTAGCAATCCCCGTCAGCAGAAAAACAGTTTTCCCCTTAAGATAGTCCTTACTGAAAGTCTCCTTTGTAAAAAGCCCTGTGAGCTCTCCATATATTATTGTAGAATAGAATAATTTTCCGAAAGCTTCAGCACTAAATTTGCCAGCGCATTCTCTTCTTTGCCGTTCATTTAAAATCGCCGGTGCTTTGGTTACCACCAGCAGGTCTGCCCTACGGTATCCCCAAAAGGGTTCCCTCATATTCCCTGCAGGCAAGACAAATTGCGGCTGCAGCAACTTCTGATATTCAAACAGCAGAATACTCAATCCCGGGCGCACGCGGCGGTGCTGATAGGCATCATCCAGGATAATCAGGTCATGATCGCCCTTCAGTTTTTCAATGCCAAATACACGGTCTTCACATACGGCCACAGTTACACCGGGAAATTTATGGTAAAACTGCAGGGGCTCATCCCCTATTGATCTGGCAGTTGCATGGGTATCCGCATATAAAAAGCCTTTAGTTTCGCGCCCGTAGCCGCGGCTCAGGATCGCTATTTTGTACTCTCCCAGCAAGTTCACCAGGTATTCCGTTACCGGACTTTTCCCTGATCCCCCAAGTACAAGATTGCCGACACAGATGACAGGAATCTCAAACTGCCTGGATTTCAGTAAACCCAGGTCATAGAGCATATTCCTCAGTATAACCACTATACCGTATAACAGAGAAAAGGGCAGCAATAGTAGTCGAAGGTATTTTATCATGCTTTAACCCCAAAAATAAGAATTATTTAAGCAATAGGGCTACCCTACTTAAATTACCCGTTAATACGCAAATATTGTCATATCAGTAGGCGTCACTACTGGTAATAAAATAAAACCCTACCTTTGCACAAAAAATAATTTATACCATGCTCAAAGGATTTTTTAATGTACCAATACCGGTGAATGAACCAATATTTGGTTATGCTCCCGGAAGTAAAGAACGTGAATTGCTTGCTGCTGCACTGGCAGAGGCCCGTTCTAAAGAAGGAGATATCCCAATGTATATCGGGGGAAAACCTGTTCATACGGATACAAAAGGAAAAGTTACCCCGCCGCACGATCATCAGCATATTCTAGCACATTACAGTATAGGTAACAAAACACATGTACAGCAGGCAATTGATGCCGCGCTGGCAGCAAAGGCAAAATGGGAAAACCTGGCCTGGGAACAAAGGGCTTCGATCTTCTTAAAGATGGCAGAACTGATTTCAGGCCCCTACCGTTACAAGCTGAATGCGGCAACCATGCTCGGACAATCAAAAAATGCCTATCAGGCAGAAATTGATGCCGTTTGTGAACTGGTAGATTTTCTGCGTTTCAACGTAAATTACATGACAGAAATCTATCAGCAGCAGCCTCCCGTTTCACCTAAAGGTGTATGGAACAGGGTAGAGCAACGCCCGCTCGAAGGATTTGTATTTGCCCTGACACCATTTAACTTCACTGCCATCGCGGCAAACCTGCCAGCTTCGGCAGCAATGATGGGAAATGTAGTGGTATGGAAACCTGCTGATACACAAATTTACGCTGCTAACCTCCTGATGGAAATTTTCAGGGAAGCAGGGTTGCCTGATGGCGTGATTAACCTGATCTATGCAGACGGACCTGAAGCCGGAGATGTGATCTTCAACAGTCCTGATTTTGCAGGTATCCACTTTACAGGTTCCACTGCCGTATTCCAGAACATCTGGAGAACAATCGGTACCAATATCCATAAATATAAAACCTATCCGCGCATCGTAGGCGAAACGGGTGGCAAGGATTTCATCCTTGTTCACGGTTCGGCAGATGCCGAAGTTTCAAGCACAGCGATCATTCGTGGTGCCTTTGAATACCAGGGACAAAAATGCTCTGCAGCTTCGAGGGTTTATATTGCCAAAAGCCTCTGGCCGGAGATTAAAAAACTAATGCTCCGTGATCTGGCTACTTTCAAAATGGGCGGAACAGAAGATTTCTCCAATTTTATCAATGCAGTGATCGACGAGCGTTCTTTTGATAAACTGTCAAAATATATCGATCAGGCAAAAGCCGACGCAGGTGTAGAGATCATCGCCGGGGGAAACTACGATAAATCTAAAGGCTACTTTATCGAACCTACAGTTTTAGTAGTGGAAGATGCAAAGTATACGACCATGTGCGAAGAGCTGTTCGGCCCTGTCTTGACCATATTTGTTTATGATGACAATGAATTTGAACAAATCTTGGAAGTGATCGATACCACATCTATCTATGCCTTAACCGGTGCAGTGATTGCACAGGACCGTTATGCGATAGAACAGGCTACCGTTGCCCTCCGCAATGCAGCCGGGAACTTCTATATCAATGATAAATGTACCGGTGCCGTCGTAGGCCAGCAGCCTTTTGGTGGCGCACGAGGGTCAGGTACAAATGATAAAGCAGGTTCAATGATCAATTTACTGCGCTGGGTATCTCCGCGTACGATTAAAGAATCATTTGATCCGCCAAAGGATTATCGTTATCCCTTTTTAGGATAACAAAATAAAAAAAGGATGCTCTGAACAGGCATCCTTTTTTTATGAACAAATTTTTCCGAATTTCGTTCTATCCCCGTTTATGGGGATTTCAGATCGTTGCATTTTAACGCAAATTTGCAGCATATTCTAAGCAATGGAACTCACATCAGATCTCAGCCAGCAAATCAAAACCAAACTTCCTGTCGCTGCTATTATCGTAGCTTCACTGGGTTACTTTGTAGACATTTATGACCTGTTGCTCTTTAGCATCGTAAGGGTGCCCAGCCTTAAATCATTAGGGCTGAATCCGCAGGAAGTCACCTCATCCGGGATCTTTTTATTGAATGTACAAATGACGGGGCTGATGCTTGGAGGATTATTCTGGGGGATTTTGGGCGACAAAAAAGGGCGCTTAACCGTACTGTTTGGTTCCATCGCGCTGTACTCAATCGCAAATATTGCCAACGGTTTTGTGCATTCAGTAGAGAGTTACGCTGCCTGGCGTTTCATCGCAGGCTTCGGCCTTGCCGGAGAACTGGGTGCCGGGATAACGCTGGTAGCAGAGCTGATGCCCAAAGAAAAACGGGGTTATGCCACAAGCATGGTAGCAGGAGTAGGAATTTCGGGCGCGATCGTTGCATTTTATACCGCTAATATTTTCGACTGGAGAACCTCCTTTTTTGTTGGAGGAGGGCTTGGCCTGATCTTATTGTTACTGAGGATCAGTGTTTCTGAATCGATGATGTTCAGGATCACAAAAAGGGAAAACGTGGTCAGGGGCAACTTCTTCCATCTGTTTAAGCATACAAAGACCTTCTTTAAATACTTAAGGTGTATCGTGATCGGCCTGCCTATCTGGTTAATTGCGGGAATACTCATTACCTTATCGCCTGAGTTCGGAAAAGCACTTGGCGTACAGGGAACAGTAAACGCGGGTGTAGCAGTAGCATGTTGTTACGGAGCTTCAATGATCAGCGACGTCATCAGTGCCTTGCTTAGCCAGTATTTAAAAAGCAGGCTGAAGGTAGTTTACATTTACCTGTTCATTGGTATTCTTGCCATCAGCACATTCTTTATCCTTCGTAACCTGAGCCTCCCTGCTTTTTACGGCCTTTGTCTTTTCCTCGGCTTTACCGCTGGTTACTGGGCCATGTTTATTACCATAGCTGCAGAACAGTTTGGCACAAATATCCGTGCTACCGTAACTACTACCGCTACCAATTTTGTACGGGGCGCATTGGTTCCGATATCTTTGCTGCTGCAATACCTGAGAGGTGTTTTCAACGGTTCCATTATCACTGCAGGCATTATCGTATCTGTTTTGGTCATGGCTGTTGCCTTCTGGGCGCTGAGCCAGATGGAGGAAACATTTTCAAAAGACCTGGATTACACGGAAGAATAAACAGCCCTGTAATCAGGGCTGTACCTCCTTCTTTACTTCCATTTTAAACACGGATGAAATATGCTCATTTGATTCTGCCGTCACCTCCAGGTCCTTAATCAGACCGGTTTCGAGACTATACACCCAGCCGTGTATGCCCAGTTTTTTACCAATCGACCATCTGTTTTGTACAATGGATGTTTTGGTCAGATTAAATACACCTTCGATTACATTCAGTTCAACCAGCTTATCAAATCTCTTTTTGTCGCCGGAGATCAGGTCCAGTTCATGATAATGCAACCTGTAGGTATCTTTAATATTCCTCAGCCAGTTGTCGATAATACCATACTGCTTATTTCCCATGGCAGCCTGAACACCACCGCAGCCATAATGCCCGCATACAATCACATGCGCTACTTCGAGCACATTGACGGCGTAATCGAGCACGCTGAGCATATTCATATCGGTATGTACTACTACGTTCGCAATATTCCGGTGCACAAAGATATCTCCCGGATTGGTATGTGTAATCTGGTTGGCAGGAACCCTGCTGTCTGAACAGCCTATCCATAAAATTGGTGGTTTCTGTCCTGCAGAAAGTCGTTCAAAAAAAGATGGGTCTTCTGCCAGGGTAGCGGCCACCCAGTCTTTATTACCCTGCAGTAATGCTTCGTAAGTGATTTCGTGGTTTTTTATTTTTGAAGACATGATATTTTATTTTCTATTGATATCCTGAATAATCTGATCTGTTAATTTGGGCACGAAATACTGCTTTTTGATATTTTCCAGCGTAACAAGAATGCCCTTGGTGTATGCATGGCGCTGGAAATTGAAGATCGTTTCCAGCACATCCGGATCAATATATCTGGAGTTATTGCCATCAATGACGACATTGGTTTCCTTAGGGATATTGTTGAGCACCACCTGTATCGCGGCCTTATTGAGAAAAGAAACCTCTTCTGCCAGTTTGATCCTGAGGTTCTTTTTGTCGCCCTCCTCCTGTATCCTGTAAAAGAAGGGGTTACGCATATTTATCCTCAGCAGGTAGAATATAGATAAGACCATCCCAATGGCTACTCCCTTAAGAAGGTCTGTCAGTAAGATTGCCACCAGGGTAACTACAAATGGCACAAACTGGTCCCAGCCCTTGGCGAACATTTCCTTAAACAAACTAATTCTTGTGAGCTTATAGCCCGTTACCAGCAATATCGCCGCCAGGCAGGAAAGGGGAATCATATTGATCAGCCCCGGAATAAACAAAAGCGCAATCAGCAACCAGCATCCGTGAAAAATGGCCGACATCTTTGTCCTTGCCCCGGAATTAACATTTGCCGAGCTGCGCACAATTACAGAAGTCATGGGTAAACCTCCGAGCATTCCGCTGCAGATGTTTCCGACCCCCTGTGCAAAGAGTTCCCTGTTGGTTGGCGATACCCTTTTGATCGGATCGATCTTGTCAATCGCCTCGAGGCTCAGCAGCGTTTCCAGGCTCGCAACGATAGCAATGGTTACTGCCACTGTCCATACCTCCCTGTTGTCGATAGCACTGAAATCCGGATGAATAAACAGGGAAATAAATCCCTCCCAGCCCTTTACCACAGGAATCTTTACCATCTGGTCTGCCCGCAAGGCATATGCTGTCTGATTAAAAGCCAGACCTAAAGCTACCCCAATCACCACCACAATCAATGGTGCGGGTATTCCCTTCGGGATTTTGCCTTTTGTACCATAGATCAGCATGGTGATGGAAACTGCGCTGATGATCAGTGCTGCAGGGTTAAACTGTGTGATCGCATTGCCCAGCGCCGTGTATGCTCCTCTATGGTCATTCCTGAAGACACTTTCATCCAAAAAATCCATATCTATCCCCAGCGCATGAGGAAGCTGCTTCAGGATCAGGATCAGACCAATGGCCGCCAGCATACCTTCAATGACACTCGAGGGGAAATAATTTCCAATAGTACCGGCCTTGATCAGGCTGAGGATAAGCTGCAGACAACCTGCGATGACCACGGCGAGAAGAAATACAGGGTAGTTCCCCAGCTGCGTGATTGCACCCAGTACAATCACTGTTAAGCCCGCTGCCGGGCCACTCACACTCAATTGTGAACCACTTACTGAAGCCACAATGATCCCGCCAATCACACCGGTAAGCACCCCTGCAAAAAGCGGGGCCCCGGAGGCCAGCGCAATGCCAAGGCACAGTGGAAGGGCGACAAAAAAAACGACTAAACTTGAGGGCAGGTCGCGTTTTAAATTCTTTTTAAGGATGTACTTTTTTACATCCCATCTGTAAAAGACAGAAGTCCTATTCTCCATAACATGATGAATTACTCCAAAACCAATACTATTCATTCGATCCAAAGGATCAGATCAGGCTTGTCTAAATGACAAAGGAGTTGGGAGGCGGAGTAGGAACAGAAGGATAATGGGGGTTAACATACCTTTTATAATGATCTATAAGGCAATTCTTAATACCAGGGTCCTGAACCAAGGGCATGACTACATAGCCAGAATGAAAGTCAGCATGCTTATAATCGCTGTATTTCAGCAGGTCTTTTGCGTCTCCCCCGGAGCTGTGTTCCTGTTCAAGATCGGGTATAATCGTTTTCTCATTACAACTGCCGGCAGCCAGAATTACCGGTACAGCAGTAACCACCATTTTCTGGACGAATATGCCCATAAAAAAGATGCAGATGAAGAGACGGTATGAATACAATTTCATTTCCCCGGTATTTGGCTATTTATGATTCAAATGTAGCATCAATAATTCTTTAATCATGATAAATAATTAAAAATAATTACAAACATGTCTTTTTTAACTTAATTATACATGTTATCACAGTAAATTGCATCGGTTGCGTAACAAAAAGCTGACAATAATTGTACTTTTGCAATCTAAACAAACCGATGAAAAAAGCTTATTTTCTCTTTATCTTATTTATTCCCGCAATTTCTTTTAGCCAAAGTAACAATGCCCCGTCATCTTATGATCCCCATGACATCAAAATAACCGGCTACCTGCAAACGCAATTTCAAAAAGCACAATCATCGGGCATATCATCATTTTCAGGTGGGGATTTCGCCGAAAATTCAGACAACAGGTTTATCATCCGCAGAGGAAGGCTGAAGATTGACCGTGTGGACAAATACTCCAGTATTGTCTTCCAGCTGGATGCTACTCAAAATGGCATCAACCTGATGGATGCATTTATACAGTTGCAGCAACCCGATCATAACGAACTTCGGTTAACAGCAGGACTTTTTAACAGGCCATTTGGTTATTCAATCGTTTATTCTTCCGGCTACAGGGATTTTCCGGAACGTTCAAGGGTCTTTCAAACGCTGATGCCGCGTGAACGTGATATTGGCGCGATGTTAAGTTATCAACCGTTAAAGTTCGTCACTGCGGATCTTGCTGTAGTTAACGGAAGCGGTTTGTACGCGCGGGACTATGATAGCAAAAAAGACATTATCGGAAACCTGACATTTAAATTTGACAGTCTGGCTAACCGCAAGCTACAGATCGGCTTTGGAGCATCTTTTTACAAGGGATCTGTGCGCAATGATACACAAAGCTTTTATACTGACAACGAAAACGGATTTACAAAGAACACCAGCGCTTCAAATGAAGGTGCTAACCTGAAAAGAAATTATGTCGGTGGCAATATACAGTTGCAGTACAATGGACGTCAATTGGGAACTACGACCTTAAAAGCAGAATATGTAACAGGTACCCAGCCGGGCGTGGCATCCTCAACATCCATTACCGGCCCTGCAGCCAGTCAGAGTTTCACCACTCAGCCAGCCACCGATCTTTACCTCAGACATTTCACCGGTTATTATATTTTATTCACCCAGCAGATCGCCAAATCCAAATTCAATGCCCTGGTTGGATATGATGTTTATGATCCTAACAATAAAGTCAGTGAAAATCAGATTGGCATTGCCGACAATACGACCGCAGGGGATATCAGGTTCAGTACCCTTGGATATGGCTTTACGTATCTGGTAAATCCGCGTGTCAAGCTAACGGCCTATAATGAAAGGGTGATCAATTCATCTACGCAGCTGGATGACTATACGGATGATATCAGGGATGATGTATTTACTTTGCGTTTACAATATCGCTGGTAATTAATACATTTATACAAATGATTCCCATGGATAATAAAATCACATTACTACAGGACAAAATAAAAGAAGCCCAGCTGGGCGGTGGTGCCGCAAGGATAGAAAGCCAGCACAGGAAAGGCAAACTGACTGCCAGGGAAAGAATTCATTTCCTGCTTGATGAAGGTTCTTTTGAAGAGATCGGCATGTTTGTGACACACCGGAGTACTGATTTTGGTATGGAGACCGAAAAATACCCGGGTGATGGTGTAGTGACCGGCTATGGAAATATCAACGGCCGCCTCACCTATGTCTTCTCACAGGATTTTACCGTTTTCGGCGGCTCACTTTCTGAAACGCATGCAGAAAAGATCTGTAAGATCATGGATCTTGCCCTGCAGAACGGAGCTCCGCTGATCGGCTTAAATGATAGTGGCGGTGCCCGAATCCAGGAGGGCGTAGTATCCCTGGGCGGATATGCCGATATTTTTTACAGAAATGTGCAGGCATCGGGTGTAATCCCACAGCTTTCTGCTATCATGGGCCCCTGTGCCGGCGGCGCAGTGTATTCACCTGCAATCACAGATTTTATCCTGATGGTGGAGCATACTTCCTACATGTTCGTTACCGGCCCCAGTGTGGTAAAAACAGTTACCCATGAAGAAGTAAGCTCTGAGGAACTTGGCGGTGCATTTACCCATGCTACAAAGTCAGGCGTTACCCATTTTGCCTGCGCCAACGAGCTGGAAGCAATTAACCATGTAAAACGATTGCTGAGTTATATGCCGCAAAACTGCGAAGAAAGACCGGCAGCATTAAAATATGACCACAACCAGGATGAGAGCAGGCCATTGCTCAATCAGATCATCCCCGAAAACGCCAACCAGCCTTATGATGTGAGGGGCGTAATCGAGCAGCTGACAGATCAGGACAGCTTCCTGGAAGTACATCAAGAATATGCAGAAAATATTGTGGTGGGCTTTGCTCGTCTTGCGGGCCGCAGTATCGGTATGGTAGCCAATCAGCCGGCCTATCTGGCGGGGGTACTGGATAACAATGCCTCTGTTAAGGCAGCCCGCTTTGTGCGGTTCTGCGACTGCTTCAATATCCCTCTGCTGGTACTCGAAGATGTTCCCGGATTCCTGCCCGGAACAGATCAGGAATGGCATGGTATCATCACCAATGGTGCAAAGTTACTATACGCCTTCAGCGAAGCCACCGTTCCCCGCATTACGGTGATCATCAGAAAAGCCTATGGGGGCGCTTATGATGTGATGAACTCTAAACATATCGGTGCAGATATGAACTATGCCTGGCCAACTGCAGAAATTGCAGTGATGGGTGCAAAAGGCGCTGCGGAGATCATCTTTAAAAAAGAGATCAGCACGGCCGCAAATCCTGAAGAAAAACTACTGGAAAAAGAGCAGATGTACGCCGGTATCTTTGCCAACCCTTACCGTGCAGCAGAACGCGGGTTTGTAGATGAGGTCATCACACCCTCTGCAACACGTGTTAAGCTCATTAAAGCATTCAAAATGCTCGAGAATAAGGTGGTGAATAATCCCCGCAAAAAACATGGGAACATTCCATTGTAAATAAAGCAAACATGTTGTGATGCTTAAGGCCATCTTTATATATTTGCTTATCATAAATATATAAAGATGGCTAAAAAGAAAGACGACCAGCAGAATCACGTATCTGTCGTAAATAAGAAATCACTACAATTTTTTGAAGAATATATCAATAACCCATCCCCTACGGGATTTGAATACCCTGGCCAGAAACTTTGGCTGGATTATCTGAAACCATATATCGATGAAAGCTTTATTGATAACTACGGCACAGCAGTAGGCGTCATCAATCCAAAAGCAGCATACAAAGTAGTCATTGAAGCACATGCCGATGAGATTTCCTGGTTTGTCAACTACATCACCAGTGATGGTTTAATCTATGTGATCAGAAACGGCGGTTCCGACCACCAGATCGCTCCCTCGAAAAGAGTAAATATCCATACAGATAAAGGACTGGTAAAGGCGGTTTTCGGATGGCCTGCTATTCATACGCGTGGTGCCGGAGAAAAAGAAGAAGCACCTGCATTAAAAAACATTTTCCTGGATTGCGGCTGCACAAGCAAAGACGAAGTTGAAGCATTAGGCGTACATGTAGGCTGTGTGATCACTTATGAGGACGAGTTCATGGTGCTGAACGACCGCTATTATGTAGGACGTGCACTGGACAACCGTGCAGGTGGATTTATGATCGCAGAAGTAGCACGTCTCCTGAAAGAAAACAAACAAAAACTACCATTCGGATTATATATCGTTAACTCCGTACAGGAAGAGATAGGATTAAGAGGTGCTGAAATGATTGCTCACAGGATTAAACCTGATGTGGCTATCATTACCGACGTTACTCATGATACTTCTACACCAATGATCAACAAGATCACCCAGGGGGATCTGGCTTGTGGACGCGGCCCGGTAGTATCCTATGCTCCTGCAGTGCAGACCAACCTGAATAAACTCCTGATCGAAACTGCACAGAAAAACAACATTCCGTTCCAGCGCCAGGCTTCATCGCGTTCTACCGGTACAGATACTGATGCTTTCGCTTATTCAAACGGTGGTGTTCCTTCAGCATTGATCTCCCTGCCCCTGCGCTATATGCACACTACGGTAGAAATGATCCATAAAGAAGATGTTGATAACGTTATCAGCCTCATCTATCATTCATTACTGAATATTAAAAAGGACCACGATTTTAAATACAACAAATAACATCTTATCTTCGTACGATAAAAAGCGTGCTTGTCAATTCAGGCACGCTTTTTTATGGTGTTAAATGTAAACAAAGGCCCTGGCCTCAGATTAACCAAATAAAAAAATGAAACCTACTTTATTAATTCTCGCAGCTGGTATGGCAAGTCGCTATGGCAGCATGAAACAAATAGATGGCTTTGGACCTAACGAAGAAACAATTATCGACTACTCCATTTACGATGCCATCAAAGCCGGCTTTGGTAAGGTTGTATTTATTATTAAGGAAGAGTTTGTAGATAATTTCAAAGCTATATTCGATACAAAACTGAAAGGCAAAATTGAAACTGATTATGTTTTCCAGAATTTTGACCTGCAGCAATACGGTCTTGATGTAGAAATAGAAAGAGCAAAACCATGGGGAACTGGCCATGCGATCCTCGCGGCCAGGCATGCGATTAAAGAGCCTTTCTGCGTAATCAATGCCGATGATTTTTACGGACTTGATTCCTTTCAGAAAATGGTAAGCTTCCTCACTGAAGAAGTTACCGGCAGCAACTATTCCATGATCGGTTATGAGATCGGCAAAACACTGTCAGACTTTGGTTCAGTATCACGTGGCGTTTGTAAGGTAAGCCACGATGGTTATCTGGAAGAAATTATTGAAAGAACAAAAGTACTGCGTGACGGAGAGGCCATCATATATGAAGAGGATGGCAAGCAATACCCTTTGGCCTTAGAAACTCGCGTTTCTATGAACTTCTGGGGCTTTACACCCGAAGTATTTAAACTCGCCGAAGAATTATTCAGAGAGTTTGCCTTATCTCATCAGGATGATCCCAAATCAGAATTTTTCATCCCGATCATTGTAGAGACACTGTTAAATTCTGAGAAAGCAGATTTTAAAGTTGTTCCTACAGACAGCAAATGGTTTGGTGTAACATATAAAGAAGACAAGCCAGTTGTTCAGGCAAGTATAGATGAGCTGATCAGAGAGGGAGTATATCCTGCAAATCTCTGGGCGTAATTAAAAATAATGCTAACACTGTGCAGGCTCAAATAATATTTGGGCCTGCACTCTTTATAGGAACAGCACTACAATCGATGCTAAATGCTTTAAGCAACCTCTCAAATGTTTAAGGGCAATTGTGATTTGATTCTCTACTGTCCTTTTTGAAATACCCAGACGCATAGCAATCTCATCATTGCTGAGCTGATCAATCCTGCTCATGCAGAATATCTCCTGGCATCTTTTTGGCAGTGAATGCAGATAATTTTTCATTTCCTGCAGTAGTTCCTGCTCCTCTATTTTATCAACTCCTGTATTGTAGCCAGAAAAATCAGTATCCTCAAAATGGTCATCAACATAAACCAGAGGCAATTTTGCAGCACGCATCCTGTTATAAATCTGATACCTGACTGCAACAAGCATATAACTGGAAAAGGTAATGATCTCCAGTTCAGCACGGCGGTCCCATATATTCAGGAATACATCATGAACTACTTCTTCGCTGGTCTCTTTGTCTTTAAGATATTGAAAAGCAGTTTTATATAGTCGTATCCAATATCTCTTAAAAAGCTCGTTAAAGGCCGGTTCATCATTCTGACGAATGGATGCCCATAACTGCAGGTCAGTTATTTGAGTTTGAAACATATTTGGTTAATAGTATTATATAAACGATTGAAACCATCAAAAGTTTTTATGCCTCTGCAGGAATTTTTATCTATAAAGAAACTTAGCCTAAACATCTCCTATAGGCACTGATATTCAGCCATTCTCAAAAAAAATAAATTTTTCGGATCATTAATGTGTGTGTATGGTTCTGCTTTTTACACTTAACCTGTATACCATAATATAAACCATTCATGATAACCAGGGAAGAGTTTCTCCATCTGTACCAAAAATGCGCATCAGGACAGTGTTCTGATGCAGAAAAAGAACGTTTAGCTGATTATACAGATGACCTGAAACTAGCCGACAATGTATGGGATGACCCTCTGCATTCAGAGGATGAAGTTTATCATCAGATCTGGGATAAGCTGCAGAAAAGCCGCTATCCTTCAGCAGTAAAAAAAAATAACAATTATCTCTGGCTCAAGATTGCAGCAACACTTATTCTGGCTTCTGCTGCGGTCTGGATATTTACTGTACCACGCAAAACAATTAATCGGGTTGCGCAGACAAAGACCACGCCAGCGCCCCTGCAAATCAAACCGGGCGGAAATAAAGCCATACTGACATTGTCTGACGGTACCAGTATTGCCTTGAATGATACAAAAAACGGTATGCTCACTACACAATCAGGCACGCAGGTAACTAAAGCCAGGGAGGGTATGCTGGTCTATCAGCCACGGCATAAAACCTCAGCAGATCACCCGGCAATCAATTCGGTTGCTACCCCGCGCGGCGGCCAGTATCATCTCGTATTATCAGACGGCACCAGGGTTTGGCTCAATGCAGCATCAGAGCTAAAGTTTCCAGCACAGTTTAGCGGTAATGAGCGACGGGTGGAACTTAAAGGTGAAGCTTATTTTGAAGTACACCGCAATCTATCAGTTCCTTTTATCGTACACACCTCTGGTCAGGAAGTAAAGGTGCTGGGCACACACTTTAACATCAAAGCATACAGTGATGAAGCTTCGGTGAAAACATCACTGCTGCAAGGCCGTGTTAATGTCACATCTGGAAGTAAAACCAGCACACTAAACCCTGGTTTTGAAGCCATCAGCAACCAGGGAGACATTAAAGTCCGCCCTGCCGATGTTCAGCAAAGTATAGCCTGGAAAAATGGATGGTTTCAATTTAACAATGCCACCATTGAAGAGGTAATGAAGCAGGTGTCGCGCTGGTACGATGCAGATATCGTGATCAGTAAAGCTCCCCTGCCGCTCAGACAGTTCACTGGTACAATATCCCGTCAGGTGCCCATCAGCGAAATGCTGGAAATGCTCAGGTATACCGGCATAAAGTTCAGCATACGCGACAGGAAAATTCTGGTTCATCAGTAAAGCCACAATTCTTCAGTAAGTACAATAAACTATTATCAACCAATATAAACAACTAAAACCATTTTGTATTATGAATGATCGCTACCACAGCATCCACAAGGGATGCTTCAACAGCTCTAAAATGCGGAAGGTCGCAGGCCTGATTTTCCTGTTCATAGCCACTGTGCTCATAGAGGTTCAGGCCGGTACCCATCTGCAGCAGATGACACTCCATGAAAAAAACACTCCGGTCGAGACCATATTCAGGCTCATCGAGAAACAAACCAGTTATCATGTCCTGTATGACAAACTTGAGATTGCACAAGTTGGCAATGTTACAGTAGATCTAAACAATGGGTCAGTTGAAGAAGCGCTAGACCAGTGCTTTAGAAACCAGCCTCTGTCCTACAAGATCTTCAGTTCCACAATTGTCATCAGAAAAGACGAGACCAAATTACAGAAAAACGCTGCCCGGCAGCAGCAGGTAAAAGGACAGGTGAATGATGACGAAGGCCAGCCTTTGCCCGGTGTGAGCATAAAGATTAAAAATGCCCAGGGAGGGACTACAACTGATGCGGCGGGTAAATTTGCCTTGTCAGTACCAGACCTCAACATCACCCTGGTCTTTAGCAGCATCGGTTTCAGCACTCAGGAAGTTGCCCTGGCAGGTAAATCTACGATTAACTTAGCTCTGAAAGCTGAGTCTAAAACCCTGAGCTCAGTTGTAGTTGTGGGTTATGGCTCCAGCCGCAAATCTGATCTGACAGGTGCTGTAGTTGCTGTAAAAAGTGAGCAACTGGCGCAAAGACCTTCAACTAACGTAGAACAGCAGTTATCTGGTAAGGTATCGGGTGTCAATGTCTCTACCAATTCGGGAAGGCCCGGCGGTAATACAAATATTGTGATCAGGGGTGCCAACTCGATCAATTCCAGTAATAACCCGCTTTACGTAGTGGATGGTGTGGTGCTCAGCAATGGCGTTACTGATGTGAGCCCGATCAGTTACCTGAACCCAAATGATATTGAATCGATGAATGTGCTCAAAGATGCATCTGCGACAGCTATCTACGGTGCACGTGGTGCAAATGGAGTGATCCTGATCACTACAAAACGTGGTCAGCAGGGCGGACAGATCAATTACAACAGCTACGTGAGCATCAGCACTATTGCACGCAAACTGGATGTCCTCAATTCTGCAGAGTTTGATGCTGTGCAGGATGCATCTTACCGCAATGCGGCAAAGTATGACCCTGTAGGCTTTGCCAGTGGCAAATACAGGGACCCTGCAGCTGTAAGAAGAAGCCTGCCCGAACTTTATGATGCCAATGGAAAAGCCAGATTTGATACAGACTGGCAGAAGGAAGCTACACGCCAGGCTTTTAGTCAGAACCAGAACCTGTCCTTTACAGGCGGAAGTGCAGAAAGCACCTACGGTTTGTTCCTGAACTATGCAGATGAAAACGGTATCCTCAGGGAATCAAATCTTAAAAGGTACTCAGGACGCTTTGTACTCGACAGCCAGATTAAACCCTGGATGAAAGTTGGCGGGTCATTAACCTTTAACAGCGTTGAAGATAACAGGGTTGACGGCGGACAAGGCGGATTAAATGTTACACGGATGCTGGTAGAAACCCTCCCGATCATTCCGGTAAAATTTGCAGACGGATCATGGGGCTCTAATGCGGCTTACCCGGATATGGAAGGTGGAGAAAACCCTGTGAATCTTGAAATCAACCGAAGGAACATCTTCAAGACACAAAGTGCAATCGGTAATGTTTATGCAGAGGTAAAGCTGCTGAAAGACCTTCAGTTCAAAAGTACATTGGGTATCAATGTAGTCAACCAGACTGAAGATTTTTATTCAGGAAGATTTCTGAGACAACAAAGTGCAGATGTGCAGGGAGAATCGAGGATCACCAATACCCGCACCAATTACTGGCAGTCTGAAAACTATTTCTCGTATAATAAAAAGATAAATGATAATCACAGACTGGATGCCGTGCTGGGTATCAGCTGGCAGCATAGCGACCGCGAAGCAAGTATGGCGGGAGCACAGGGATTTACAGACGATTTCTATAAATACTATAACCTGGGCGTAGGCTCAGTACCACTGGCACCTACCTCCAGCTATGAAAAATATACTTTTAACTCTTATTTCGGACGTATAAACTACACGATCAAAGACAGGTATATGTTTACCGTGACCAACCGCTATGATGGTTCATCACGGTTTGGCAGCGGCTTTAAGTATGGTAACTTTCCATCAGGAGCCTTTGCATGGCGCGCCTCCGAAGAAGATTTCCTGAAAAACAGCACTGTGATCTCCAATCTGAAATTACGTACCAGTTATGGTCTGACAGGTAACTCAGAGATCGGTCAATACCGCTCTTTATCGAGTCTCAAGAACAGCACCGCAATCATTGGTGGTGTACGTGGCTCTGGTGTGGGCATCAATACACTGGCCAATCCGGATCTTAAATGGGAAAAAACAGGTCAGTTTGACGCAGGTTTTGAACTTGGATTGTTTAAGAACCGCATTGCTATAGAAGCTGACTTCTATTACAAAAAAACAACCGACATGCTGCTTAACGCTCCTGTACCAACATCAAGCGGTTATACCAGCATCTACAAAAACATCGGAAGCTTGTCTAACAAAGGAATTGAGTTCTCGGTTACATCCGCGAATATCCAGTCAAAAGATTTCAACTGGAGCACGACATTCAATATTGCCATTAACAAAAGCAGGATACTTGCCCTTGGTGATGCCAATGATGATATCTTTCCCAATCCATTTTTCCTGTCCAATACCAATATCATTCGTGTAGGCGAAGCGGTAGGTTCATTCTATGGCCTGATCAGGGAAGGTACATGGGGCACGGCAGAAGCAGCACAGGCTGCAACATTCAATGCTAAACCAGGTGACATCAAACACAAGGATGTGAATGGTGACGGAGCAATCAATGACGCAGACCGTGTGGTTCTGGGTAAAGGAATACCTACAGGGTTTGGTACGCTCTCCAATACCTTCAAATACAAAAATCTGGACCTGACGGTTGATCTCCAATATTCTTATGGTAATGATATCCTTAACCTGTCTTACCACTCTGCTGAAGACCGCACCGGACAGGCCAACAGTTACGCAACCGTATTGAACGGATGGACCCCAACCAATCAGAATACGATGATTGCAGAAAACAGACCGTCATTGGCCGGATATACCACAACGGTAGACAGCCGTATGGTTGAAGACGGGTCTTACATACGCGGAAGGAATTTGCTGCTCGGTTACAATTTTCCTGCTGCAGTAACTAAAAAATTAAAAATGAACAATCTCAGGATCTATGCTTCGGTTCAGAATTTCTTCCTGATCACCAAGTACACAGGTTATGATCCTGAAGTAACTACCTATGCCGACAACTTTGCGCAGGGCATTACATTTTTCGATTATCCGAAACCAAGAGTGTTCCTGCTCGGCGTTAACGTAACCTTATAATTTGTTCATTTAAATATCACAGACATGAAATATCAATCTAAATATAATCCACTGTTTTTCATCCTCCTTCTGGTAATTCCGGGAGCCTTTTCGGGATGTAAAAAATACCTTGATGAGGATAACCGTTCCAATTATACACAGGAAAATTATTTCCAGACAGCTGATCAGGCACAGGCTGCCATCAACAACTTATACGCAAGTTTGCGTACTATTACTGACGGTACAGGTACCTATGCAGAAAGCCCGTACATGATGCTGGAATTTCCTACAGGGTTGGCCAATACTGAAGTAGGACAAAGCCAGTATAACAATACGCTCCGTACGCTTTCTGCCAATTCTGATAACAATTACTTCTATGTATGGTGGACGAACTCGTATAATGCCATTGCCAATGCAAATCTGGCAATAGAACGGATTCCAGGTATCAATATGGATGCTGCAACTAAAAAAAGAATGCTGGGCGAAGCTGCGTTTTTCAGGGCTTTCTATTACTTTCACCTCGTAAGAATCTACGGTGATGTTCCCCTGCTCTTAAAACCCATTAACGCATCTTCTCCGGAACTGTATCCCGAAAGAGCTCCCCTTGCCAGTGTGTATGACGCAATTGTAAGCGACCTGACAACGGCAGAAACCTCAGGCCTGCCTACGGCTGATGTGAGTGGAAAACTCAATGTAGGTGCAGTAAAATCACTGTTAGCCAGTGTTTATCTGACTATGGCAGGCTATCCGCTGCAGAAAAAGGAGAATTACCAGAAAGCAGCTGATAAAGCCAATGAGGTGATTACCTCAGGCGCGTACCGGCTGTTCCCTACCTATGCTGGCTTAAGGAACAAAGCCAACAAAAACCTGGGCGAGTTTATCTTTCAAAGCCAGTACCAGGTGGGTATCAATACCAGTAGTGTAAATCAGGCTTTCCTGCCTAGAGCCAGAAAAATCACAAAATTTTCTGATGAAGTAGGTGCTGTTACTCCTGCTCCTGAGTTTTACAACTCTTACGAAGCCGGAGATCTCCGCACTCAGGAACAACAGTTCTTCTTTTCAAATTATGTAAGTGTCCTTAGCGGTCAGACTGTAAATTTTGGCAGCCAGTATATCTTTAAGTTTTTTGACACTGAAGCAGCTACAACAGCCCAGAGCGACCTGAACTGGACTTTCATCCGCTATCCTGAAGTATTGCTGATCTACGCAGAAGCATCCAACGAGGCAGGTGGACCTACACAGGCAGCCTATGATGCAGTAAACCTGATCAGGACGCGTGCACAATTGCCAAACCTGACAGGCTTGTCACAGGCTACTTTCCGTCAGGCCATCTGGCGTGAAAAATACCATGAACTGGCCTATGAAAATAAAGTATGGTTCGATATGATCCGTACCAGACAGGTGTATAATCTTGCGAATGGCACATTTGATAATTTTGTGGGCCATGCGCTTCCTGCCGGGCAAGTGCTGACAGACAAGTATCTTTTGTTTGCCATTCCTACAAGGGAGATTAATAACAATAAAAAACTGACGCAGAATGCAGGTTGGTAACCGGCAGCGCTGTTAATCGTTTATAAAAAAAGGGCTGTAACGCGATCGCGTTACAGCCCTTTTTAAATGGATGACAAAATGCTTAAAGCGGATTCTGTACAATCAGGTTATTTGAGTTGATCTCAGCAATTGGAATAACCCACTGGAAACGTGGATCTCCCGCTGGAATATCAAATACTGTTGCTACAGAAGCCACGTGGTTAGCACCGTTACGGTTCAATGGCAGGTTCAAACGTTTCAAATCTGTAAACCTGAAACCTTCGCCCCAAAGCTCAGCACGTCTCTGTATCATGATTTCATCAATCAGGGCAGTACCTGTCCTGGTTGACCTTACATAAGAAGGATCGCGGTTAAAGGCTACCGTATATAAAGCATTCTGTGCTTCTGTAGTTCTTCCCAGACGAGCTAACGCTTCTGCTTCCATCAGGTACATCTCACCTAAACGCATGAAGGCTAAATCACCATAACTGTTACTTGCAGAGTTAGCTAAGAACTTCCTGTTCATGTATGCAATTCTTACTCCACTTGGCGGAACAAGGAAAGCAGCATCTCTCGCTGTTGGGTCCCACAGTTTCTTTCTTACATCAGTTGCAGAAATCTGGTTGTATAATGCAGAATTGATACATTTAGGATTACTACGGATGTTGGTAGAGTTAAAGTTCACAGACATGTAGGCAAAGAACGAATAGAAAAATGTTCCCTGATCTGCAATCTGGCTGATACCCCACATCCATTCATTATTTGCATAAGAATTAAATCCGGCAGTATAATCTGCATTAGACATCAAACTTGCGCTGCCGGCAATAGCACTGGTTCTTGCTGCTGCGGCCAATGCAGCAGCTGATGCGTAATCCTGCATAGCTAAAGCAACCCTTGCTTTGATACCTTGAACAACTGCCAGGTTGATGTGTGATTTGTTAGCTCTAGCTGCTACACCAGTAAGGTTAGTGATTGCAGCATCTAGATCACTATTAACCTGCGTATAAACGGCTGCCACTGTTGCACGTGGAAGTTTCTCAATTTTAGTTGTCAGGCTAAGCGGAACGCCAAGTTGTGCATTAGCACCACCGGCAACATAACGTTCAGCATAAAGCTGTACCAGTTTGAAGTGTGCATAAGCACGCATCGCATAAGCCTCTCCCCTGATTGCTTTCTTTTCTGCCTCAGTACCAGTTGCACCTTCAACACCTTCAATAATCGCATTGGTATTTGAAATGATGCGGTAATAATACCTGTATGCGAACAAAGTCTGTGCACCTGATACATTGCGTGTTTCAATGTACCTATGTAATGAGATAAACCAGTTGTTACCTACTGTTGGGTTCACTAAATCTTCACCCATCATATCCATATCAATCATCACAGAGCTTTCTCCACCCTGTCCCTGATCAGCGTATGCTGTGTACATTAAGCGGTAAACGCCGTTCATGGCTGCTGCAGCATTGGCAGTAGTTGTGAATACGTTTTCTGCCGGAGCCTGAGCTGTTGGAGCTGTCTCCAGGAAATCTTTCTTACATGCCGGCAAAATTGCAGAAACAGCCATTAGCATACAAAAACTATATATATATTTTCTTTTCATATCTATTCTATTTTATAAAGAAAAGTTAACACCAAAACTTAGGATTCTCTGTGGTACATAGGCATTAGTAACCGTACCGTTGAAATTCTGAGTAGGGTCCATACCTTTTCTGCCACTAATTAAAAACAGGTTCTCACCACCCACATATACACTTGCTTTCTTAACTGTCAATTTAGACAGCAGCTCTTTTGGCAAACTATAGCTCAAAGTTGCATTTCTAAAATAAAGGTAAGATGCACTGGTCAGCCATCTGCTAGAGCCAGCATACAGGTTGGTAGAGTTAACAGGGTCTAATCTTGGAACATCAGTTATATCGCCAGCTTGTTTCCAGCTTTTCAGGATATCTGTATGTAAAGCATTCCCATATGAACTTACAGACATCAGTGAAGCGTAGTTCGTATCATATATCTTTCCTCCCAATTGGTAATTAACCATCATAGAAAGCGTAAACTTTTTATAGGTGAATGCGTTAGATAAAGCACCAAATACATCCGGAATAGAAGAATCGCCGGTATAATCCAGTTTCGCATTGGTTGTTGAAGTAGTGTAAACTACACCATTAACTGTACGCAACGTAGTACCAGTAGCACCATCAACAGGAACATATAAGGCAGAACCATCAGTAGGATCAACACCTTTGTAGATGCGCATGTAGTAATCATATAAAGAATGTCCAACCATCAGCTTTTTAGATCCTGAGATAATCTCTGGCTGATCAGCAGGCATTTTTGTAATCCTGTTTTTATTGGTTGTTGCATTAAAGTCAATATTCCAGCTAAAGTCTCTGCCTCTGAATGGAGAACCGGAAAGGTTAATTTCAAGACCTCTGTTGTACATGGTTCCAACATTCTGATATTGTGTAACCAAACCGCTTGAAACCGGAAGTGGCACTGCAAACAGCAGGTTTGAAGACCTTCTGTCATATACTTCAACACTACCGCTTAATCTGTTGTTGAATAAACCAAATTCAAGACCAATGTCCAGTGTTTTGTTCACTTCCCATTTCAGGGCAGCATTTGACGTAGTTGTACTTTGAGTAAATCCAGGTTCCAGGGCATTGTTGTTTACATCATACAAAGCAAGGGTAGGGTAATAATTCGGATCAAGGTTAGCGTCCAGTGTCTGGTAGTTACCTGTTAAACCATAGCTACTGCGAAGTTTTAACAAATTCACCCAGCTAGCGCTTTTCATGAATTCTTCCCTGTCTAATCTCCATCCTGCACCAACAGACCAGAAATAAGCATTACGAACATCTTTGGCAAATCTTGATGAAGCATCACGACGAACTGAAGCAGAGAACAGGTATTTCTGATCGTAATCATAGTTTAACTGAGCCAGGTAACCTTCAGAACGATCTCTGTCTTTAAATGAACTCAGACCTGATGTTGTAGTGAAGTTGGTAAACTCTGTATTACCAGACAGTAACTGTGTATTACGTGAACCATTCAGGTCGTCAATCAATTTTGAGTAGTTTTCATGACCGGCAAGTACGCTCAGGTTATGCAATCCAAAAGACTTTGAGTAATTCAGTAATTCGTTTAAGTTGTAAGTTGTGGTAAAAATCGCTTCTCTGCTTGAACGTCCTCCCGGGGCACCATCACCAACAATCTGGTTCTGGTAAGATGAGAAATAAGCATTGTTAAAATCAGCACTTCCATTCACCGTAAATTTGAAATCCTTCAGGAAAGTAATTTCTGCATAAGCACGTGTACTGAATATATTGCGTTTGAATGAATCGTCATTTAATAACAGCTCCTGTAATACATGACGGCCAGGGCTTGCACCACCAGCACGTGAAGGTACACCTAAAGCAGTTAGACCACCTGTATCATACACACGGTTTCCAAGAACATCAAAAAGTTGCTCTCCTGTTACAGGATTGTGTGCATAAACGTTATAGATCGGGCCAATATTACGGCTGAAAAAGAAAGGGTTCACATAAGAAGTACTTGCTGTAGCAGTACGATTGGTCTCCGCAGCCGATCCTGCCATGTTTAAACCAGTTTTAAACCATGAAGTTGCCTGGTGGTTTACATTTATCCTGGCAGTAATACGATCAAAATCTGATTTTTGAGCAAAGCCTTTTTCGTTTACATAACCAACTGAAGCGAAGTAATCAGTTTTGTCTGTTCCACCTGAGTAGTTGATGTTATAATCTTTACGGTCACTTGCTCTAAGCGTTTCTTTTAACCAGTCAAGGTCGTTATATCTCAATTGAGCAGCCGGGTTCAAATTACCATTCACATCCACGATCTGGTTGCTGGCTACATTGAAAGGGTTATTGCTCTGAGTATACACACCATTCTGAATCAGTGAACCTAAGGTCTGAGAGATATCCAGATAAGTTCTGCCGTTCAATACCTGCTGACCGGCAGCATTACGGGTTCCTAAACCAGAAGCGATTGTACTTGCATCTGCGATAGACAATGGATTGCTGGCTGCATATACCAAGCTGTTACGGTATGCCTGCCATTCAACAGGGTAATACTGATAGGCATCCAAACGGTCATACTCAGGTACACCGCGCGAAATTAAGCCCTCAGTTACTTTTACATTCAATACTCCGGCACCATTTCTACCTTTTTTGGTACTTACTATAATTACACCATTTGCAGCTTTGGCACCATATAAAGCTGTAGAAGCCGCATCTTTCAACACAGAGATATTATCAATATCATCAGAGTTAATGCTGCTCAATGCACCTTCATACTGAACACCGTCTACAATAATTAATGGGTCATTGGATGCATTGATGGAACCGAAACCGCGCACACGAATCGCAGGAGCCGCACCTGGCTGACCAGTTGGCGGGTTGACCTGGATTCCGGGAGCGATCCCGGCCAGTGCCGTAAGTGGGTTACTCACCGCTCTTTTTTCAAGGGCTGCAGCATTTAGTGAAGCCGCTGATCCCGTAAATGTTTGTTTTTTGGCAGTACCATAAGGAACCACGATAGTAACTTCCGTCAGGTCGTTATTGTCAGGCTCCAGGGAAATATTGGTTACTGATCTTGCAGATACTTCAGCACTTTTGTATCCAATATAGGAAACTACCAGTACGCTACCTGAAGGAACGCTGAGGGTGAATCTACCATCTGCACTTGTTTGGGTTCTGGTCCTTGTGCCTTTAACAGAGACCGTTGCGCCGGCAATAGGAAGGCCGTCGTCTTTACCGGAAATTTTTCCGGTAACAGTTTGATTTTGCGCATAGGCATGCGATGCCACAAACAGCAAAATCCAGAGGAATTTGTGTAGAGTTTTAGTCATAAATAATAGTTATTAGTTCCGAAAAATAGGAATAATTCCTCTACTTAAGTAAAATTACCATTACACAATTGTTAACTTCATAACAATATTCATAATGCAAAACCGTTTAGCAATATGAAATTTATAACAAAAAACGATTTAACTACGATCAAAATGTTAAAATACTGTTAATTGTTATGAATTTGCTAAATCTTACAACCTTAGCAATAAAAGCAAACAATTAACGATGTTCTATAGAAGTTAACAAAAATTATTTACACAATACGCTGTAAAAGATAAGAATCGTATAGCCTGCATGTTTAAAAAAAAAGAGGGTGATCATTACAACCACCCTCTTTTTCAAAGTTTTAAAATGAAACTTATTTATTCTCGTCTTTTACTTCTTCGAAATCTACATCAGTAACGTTATCGCCACCTTGTTGTGCAGATTCACCAGCTGGCTGACCTGCAGCTCCTTCTGGAGCGCCGCCCTGACCATCTTTATACATTTCTTCAGATGCAGCATTCCATGCAGCCTGAAGCTCTTCCTGAGCAGCATCAATATCAGCAAAGTTCCTTGCTGCATGTGCAACCTGCAATTTTGCTAAACCAGCTTCAATAGGAGCTTTTTTATCTGCAGAAAGCTTCTCACCGAATTCTTTCAATTGTTTCTCTGTAGAGAAGATCAAAGCATCAGCGCTGTTGATTTTATCAGCTTCTTCTTTAGCAATTTTATCCGCGTCAGCATTTGCTTCAGCTTCTTCTTTCATTCTTTTGATCTCTTCATCAGTTAAACCAGATGAAGCCTCGATACGGATTTTTTGCTCTTTTCCGGTAGCTTTATCTTTTGCACTTACATGCAGGATACCGTTAGCATCAATATCAAATGCAACTTCTACTTGTGGAACACCACGTGGCGCTGGTGGAATACCATCCAGGATGAAACGACCGATTGTACGGTTCTGAGCAGCCATTGGACGCTCTCCCTGTAAAATGTGGATCTCAACTGAAGGCTGGTTATCAGCAGCTGTAGAGAAAGTTTCAGCTTTTTTAGATGGAATAGTAGTGTTTGATTCGATCAGTTTAGTCATTACACCACCCATAGTCTCGATACCTAATGAAAGAGGGGTAACATCTAATAACAATACGTCTTTAACTTCACCAGTCAATACACCACCCTGGATTGCAGCACCAATAGCTACCACCTCATCAGGGTTAACACCTTTAGAAGGATCTTTACCGAAGAAAGCTTTAACAGCCTCCTGGATCGCAGGAATACGTGTAGAACCACCTACTAAGATGATCTCATCAATATCTGATGTTTTTAAACCAGCATTTTTCAATGCAGATTTACAAGGCTCAATTGTACGTTTGATCAGGTCAGCAGCCAATTGCTCAAATTTAGCACGGCTTAAAGTCCTAACCAAGTGTTTCGGGCCGCTTGCATCAGCTGTAATATATGGCAGGTTAACTTCTGTTGAAGTTGTGCTTGATAATTCAATTTTTGCTTTCTCAGCAGCTTCTTTCAAACGTTGTAATGCCATTGGGTCCTGTGCAAGGTCCATACCATTTTCGTTTTTAAATTCTGCTGCTAACCAGTCAATGATAATGTGGTCAAAGTCATCACCACCCAAGTGAGTATCACCGTCAGTAGATTTTACTTCAAATACACCATCACCTAATTCCAGTACGGAAACGTCATGGGTACCACCACCACAGTCAAACACAACAATTTTCATGTCTTTGTGTGCTTTATCAAGACCGTAAGCCAAAGCAGCTGCAGTAGGCTCGTTGATGATACGTTTAACAGTTAAACCGGCGATTTCACCAGCTTCTTTTGTAGCCTGACGTTGTGCGTCATTGAAATAGGCAGGAACAGTAATCACTGCTTCAGTAACCTCGTGACCTAAAAAGTCTTCCGCAGTTTTTTTCATTTTTTGCAAGATCATTGCAGAAATTTCCTGTGGAGTGTATTTACGGTCATC
>Ga0163161_10000369_pt1 | contig 37617 bp, 34 predicted proteins | sample S45metaG_FD_129847 | JGI IMG/M metagenome (GOLD analysis project Ga0163161, IMG submission 129847) | Switchgrass rhizosphere microbial communities from Kellogg Biological Station, Michigan, USA - S4-5 metaG | ecosystem: Host-associated > Plants > Roots > Rhizosphere > Soil | place: USA... | reverse complement strand
CTTGAACCTATTAGGATTAATAGAAATTATGAACGTAGAAAATCAAAAATCAGACAAGCAGGCAAATATAAAACCGTAACTAATTACAAAAGAGCAATATAGATCTTAACTTAATGACATTGGCTGCTATCCCTCACGCAAAATGGTAACAAGAACATTTTCCTTCAAGCAAATAACTACAAAGTAATTAGTGAAAATTCGTGAAATTCGTGACAAAAACAATCTTATCCTTTCAAAATTACCATCCTACAATATTATAAATCAGCACTATAATTCTGTAAAACATTACACGCAGTAAATTCTCAACTTTGTATTATATATTAATTTAAATATTAACATTATGATACATACAGAAGAAACCACAACAGAAGCAGTTCATATATTAGAAGGATTAATTTCTATTTTGGAAGATGGAAAACTGGGATATACAAATGCCGCTGAGCATGTAAATGACTTGTCCATTAAAGCCGAATTCTTAGATTACGCAAGAGAACGTGCACTATTCATAGTCGAATTGCAAGACCAAATCAACAAACTAGGAAAATCAACCGACACTTCTGGCGGAGGTCCTTTAGGCGCTTTACACCGCACATGGATCGATATTAAATCATCATTCACTGGTGGAGATACCAAAGCAATCATTAATGCCTGCATTACCGGAGAAGAAACTGCAGTAGAAAAATACAAAATGACACTTGAAAAAAACGAACTTGAAAGCAGTCAAATTGCAATCATTTCGAAACAATTAAACAGTATTCAAAGTACATTGGATAAAATTAAAGCAAAAAGATTGTCATAATAATTCACACTATTTTTTGGGAGCGAAAACTACTTGGTTATTAAACCAAGTAGTTTTTTTTATTTTGTAGGAATTTAAAAATAAATCTCTACTTTCGTCCCGACCAAAAAAATATAAATTCTCAACCAAAAAATGTTTCATGAATCTAGCATTACGCAATTCGTTCTTAATTTTAATCTTTACTTTATTCTTTAGCAATCAGGCAAAATCCCAGGTAGAAGGTAATTCTATCAAAGCAACCATAGGTTTTGCCGCAAGCAGTTCTTACTACATTGAAAATTACGGTAGTCAAGAGGAAGTCGATGTTATGGGAGGCGGTCCATATTTATTGGGAGAATATATCATTGGAGTAAAATCATGGTTTAGTGTACGTCCATATGCAGGAGGCATATTTACATCTGTTGAAAAAAATCAGAATTTACAAAATCAACCTCAATACAAAGTAACAACCAATGCTTTTTTACTTGGAGCAAAAGTTCGTTTGTGTGCGCCAATTCCTTGGGTTGCACCTTTTATTGAAGGAGGTATTGGTACTTCGATAGGTAAATTCGAAACATTTACACCAAATATTAATTTTAACAAAAGCGACGTATTACTACATATTCCTTTCAGTATTGGATTAGCTATTGGTCGAAGAAATAATTTTGAAATTGGTATATCAGGCTACTTTCACCCCGCAGCCAAACAATCATCTGGGGTATTTGCTGTAGGATACAATTTTCCGTTAGATTAAAAACAAAATATATAGTTTGACATAAAAAATCTAAATACTTATAATATTTCAAGAACAGAAAAACTACTTGGTTAATAAACTAAGTAGTTTTTTGTTTTATTAAAAACTGAAATAATATATTTTTATATCAATTCTATAAAACAAAAAGTATCAAATGAAAAAAGTAATTTTAGATTTAGCAGTAACCCTGGACGGTTTTATTGAAGGACCAAATGGAGAAATCGATTGGTGCATTATGGACGACGATATGGATTTTGATAGTTTTTTATCTGGCATTGATACTATTTTTTATGGTCGTGTGAGTTATGACGCGTGGGGTAATTTTCAACCGGATGAAAATGCAAGTTCAGCCGAAAAAGCGCTTTGGGAAGGAGTACATTCAAAAAAGAAATATGTTTTTTCAAGTCAAAATAAAAAAGACGATAATGCCATTTTTATAAATTCTGATATTTCGCAACAAGTAAATGAAATTAAAAAACAGTCCGGTAAAGACATTTGGTTATATGGCGGGGCAAGTCTTATTAAAACATTTATTCAATTAAATCTTGTAGATATATACAGAATATCAGTTCATCCAACAGTTTTAGGAAACGGCAAACCATTGTTTGAAAATTTAAAAAACCGAATAGAATTGAAGCTCCTTAAAACAAATGTTTTCAAATCGGGAGTTGTACAACTTATCTACGAACCAATTAAATAAAATCAAAATTCCATTTATCATCATTCCATATAACCTAACTATTTCAAAAAAAGTCACTTCAGCATTAGCAAACTCGAAATATTTATAAGAACTTTGCAAACTTTTTTCCGTGAATACCACAAAAGCCTAAAGTACTAAAAATGAAGAAGAAGATTGAAATATTAGCTCCTGCTAAAGATTTAATTGGGGGAATGGCAGCCATCAATAGTGGCGCCGATGCAGTTTATATTGGAGCTCCACAATTTGGAGCGCGTTCAAACGCCAACAATTCTATCGAAGATGTTGCCGCTTTGGTACAATATGCGCATTTATTTAATGCTCAGGTTTTTGTAGTTATGAATACCATTTTGTACGATAACGAACTAGAAACATGTCGTCAAATGATCTGGGAATTATACGAAATTGGTGTCGATGCCCTAATTATTCAGGATATGGCGATTATGGAAATGGAGCTTCCTCCTATCGTACTTCACGCCAGCACACAAGCCAATAATCGTGATGCCGATAAAATTAAATTCTTGAAAGATGCCGGAATCAAACGTGTGGTTTTGGCCCGCGAATTGAATTTACATCAAATTAAGACAATATACGACGAGGCTGATGTAGAATTAGAATTTTTCGTAACTGGAGCATTATGTGTTTCTTTCAGTGGAAACTGCTATATGAGTGTGGCTAACGGAGAACGCAGTGCCAATCGCGGTTCTTGCGCTCAAAACTGTCGTTTACCTTATAACTTAATCGACGGAAACGGAGAAACTTTAATCAAAAACAGTCACTTACTTTCTATTAAAGATTTAGATATTTCAGATCAGATTCCGAATTTAATTGAAGCCGGAATCGTTTCTTTTAAAATCGAAGGAAGATTAAAAGATGTTGTTTACGTAAAAAACAACGTATCGTTTTTACGTCAAAAATTAGATAGTTTCTTAGAAGGCGAAGGAAGTGATAAATACACCAAAGCTTCATCAGGAACTTGTACCTATACTTTCGATTCTTCTTTAAACAGAACTTTTAATCGCGGTTATACCGACTATTTTGTAAACGATAGAAATCATAGTATTGGATCTTGGGAAAGTCCAAAATCAAAAGGACAATATATTGGTAAACTAATCCGAACTGTTGGAAACGCTTATGAAATCGAAAACGGCGAATTACTAAACAATGGTGACGGACTTTGCTTCATCAACGAAAATAACGAAGCAGACGGAATCTACGTAAACAAAGCCGAAAACGGTAAAATTTATCCAAACGTTTTAAAAGAAGTAAAAGACGGAACTTTTATTTACAGAAATAACGACGCAGCTTTTATCAAAATTGTAGAAAGAGAAGATAGTGCCGTTCGAAAAATCAGCACGACTTTATTACTTACAGAAAATGAAACTGGTTTCGAATTAATCGCAACCGATGAAGACGGAAATATAAGTACTGTTACTTTAGAACATTCTAAAGAACAAACTAAAACCGGCGAATCAATCGAGGAAAACATCAAAACGCAATTGGCAAAAACAGGTTTTACGCCTTATACAGCCAATGAAATTAATGTGATGTTCACCCAAAACTGGTTCCTTCCTATTTCTAAAATCAACGAAATGAGAAGAACCGTTTACGATCAGTTAACCGAAATTCGTTTGGCAAATTACAAACGTGAAGAACACCAATTGGTAAAAACTTCGCATCCATATCCTGAAACCAAACTAGATTTCATGTACAATGTTTCGAACAAAACGGCTCGTAAATTCTACGAACGTCATGGCGTTACAGAAATCGAAAAAGCATTCGAATTGCAATGGGATCCAGGAAAATCTCGCGTAATGACAACTAAATATTGCATCAAATACGAATTAAAAAAATGCCCAATACACCAAAAAGACATAATGGGTGTTAAAGTAAAAGAACCATTGGTTTTAAAACAAGGCGAGTTGGAATACAAACTAAAATTCAACTGTAAACCTTGCGAAATGGAAATCTGGGAAAAAGATGCCGAATTCGAAATCGAAGAAGACCAATTTCATTAGGATTTAACCGCAAAGTTCGCAAAGAAATACGCAAGGTTCGCAAAGATTTATTTTGAAATCTTTGTGAACCTTTTTTATATTAATAACAACAGCTTTGCGTTCTTCGCGCAATCCTTTGTGAACTTTGCGTTTAAATTAAATCTGCCGAATCTGCAAAATCTGCGTGAGATTAAATTCCATTTTTTTATCTTTACTCTCAAAACTAAATTTAAATGGAACCAAAAAATAGCATCCAAAAACATTCGATTATTGCTGGAATTTTGGTATGTCTTTTTTTTCCCTTATTAATATTTTCAGACAGCTATTTTATTTTTCAATGTATACAAATATGTGATTTCGGCATCTTTTGGAATCCAATATTCTGGGGAATCTTATTCCCTTTATTTATAGTTTTTCTGTTTTGGAACACAGCCAAAAAAATCAACTTTTCATTAAATCAAATAAGTTATTTTCAAGCTTGCTCTCAATTTTCATTCGGCGTAAGCTCAAAAATTATAACAACCCTTTTTACAATATATGTTATTGGATTATTCGTAAACGGAATTTCATCAGTACTTAACGTGCAAATTCCTTATCAAATTTTATTTTCACTATTAATGATTTTATTTTTATCATTTGTATTAATGATTTTAACTTTTATAAGCAGTTTTATAATTGTGAAACTGAGCCAAAATACCCAATCTTTAAATTAGACAAAATGAAAATACTACTCCTCGGTTCAGGCGAATTAGGCAAAGAATTTGTCATTGCCGCGCAACGAATCGGACAAACCATAATTGCTGTTGACAGTTACGAAAATGCTCCGGCGATGCAAGTTGCACACGGTTTTGAAGTAATCAATATGCTCGACGGTGAAGCTCTTGACCGAATTGTATCCAAACACAAACCAGACTTTATAGTCCCTGAAATAGAAGCCATTCGTACGGAACGTTTTTACGATTACGAAAAACAAGGAATCATCGTTGTTCCTTCGGCGAAAGCAGCAAACTTTACCATGAATCGCAAAGCCATTCGTGATTTAGCTGCAAAAGAACTCGGGCTAAAAACAGCAAAATATCAATACGCAACTTCAGCCGAAGAACTGCAAAAAGCCGTTCAGGAAGTTGGAATTCCATGTGTTGTAAAACCATTAATGTCTTCTTCGGGAAAAGGACAATCAACTATAAAAACCGAAAGTGATATCGAGAAAGCATGGCAATATGCCGTTGCAGGATCTCGTGGCGATGTTATCGAAGTTATTGTAGAAGCTTTTGTTGATTTTCATTCGGAAATTACGCTTTTAACGATTACGCAGAATAACAATCCAACCTTGTTTTGTGCGCCAATTGGACACAGACAAGAACGTGGCGATTATCAGGAAAGCTGGCAGCCTGCAAAAGTTTCTGAAGCCGATTTGTATGAAGCTCAGGATATGGCGGAAAAAATCACGGAAGCATTGGGTGGCGCAGGACTTTTTGGTGTTGAGTTTTTCCTGACTAACGAAGGTGTTTATTTCTCTGAACTCTCTCCTCGCCCACACGATACCGGGATGGTAACTTTAGCAGGAACGCAAAACTTCAACGAATTTGAATTGCATTTACGTGCGATTTTAAGCCTTCCAATTTTCGAAATTACATTAGAAAAGGCCGGAGCAAGTGCCGTAATTTTAGCATCAGAAGATTCTACAAATCCAACTTTTACCGGAATCGAAAAAGTAGCCGCTTTACCAAAAACTGATTTCAGAATTTTTGGAAAACCAACTTCAAGACCGTATCGACGAATGGGTGTTGTCTTAAGCCACGATTCACTGGCAGCTCCAATCGAAGAAATTATAGAACGCGCCAAAGCAACTTCTAAATTAATAACTGTAAATTCTTAAAAATGAAAAAAGCAATATTTCTATTATTCCTATTTGTTGGAATCGCAACCCAAGCACAAGATAAAAAAACAACCGAAAAACCTCAAATTGTAGAAACCGCTTGTGGCGAATGCCAATTCGGAATGAAAGGTAAAAGTTGCGATTTAGCCGTTCGCATTGACGGAAAAGCTTATTTCGTTGACGGAACAACAATTGACGAACACGGTGATGCACATGCAAAAGACGGTTTTTGCAATGCAATTCGTAAAGCTTCTGTTACCGGAAAAGTAGAAAACGGTCGTTTTAAAGCCACTTCATTCACTTTGCTTAAAGAAAAATAATGGAGTTGATTCTTGAAAATATTGCCAAACACGTTTCGCTAACTCCTGAGGAGCAAGCGCATTTTTTATCTAAACTAGAAACAAAGACTTACAAAGCCAAAACTATTTTATTAAATGCCGGCGAAGTTTGCAAACATTCTTACTTTGTGAATTCAGGAATTTTAAGGAGCTTCAATATCAATGATAATATTGTCGAACATGTTCTTTCATTTGCCTGTGCAGGTTGGTGGATGAGCGATATGTACAGCTTTTTTTCGCAAAAACCGGGACAACTTTTTATTGAAGTTTTAGAAGATTCCGAAGTGGTTTCACTTTCTAAAGAAAATCAGGAACAATTGTATCTTGATATTCCAAAATTAGAACGTTTTTTCAGGATTCTTATCGAAAATTCCTTGGTTGCCAATCAACAACGATTAATGGATAATTTAAGTCTAACCGCCGAAGAACGTTTTGAGAAATTCACCACCAAATACGGAACATTAGCTCATAAAGTACCTCAAAAACAAATCGCCTCTTTCATTGGTGTTACACCGGAATTTTTCAGCAAAATGAAAGCACGACTTTTAAAAAAATAGTTTTTTGCCACAGATTTCACAGATTAAAAGGATTTTTTATTCGCCACGAATTTCACAAATTTTCACTAATTAAAATTCGCGTGAATTCATGAAATTCGTGGCAACATTTTTTTTTAAATCATTCTAATCTGTGAAATCTGTGGCAAAAAACAAAAACACGGCTAAGCAGCCGTGTTTTTTTTATTGAATTAAAATTGTTCAACCTCCGTTGAATGCTTCATTGCGGTTGTGGTTGATTTTCCTATTGTAACCGTATTTTGAACCGCATCAAAATAAGAAGTTCCCACAAAAGCCTGATGTTTTACTGCTCTGAATCCGTTTTTCTGTAAAGCGAATTCTCTTTCCTGCAATTCAGAATATCCTGCCATTCCGCGTTCTTTGTATGCTTTAGACAATTCGAACATACTAGTATTCAAAGCATGGAAACCTGCCAAAGTAATAAACTGGAATTTATAACCCATCGCTGCCAAATCTTCTCTAAAAGTTTCCATTTCTGCAACAGATAGTTTTGCAGCCCAATTAAATGAAGGCGAACAATTGTAAGCCAACATCTTATCCGGGAATTCTTTTTTCATGGCGTCAGCGAATTTTTTAGCATAAACCAAATCTGGATTACTAGTTTCCATCCAAATCAAATCAGCATACGGCGCGTAGCTTAAACCTCTTGCAATTCCCTGATCGATTCCGCTATTTACATAGAAGAAACCTTCATTTGTTTTTTCGCCTGTGATAAATTTATGATCTCTTGGATCAGCATCACTGGTTAATAAATTAGCTGCATCAGCATCTGTTCTTGCCACGATAAGCGTTGAAACTCCCATAACATCTGAAGCCAGACGCGCTGCAATCAGTTTATTAATCGCTTCTTGAGTAGGTACCAAAACTTTACCACCTAAGTGCCCGCATTTTTTAGCAGAACTCAATTGATCTTCAAAGTGAACTCCAGAAGCTCCTGCTTCAATCATTGATTTCATAAGTTCGAATGCATTTAGATTTCCACCAAAACCAGCTTCGGCATCAGCCACAATCGGAACCAAATAATCTTTTTTATCTTCAACCTGATTTACCACCTGAATTTGATCAGCTCTCAATAAGGCACTATTAATTTTTTTAACTACCATTGGCACACTATTTACCGGATAAAGCGATTGATCAGGATACATTTCTCCAGCCAAATTTGCATCAGCAGCAACTTGCCATCCACTTAAATAAATCGCTTCAAGACCAGCGTCGACTTCCTGAATCGCCTGATTTCCTGTTAAAGCGCCCAAACCAGCAACATAATCCTGACTTTTTAACTTTTTCCATAATTTTTGCGCTCCCATTTTAGCAATAGAGTGCTCAATTTGATATGAACCCTGAAGCGTAACTACTTCTGTAGCAGTATAAGGGCGTTCAACACCTTTCCATCTTGGGTTCGTGATCCAATCGTTAATCAATTCCTGAATTCTGTCTTCTGTTGTTTTCATAAATAATATAGTTAAGTTGGTTAGTAATATAGTTTTTCAGTTTTCAATCGCAGTTTTCTACTGAGACTCAAAAAATATTTTTCTCTTTATTGGGTTTGTTTTTTCACGCAGATTTAGCAGATAACGCAGATTTTAATTATTTAAACCTATGTCTCTACGTGTTTAAAAATTAGCCCAGTGGTTTTATAAATATTTGTAGCACGGAATGGTTAAAAAATCAACGAAATCGGGATTTACAACCAATCTGTCCAAGACTTTTTCGGCAAGAGGAAATTGTCGTTTTTCGTAGATTTCTTCTCCCAATTCGTCTTTGATTTTTTTAAATTCATCTAAAGCCAATTCGTGATAATAAGCCAAATCTAATTTTCGATCATTATCTAAAACCACTTTGTTTTGCAGCCACTGCCACAATTGTGATCTTGAAATTTCAGCTGTTGCAGCATCTTCCATCAAATTATGCAACGCCGCTGCACCTTGTCCGTTTAGCCATGAAGCCAAATACAAGACTCCAACATTAATATTTTTACGAACACCGTTTTCGGTTATAATTCCAATTGGTGGTTCAATCAAATCTTCTTCTGTTACTTTGCGATGTTCTCTTTTAATATGAATTTGATTTGGAGTTGGCATTCCGGCATCAAAAACCGATTTTGCCAAAGAAACCAAATCCGGATGCGCTACCCAGGTTCCGTCATGACCGTTTCGAACTTCGCGTTCTTTATCCGTTTTTACTTTTGCAAAAGCAACAGCATTCGCTTCTTCATTATTCTTAATCGGAATTTGAGCCGCCATCCCGCCAATTGCGTGAATTCCTCTTTTATGACATCTTTGAATTACCAAATTTGAATACGCATTCATAAAAGGCGAAGTCATATTTACCTGATCACGATCCGGAACAATGAATTTTGGATTTTTTCTAAACTTTTTGATATAAGAAAAAATATAATCCCAACGCCCGCAATTCAACCCAACGATATGTTCTTTCAACTCATAAATGATTTCATCCAATTGAAAACTTGCTGTTATCGTCTCAATCAAAACTGTCACTTTGATCGTGCCGCGTTCTAATTTTAAATAATCCTCAGTAAAATCAATTACAGTATTCCACCAGCGTGCTTCCAGATAATGTTCTAATTTTGGAATATAGAAATATGGTCCTGAATTATTTTCCAATAATCTTTTATGATTATGAAAAACATACAATCCAAAATCTATCAAAGAACCAGAAACTTCGTTCCCATCAACCAAAAGATGTTTTTCCGGCAGATGCAATCCTCTTGGGCGAACAATTAGCGTTGCAATCTTTTCATTTAATTGATACGATTTATGTTTAGCCAAATCTGTGTACGAAATTGTTTTATTTACAGCATCAATCAAATTCAGTTGACCGTCCATTAAATTTTGCCAGGTCGGAGAAGTACTATCTTCAAAATCAGCCATAAAAGTCTTCGCTCCCGAATTCAATGCATTGATTATCATTTTGCGATCAACCGGTCCGGTAATTTCAACTCTTCTATCCAATAAATCTTTCGGAATTTCTCCAGCTGCCCAATTGCTTTCTCTGATGGCTTTGGTTTCTGCTGGAAAAGCTGGCATTACTCCCTGATCAAAAGTGACTTGTTTTTGATCGCGTTGCAACAACAATATTTTTCGTTGCGATTCGAATTTTCGATGTAAATCGGTTATAAAAACAATCGCTTCTTCGGTCCAGATCTTTGGATAAGAAAGGCTCTTTTCGGCTAAAAATTCCATTGCCGTCTCGGTAATCTCTAATTGGTTTTTCATAGCTGCTGATTTTAATTAGTCATCAATTGTTTTCTCATTTTTTATCATTTCAAGAGAATTTTAATTATAACAATCTGACGGTTAATATTTTCTACACCACAATATTAGAAAAAAGTTTTTTACAAAACAAGCGAACGTTCGCTAAATGTTTAAAATAATTTTTTGGCGATTATTTTTTAAATGGTTATATTTGATTCATGGATATCGAAAAAGACTATATAAAGCTGATATTTGGGCTAAAACTGAAGCAAGTTCGAACTCAAAAAAATCTTTCACTTTTTGGCTTAGCCAAATTGACAAATCTTTCAAAATCGTACTTAAACGAAATTGAAAAGGGAAAAAAATATCCAAAAACGGACAAAATTTTACTTTTATGCGAACATCTGGACGTGACTTACGACCAAATGGTATCTCTAAAACTTGATAATAACCTCGCTCCGATTGGAGAAATCTTAAAATCCGGAATTCTAAAAGAGATTCCACTAGAGCTTTTTGGTATTCAGGAAGCTGATTTAATTGATATTATTGCCAATGCTCCGGCAAAAGTCAATGCCTTTATTAGTACAATTATCGAAATCGCCCAACATTATAATTTAAGCAGAGAAAGTTTCTTTCTGGCCGCTTTACGATCTTATCAGGAAGCACACAGCAATTATTTTGAAGATTTAGAAGAGAAAGTAATCGCGTTTTCAAAATCCTTTCAAATAAATTTAGATTCCAAAATTACGATTGAAGAACTGGAAGCCATTCTTAAAGAAGAATTCGATTATAAGATAAAAGAAATCGCTTTTACAGATCAGGAAGCTTTAGAAGATTTACGTTCTATTTATGTTCCAAAAAGTAAAACTTTATTATTATCAACAGAAATTGATGATCCACAAAGGGCTTTTATTTTAGCCAAAGAAATTGCCTATAATTACCTAAATATATCTGATCGTTTACTGACTTTCAGCTGGATTAAGTTCGAAAACTTCGATCAGGTTCTGCATAATTTTTATGCTTCTTATTTTGCCGGAGCTTTATTATTACCAAGGCAATTAGTAGTAAAAAAAATCAATGATTTCCTGACTAATGAAAAACCAAATCCGGAAGAATTTGTCGCTTTAATAGAAAGTTTCGAAGTTTCTCCAGAATCATTTTATCAGAGATTAACCAATTTATTACCAAAAGATTTTCATCTGAAGAATTTATTCTTTTTAAGAATGTCCCATAAAATTGGTTCTGATTTTTATCAGATAAAAAAAGAACTACACATCACCAATCAGCAAGAACCGCATGCCAACGAAACCAACGAGCATTATTGCAGAAGATGGGTTTCGGTAAAAACCATTGATGAAGCAATCAAACAAAACAAACCGCACTTTTTTGATGCGCAAATTTCGAGTTACGTTCATAGCGGAAATGAATATTTAGTTTTTTCATCGGCTACAAAAGATCCTTTTATAAAAGACAACATTCGTAGTATTTCTGTTGGAATTTTAATTAATCCAACCATGAAAAAGAAATTTAAATTCATCGAAGGAAAACCTTTAGTAAAAAGAATTGTTGGTGTTACCTGCGAAACCTGCGATGTAAAAGATTGCTTAGAAAGAGCTGCGCCTCCAATTGCTTTGGAAAAGGAAAAACGCCACAAGAGTACAGATGCGGTTGTGCAACAGTTTATAAACCAATTTAGCTAAAATATTATGAAATGTTTCACTTTAATAATAACGCTGCTTTTTATTCACCTAAATCAGAAAACTGATAAACTTACTGGTAGTTACAATTATTTAATAGAAGACAACAATTTCTACATCCAAAAAGACAAAATCACTTTTAACGATAGTGTTTTTGTTTTTAATAACAAGTATATGCCAAAAGGAAAAATCTCATATGGTAATCTAATAATATTACAAAATTTTATAAACACAGATTTAATAGTAAGTATTTCAAAAGATCAAATAAAAAAAGACACTATTCTATTTTACATGCATGATAGACAAAGTTCGACTACCAACTATCTTGATATAGTCGTTGGAAAAGGGAAATTAATTAAAATTAAATAATATCTTTTTTTTTTAAATCTTGCGAAGTCACAAAGCTTTATTCCTTTTGGCCACACACAATCTTGTCATCTCGATTTCTACGATAAAAACTATTTTTTCGTTCGTTTTTTTCCAACGGATTAATCACAAAACCTCGGTCAATGTCATTAAATTAAGGAAAAATCCAATGGAACAAGTTGTTAAGAACATTATCTCATCACTTTATTTTTTGTTCCATCGGAACATTTCATCGGTAACCCAATAAATCCGGCATTTTTTCACGTTCCGTAGGAACGTTTGATTTTATAAACAATATTGGTAAAAACAAACACAGATTACATGTGCAATTTCTCAAACGTCCCAATGGGACGATGTTTCTCACGATGCATTTTTTTCTACCCATGAGATGTTCCGATGGAACACAATCTAAAATATCTTAACTTAATGACATTACCCAAAGCCACAGGACGTTGCTACAACATAAATCATTCCTTCGGAATTTTTTCTGGCACTTCCGAAGGAACAAAGTATATTGCAGGGATGGATTTTAATCCATCATTTGCAATCAAAACCCAATCTTGTTATCTCTACGGAGGAGAGATAACCCAAGAAGCTCGACAAAGATTGGCGATTATCTGTACGGAATTACATACGTGATCTCTCCTCTGTCGAGATGACAAAACTCCGTAGCGACTTTGTCGTTTTAGACCCCAACATCTTCTGAAAATGAAACTTCTAATTTAGCCCCGATGGAAGTGAAAATCCTTTTATGTCCGCCGCGGCGGACATAAAAGATTGTAACGGATAGCGGGACCAGATGTCTTTTGAAAACTAAAATTTCTACTTCACAAAAAACTTAGAATCTTAGCAACTTAAAACCTCAGCACCTTTCTTAATCTAGGTTAAGTGCTTTTCATTGACCTTGGCGGTATCTTTGTACTATCAAAATAACAAAACACATATCATTATGGAAAATATAGTATTGCACAAAGCAGAAACAAGAGGAAATGCAAATCACGGATGGCTTAATGCTTATCATAGTTTTAGTTTTGCAAGCTGGTACAACCCTGACAGAATTCAGTTTGGTGCACTTCGCGTTTTAAATGATGATACGATTGCTGGCGGAATGGGTTTTGGAACGCATCCTCACGATAATATGGAAATCATTACGATTCCGCTAGAAGGCGATTTAGCACACAAAGACAGCATGGGAAATACTGAAATCATCAAAAATGGTGATATTCAGGTTATGAGTGCCGGAACCGGAGTTCAACATAGTGAGTTTAATCCAAATGCAGATCAACAAACTAAATTGTTGCAAATCTGGTTGTTTCCTAGCAAAAGAAATGTAACACCACGCTACCAACAAATTACTTTGGATGTTGCGGACAGACATAATAAATTGTCTCAGATTTTATCCCCAAATGCAGATGATGAAGGTGTTTGGATTCATCAGGATGCCTGGTTTCATATGGGAAATTTTGATGCAGGAATTGCAACAACATACAAACTAAAAAAAGAAGGAAACGGAGTTTACGCTTTTGTTTTAAAAGGAAATGTAACTATAAACGGTCAGGAATTGAATACTCGTGACGCAATGGGAATCTCTGATTTTGAAACTTTAAACATCAAAGCAAATACCGATGCTGAGTTTCTTTTAATGGAAATTCCGATGAATTATTAATTCAAAAAACACAACTAATACTTTTTCTCGATAAACGATAATTAATCTGAATTTCAGATTATTATCGTTTATTTTTTTGCTCTAATTTTTACAAAACTCAAAAAGAAAGATTAATTTTATAAGAGAAAATTGGTCTGACTTTAAGATAAAAACTAATCCTTAAATTTTTCAACCATGAATCCTGATAATCTAACCAAAGAATACACAAATGGAGAAGTTACTATTGTATGGCAATCCGGAAAATGCATTCACTCTGCTAATTGTGTAAAAAATAATCCTGATGTTTTTCATCCAAAAGAAAAACCATGGATTACAGCAGAAGCCTCAACAACTGAAAAAATCATAGAAACAGTTCATAAATGTCCATCTGGAGCATTGACATTTTATATGAACAACACTAAATAGTTTTTTTTTGCCACTCCCAATAGTTATCGGGATAAAATGATTAAAAGATTTTTCCAATCTGCGTCGGGTTGCCTCGAATTTCACAAATGTGCGCGAATTTTTTCTCAGCACAATCTATAAAAATTAATTCGTGAAAATTCGTGGAATTCGTGGCAACAAAAAAAAAGAACCTCAAAATAATTTCAAATCACATTTTCCATTTCTTAATCTAGGTTAAGTGCGTTACGCTTACTACCAACGTAACTTTGTCCTATCAAAATGAAATTAATATTTAAAAAATAAAAACTATGGCAACTACAAAATGGTCAATTGACCCGACACATTCAGAAATTGGTTTTAAAGTTAAACACATGATGTTTACAAATGTTTCAGGAAAATTTGGAACTTACGATGCTACAATCACTACAGATGGAGACAACTTCGAAAATGCTGATATCAGTTTTTCTGGTGATATTGCTTCTGTTGATACTGCAAATGCAGACAGAGATGGACATTTAAGAAGCGGAGATTTCTTCGATGCTGAAAATCACCCAAAATTAACTTTCAAAGGTTCTTCATTCAAAAAAATCAATGACGGAGAATATGAATTAACTGGCGATTTAAGTATTAAAGGTGTTTCAAAAACAGTAAAATTTCCTGTAGAATTTAGCGGAACAATGACTGATCCTTGGGGAAATACAAAAGTAGGTTTAAACATTGAAGGAAAAATTAATCGTAAAGATTGGGGTTTAAACTGGAACTCTGCTCTTGAAACTGGTGGTGTTTTAGTTGGAGAAGAAGTTCGTTTAAACATTGAATTGCAATTCGCAAAACAAGCTTAATCATAGTATTTTCAATTTAATTTGGCTGGTTGAGAACCCTGTACTTTTTTAAAAGTGCAGGGTTTTCTTTTTTTTAAAAAGTTTGCCACGAATTTCACGAATGTGCACGAATTTTTTCTCAGCATAATCTATAAAAACTAATTCGTGAAAATTCGTGAAATTCGTGGCGAAAAAACTCATCGCAAAGTATTTCGAAATTCTGTTGGAGAAAATCCGGTTTGTTTTTTGAAGAATCTGGAAAAATAGGAATAGTCTTCGTAGCCAACAGCAAATGCAACTTCGTTTATAGACAATTGTTTATCGATTAACATTCGTTTAATTTCAAGAATTACGCGATCCATAATTACTTCTGTTGCGGTCTTTTGTAAAATTTCATTGCAGATTCTATTTAAATGTTTTAATGTGATATTTAATTTCTCCGCATAAAACGACGGCAGTTTTTGAGTTTTAAAATACTCTTCTAAAAGCACTTCAAAAGCACTGATTTTAACATTATACGAATGTGTTTGATGCGAATAGGTCTCGCTATATTTTCTGGAAATTTCTATGTGAATGCAATCTAATAAATTCAGCATTTTGTCTAATTGCAGCTTATTATTTTGATTATTCTCCTGAATTAATAAATCAAAATAGGGCAATATCTTTGGTATTTCACTTTCCTCAAAAACCATTTCCGGCCGATTGTGAATGGAATGATAAAAATTGTAATCGTTGATTTTTTTCTGTCCGAAGTACAAATTATAAAGTTCCTGCGAAAAAATAATTACAAAGCCTTCAACATCTTCAGACAAATTCCAATGATGCATTTGTCCTGGCTGCAGAACAAACAAGCTTCCTGTTTTTATTCCGAATTGATCGAAATCAACTTCATGCAATCCAGAACCTTTCGTAAAAAATACCATTAAATAAGAATCATGTCGATGCGGTTCTTCGACAAAACTATGGCTTTTTAGATGCTCTTTAAAAGTATTGATATAAAAATCACGATGAATATCGTTACAGCTAAAATTCTGAACACTATAAACAGGATACTTTTTCATACGCGATTAGATTGTAGATTTCAGATTTGAAATTTGGAATTTTGGCAATTTAACACAAAATGTCTTTATTGTGCTATAAGTAGCGAAGATATAAAAAAGGATTTAAAAGATTCTGAAATACCTTTGTACAAATAAAAATCAACAAGATCATGTCAAGTGCATTAACTCATATTTTAAGCAACGAATGTCCTATTTGTCATAAAGGAAAAGTTTTTAAAGACAAGAATATTTTTCTGAATTTTGGTTTACCAAAAATGAACGAATATTGCAGTCATTGTAATTACAAATTCCAAAAAGAGCCTGGATATTTCTTTGGCGCTATGTACGTAAACTACGGATTAACAGTCGCTCAGGGAATCGCAACGTATTGTATTGCACAGTTTTTCTTTGAAACAAATTTCGATTTAAGAATCATTCCAATTATTGCTGTTGTCATTACTTTACTTACTTCTTTTAATCTCCGATTTTCAAGATTAGCATGGATTTACATGTTTAAGGATTATACGAAATAAAAAAATGTTATTTTTGTCTTTCTATTGAAACTAATTTTCAATTTAAAAAAATTCAATCTTAAATTAGACAAATGAAAGCATACGTATTTCCGGGTCAGGGCGCACAGTTTACAGGAATGGGCAAAGACTTATATGAATCATCGGCTTTAGCCAAAGAATTATTCGAAAAAGCTAATGAAATTTTAGGTTTTAGAATCACTGATATTATGTTCGAAGGTACTGCCGAAGAACTAAAAGAAACTAAAGTTACACAACCTGCAGTATTTTTACACTCCGTTATTTTAGCGAAGACTTTAGGCGAAGATTTTAAACCAGAAATGGTTGCAGGACATTCTTTAGGTGAATTCTCTGCTTTGGTTGCCAACGGAACTTTATCTTTTGAAGATGGTTTGAAATTAGTTTCTCAACGTGCTTTGGCAATGCAAAAAGCTTGCGAAATCACTCCGTCTACAATGGCTGCTGTTTTAGGTTTAGCTGATAATATCGTCGAGGACGTTTGTACTTCTATTGATGGAATTGTTGTTGCTGCAAACTACAACTGCCCAGGGCAATTGGTAATTTCAGGAGAAACTTCTGCTGTTGAAAAAGCTTGCGAAGCAATGAAAGCTGCCGGAGCAAAACGTGCTTTAATTTTACCTGTTGGTGGAGCATTTCACTCACCAATGATGGAGCCTGCAAGAGAAGAATTAGCTGCTGCAATTGAAGCAACAACTTTCTCTACTCCTATTTGTCCAGTATATCAAAACGTTACAGCAAGCGCTATTTCTGATGCAAACGAAATCAAAAAGAACTTAATTATTCAATTAACTGCTCCTGTAAAATGGACACAATCTGTACAACAAATGATCGCTGACGGCGCTACTTTGTTTACTGAAGTTGGCCCAGGAAAAGTGTTAGCTGGTTTGATTAATAAAATCGACAAAGAAGCGGTTACTGCGAATGTTTAAATTTTAGTCGCAGTTTTTAGTTTTCAGTTTAAAAACTATATCTATAAAAAATCCTCATAACGAAATGTTTATGAGGATTTTGTTTTTTATAGTTCTTTTACTTCTTCACTGTAATTATTTATAATTCCAGTTATTAAATAATTATGATTTTTTCTTTCAAAAAAAATGTACCAAGTTGTTCTAGCATTAGCTTTATAAAAAATATAGTTAGAACCTAAATACCGAAGTCTTTCGGGTGTTTTTTTATGTGGAAATTTAGAAATACTTGAAATGACAAAATCCACTATTTTATCTATATAATTTTGTGCAGATTCAGCAAAACCAAAATATTCTTCTTTAAAAAGAGTAAAAACCAAATCATCGAAATATTCCAGAACGACATTTTCAAAAATTACTTTTTCCAAGGATAAGCTTTTATTCTTTTAGACATTTCAGCTTTAAATTCCTCCGGTGTTAATCCTTTTTCAAACTCAGCATCAAAATCAAAAGTATCGCGATCTATTCCTTTAAATTGAGGTTTCTGAACTTCATATTCTACTCTTGGCTCTTCAACCTTATTATTCTTCTCATTTTCTTTTTTCGGCTCCATAATTCCTACATTTTGATCTTACAAAATTACAAAATAAATTGACTCAAAATGAAAATCCCAAATAATATAAATTATTTGGGATTTTTAATATCGAACATAAGACACACTGCTGTGCGTCTCTACGAAAACTGTGACCGCGACTGAAAACTTATTAAGAACGAACTTTTTGCTCCCATTTCCAGGCACTTGCCATTGCTTCGTCTAAGTTTAATTGAGCTTTCCAGCCTAAAACATTATTTGCTTTATCTGTATTTGCATACGCCTCGGTGATATCACCTTCACGACGTGGCATAATTTTATACGGCAATTTTTTATCGCTTACTTTTTCGAAACTATTAATTACTTCAAGAACTGAACTTCCTGTTCCGGTTCCTAAATTAAAAGTCTCTACTTTTGCTAAATTCTTTTTATTGAATAAACGCTGTAATGCAATAACATGCGCTTTTGCTAAATCTACAACGTGAATATAATCACGAACAGCAGTTCCGTCTGGAGTTGGATAATCATTTCCAAAAACAGATAATTCTTTACGTAATCCTACTCCAGTTTGCGTAATAAAAGGCACTAAATTCTGAGGAACTCCTAAAGGTAATTCTCCAATTTCATTACTTGAATGCGCTCCAACAGGATTAAAATAGCGTAATAAAATTGCACTGATATTAGTAACCTTAGCTGTATCTGTGATAATTTCTTCTCCTATTTGCTTCGTGTTTCCATAAGGAGACATTGCTGCTTGCACAGGAGCATCTTCTGTAATTGGCATTTTTTCGGCTTGACCGTAAACCGTACAAGAAGAACTGAAAATAAAACTTGCCTCAGGTTTTTGCTGTAATTCCTGCAACAAATAAACTAGCGAAGCAATATTGTTTTCATAATACAACAAAGGCTGTTCAACACTTTCTCCAACTGCTTTTGAAGCAGCAAAATGAATTACTCCGGTAACATCGTTGTGTTTTTTAAAGAAATCCCGAACTGACGCTTTTTCTCTTAAATCTAACTTTTCGAATAAAGGCGTTTTTCCTGTAATGGCTGTAATTCCTTTTAAAACATCTTCTGTAGAATTCGAAAGATTATCAATTATCACTACTTCAAAGCCTTCATTTTGCAATTCGACTACGGTGTGAGAACCAATAAATCCTAATCCTCCTGTTACTAATACTTTCATTTTGTGGTTGTTTTGTGCTATTGTTATTTGGTTTAACTTTTATATTATTTATTTAAAAATTCTAAAACAGAATCTGTAATAAATTTGATTTGCTCATCGTCCAATTCTGTGTGCATTGGTAAAGCAATTACTTCTTTTACCAATTGATTCGTTACCGGAAATTGCTCTTCTTTATAACGAGTATCAACATAAGCTTTTTGAGAGTGCAACGGAATTGGGTAATAAATTGCACATGGAATGGCTTTATCCAACAAATGTTGCATCAAAGCATTTCTGTCTGCATCGATAATTCTCAATACATATTGATGGAAAACGTGATCATTTTCGTTTGCATCAAACTCCGGTGTAATAATGTGTGCATTTCCTGCAAAGGCTGCATTGTATTTTGAAGCTGCACGACGACGTGCTTTATTATATTCGTCTAACAAAGGTAATTTTGCATTTAAAACTCCTGCCTGAATACTATCTAAACGTGAATTTACTCCTACTACGTCATGGTGATAACGCTCATACATTCCGTGGTTTACAATTCCGCGGATAATGTGAGCCAATTTATCATCGTTTGTAAAAATTGCTCCTCCATCTCCATAACAGCCTAAGTTTTTAGACGGGAAAAATGAAGTTGCCGCAACGTGACCAATTACTCCTACTTTGCTTTTTGTACCTGATTTAGAAATGTAATCAGCTCCAATTGCTTGTGCATTATCTTCGATTACATACAGATTATGCTCTGCAGCAATTTCCATAATCGCATCCATATTGGCAGCGCGTCCAAATAAATGCACCGGAACAATTGCTTTAGTTTTTGGCGTAATTGCTTTTTTAATTGCTTCGATATCGATGTTCATATTCGTCATATCAACATCTACCAAAACTGGTGTTAATTGCAATAAAGCGATAACCTCAACAGTTGCTGCAAAAGTAAAATCGGCAGTAATTACCTCATCACCTGGTTTTAGATCTAATCCCATCATAGCAATTTGCAAAGCATCTGTACCATTTGCACACGGAATTACGTGTTTTGCTCCCAAATAATCTTCAAGATTTTTTTGAAATTGATGTACCAAAGGTCCGTTTATATAAGTATTTGTGTCTAAAACCTCTTGAATCGAAGCATCAACAGTCGTTTTTATTTTTTCGTATTGACTCTTTAAGTCAACCATTTGAATTTTTTTCATTTTCAATATATTTTTAAAATTAAAGACCTGTATTTTAAACATAATCTCTAAAAGGAGGAACAAAAATAGTTATTTAATACCTTCAAACCAATGAAAATAATGGAAAGAAATGTAATTTAGCCACAAAAATAAACAGATGCTTTTTCTATACAATTTAGTTGTTTCTATTGCGGGGTTTTTTCTGAAAATTGTAGCGATTTTTAGTCCGAAAATTAAGCTTTTTGTAAATGGTCGGAAAAATGTTTTTAGTATTCTGGAAGATAAAATAAAACCTACAGATAAGACTATTTGGTTTCACTCAGCCTCTCTTGGCGAGTATGAACAAGGTTTACCGGTAATCGAAAAAATCAAAGAAAAGTACCCTTCACATAAAATCATTGTTACCTTTTTTTCCCCTTCAGGATACGAAGTGCGTAAAAATAACACAGTTGCCGATGTGACTATTTACTTACCTTTAGACACTAAAAGCAATGCAAAGAGATTTTTAAAATTAGCACATCCTGAATTAGCCTTTTTCATTAAATATGAATTCTGGCTAAATTATCTAAAAGAGCTAGAGAACAGTAAAACACCAACTTATTTAATATCCGGAATCTTTAGAGACAGCCAAATGTTCTTTAAATGGTATGGCGGTTTCTATAGAAATGCATTAAAAGCATTCACTTACTTTTTTGTTCAAAACGAAGAGTCTAAAGAAAAAATTGAAGCCATCGGATTCCATAATGTAATTGTTTCCGGCGATACTCGTTTTGATCGTGTAAATGCCATTTTAGAAAGAGATAACACACTTGATTTTATTGAAAACTTTAAAAATAATACTCCAACTATAGTAATAGGAAGTTCATGGCCAAAGGACGAAGCTTTATTAGCTGAATATATCAATGAAGCTCCTTCGACTGTAAAATTTATTATTGCGCCCCATAACATTAAAGCCGACCAAATCTCAAGTCTTAAATCGCAAATTACTAAATCAACTGTATTATTCTCAGAGAAACAGGGTCTTGATTTATCAAATTACCAAGTCTTTATTATTGACACGGTTGGTTTATTGACAAAAATTTATAGCTACGGAACCATTGCGTATGTTGGCGGCGGTTTTGGCAATCCGGGAATTCATAATATTCTGGAACCAGCAACGTTTGGACTACCAATTGTAATTGGTCCTAATTATTCCAATTTTGCCGAGGCTGTTCAATTGGTTGATATTGGCGGATGCATTGTGATATCGAATATAGACGAACTAAAACAAAGTCTTGATCGCTTGCTTACCGATGAAAGCTTTTTTACAGAGAAAAGTCAAATTTGCAAGTCATACATTCAAGACTATAAAGGAGCTACAAACAGCATCATGAAAATCGTTTCGTAGCCGTTTCAAAAACCCAAAAACGGATTTCCATACCAGAATCAAAATAAAAAGCGCTAAAAACGTCTTATTTTAACACTCAGCGTTTGCGTAATTATTATTAAAAAACAAAACAAACTGCAAGCAAGAGAATAAAAAAAGCCAATTCTCTTATAGAATATTCAACGAAAAATAATTTATACAAAAAATACGATAATACCAAACATTTTTGTAGTTTTGGCATATTCTTTGATAAATAAGATAATCGTGAGCAATGAAAATATTTTAAAAAAAAAATAAAAAAATATTTTACATATTAAAAAATTTATATCTTTGCCACGAATTAATAATTAACCTTTTATAATAAAGTAAGATGAAAAAAGTATTTTTAAGTTTAGCTGTTGTTGCTGTTTTAACTGTTGTATCTTGTAAAAAAGCTGACGCTGCAGCTACTGAAGCTGTAGATTCTACTGCTGTTGCTGTTGATTCTGCTGCTACTGTAGTTGATTCTGCTGCTGCAACTGTTGACTCTGCTGCAACTAAAGTTGATTCTGCTGCTGCTAAAGTAGAAGAAGCTGCTAAAGAAGTAAAAAAATAATTAGAACTTAAATTCTAAAGATTTTAAAACCATCCATCGTGATGGTTTTTTTTATGCTAATTTTTTTTTGAAATTCCAATCCCGAAGCTTCGGGATGAAATCCCAAATTCCAAGCATAAAAAAAAATCCCAAATTCCAAAAAAGACATTAAGCCTATTGGAATTTGGGATTTTTTTGTTTTTAAACCTAGTTAAATCAAAACAAACAACTACAAATTGGGATTTCATTCATCTATTCTTCCATTTCTTCCTCCTGAACCAACTCATCTTCAAAAATAGATTCGCTTGACGAGAAGTCCAAAATTTCCGACCTTGAAGCATAAGTCACAATTTCTTTAATTCCCTTCTGCAAAAGCAATTCCGTTGTGTATTTTCGGCTTGTTGCAAAATGAACCTCCCCCAACATCAACTTAAAGAAATACTTTCCTCCTGAGCCTTTAAATTTTAAAAACTTAGCCTGATCAACATTCGCTTTAAACTTCTCAATATCCTCTTCACCTTCAAACTTCAACTCATAACTTAAACTTGTAAATATGACTTTGCCTTTTCTGGAAGTAAACACGAATTTATATTCATCATTAAACCTTTTACTAATTACAAAAGCACCCATAGATATATTTTAGATTTTAAATTGTTGATTTCAGATCCCTAACCCTGATAGCTATCAGGATAGATTCTTAGATTCTTTAAAATAAATTTACTTCGCAAATTTATTTTGCACTGTGTGAGTTTACACAATAAAAAAAGCCTCTTCAAAAAGAAGAGGCTTTAGTACTCAGAGCGGGACTTGAACCCGCACGAACATTGCTGTTCACTGGATTTTAAGTCCAGCGTGTCTACCAATTTCACCATCCGAGCATTATACGATGTTGAGCGAAAAACGGGGCTCGAACCCGCGACCTCGACCTTGGCAAGGTCGCGCTCTACCAACTGAGCTATTTTCGCATTTCAAATTCTTGTAAGAACCACAATACCTGACTTGTTCTGTATTGCGAGTGCAAATTTAGGACATTTATTCAATTACACAAGCGTTTTTCCAAAAAAAAATCTACTTATTTTATAACTTTCTGATAACCTAAACTTTAAATCTGAAATTATTTTTTAACTAACATTCTTTTAATCTCGTTGAGTTTCATCAATGCTTCAACCGGAGTTATCGCATTTATATCAAGACTTAGAATCTCTTCTTTTATTTCTTCTAATAAAGGATCATCTAAATTAAAGAAACTCATTTGCATTTCGTCTGCTGCAGATTTTACTCCGTTTAAGACATCGCTTGAATGATTTTTTTCTAATTTCTTTAATAACTTCTGTGCTTTCAAAATTACAATTTGAGGCATTCCCGCCATTTTTGCAACGTGAATTCCAAAACTATGCGCACTTCCTCCTTTTACCAGCTTTCTAATAAAAAGAACGGTATCTTTTAATTCTTTTACGGCAACATTATAATTTTGGATTCTAGACAACGATTCAGTCATTTCATTCAATTCGTGATAATGCGTTGCAAATAATGTTTTAGGCCTTCCCGGATGTTCGTGTAAAAACTCGGCAATAGCCCAGGCAATCGAAATCCCGTCATAAGTACTTGTTCCTCTACCAATTTCATCTAATAAAACCAAACTTCTGTCTGAGATATTATTCAAAATAGAAGCTGTCTCGTTCATTTCAACCATAAAAGTAGATTCTCCCATCGAAATATTATCCGATGCTCCTACTCTGGTAAAAATTTTATCGACAATTCCCATTCTTACACTATCAGCCGGAACAAAACTTCCCATTTGAGCCAACAATACGATTAAAGCAGTTTGTCTTAAAATAGCCGACTTACCAGACATATTCGGTCCCGTAATCATGATAATTTGCTGCGTTTCTCTATCTAAGAAAACATCATTAGCAATATAAGGAGTTCCAACCGGCAATTGTTTTTCAATTACAGGGTGACGTCCGTTTTTGATTTCCAGCTCGAAAGTTTCATCAATTTCAGGACATACATATTGATTTTCGATAGCCAATTGCGTAAATGAACACAAACAATCTAACTGTGCCACCAAATTAGCATTCATTTGAACCGGCTTAATATAGGTCGCAATCCAGGCAATTAATTGCTCAAAAAGTTCGCTTTCAATTTTATGAATTTTCTCTTCAGCGCCTAGAATTTTAGTTTCATATTCTTTTAATTCTTCGGTAATATAACGCTCGGCATTTACTAAGGTTTGCTTACGAATCCATTCTGCCGGCACTTTATCTTTGTGTGTATTTCTAACTTCTATATAGTATCCAAATACATTATTGAAAGAGATTTTTAAAGAAGAAATTCCTGTTCTCTCCGATTCTCTTTTTTCTATTCCCTCCAGATATTCTTTTCCTGAAGTAGAAATAGCACGTAAATCGTCCAGTTCTTCACTAATACCTTTTGCAATAGCATTTCCTTTTGCAATCGCTACGGGTGCATCCTGATTTAAGGTTGTTTTTATTTTCTCTCTTAAAAGATCACAGGCATGTAAACTATCTCCAATAATCTTTACCGCTTCCTGCTTACTTTGCAATGCTAAAGTTTTTATCGGAATAATAGCATCCAGAGATTCTTTCAAATAAACAATTTCACGAGGCGAAACTTTTCCGGCTGCAATTTTAGAAATCAAACGCTCTAAATCTGAAATTTGTTTAATTTGGTATTGAATATTTTGCAATACTTCAGGATCTGATTTTAAATAGGTAACAACATCATGACGGTTTTTAATTTTAGCACTATCCTTTAAAGGCAGAGCTAACCAACGTTTCAGTAAACGTCCTCCCATCGGCGAAAGCGTTCTGTCAATTACATCTAAAAGTGTTACCGCATTTGGATTATAACTGTGGTATAATTCTAAGTTTCTAATAGTAAAACGATCCATCCAAACATAAGCATCTTCTACAATACGTTGAATTGCCGTGATATGTTGTACACGGTTATGCTGTGTTTCTGACAAATAATACAAGATTGCTCCTGAAGCAATAACTCCTTCTTTCAGCTCTTCAACTCCAAAACCTTTTAAGGAAGCAGTTTGAAAATGTTTTGTCAAAGTTTCCAGAGCATAATCTTCTTTATAAATCCAATCTTCTAAATAAAAAGTATGAAAATCTTCTCCAAAAGAAGCCTTAAAATCCATTTTATTATTCTTTGGAACCAGAATTTCACTAGGATTAAAATTCTGCAATAATTTATCTATGTATTCAGCATTTCCCTGAGCTGTTAAAAACTCTCCGGTAGAAACATCAAGAAAGGAAACTCCGATATTTTTATTAGCAAAATATACAGATGCTAAAAAATTGTTTGTTTTTGATTGTAAAACCTCATCATTTAATGAAACTCCCGGAGTTACCAGTTCAGTAACACCACGTTTCACGATAGTTTTAGTCATTTTTGGATCTTCGAGCTGATCACAGATCGCTACACGAAGTCCGGCTTTAACTAATTTTGGCAAATATGTATTAACAGAATGGTGTGGAAATCCTGCCAAAGCGGTCTCAGTATCAGAACCAGCCCCTCTTTTGGTTAATGTAATACCCAGAATTTTTGATGCTCTAATAGCGTCTTCTCCAAAGGTTTCATAAAAATCACCCACTCTAAAAAGCAGACATGCATCAGGATATTTTCTCTTGATTTCGTTGTACTGTTTCATTAAGGGTGTTTCTTTCACCACTTTCTCTTTCGCTGCCAAATTGTTGTATTTTAAATGAAAAATTAAGACAGCGAATTTATAATATTTTAAAGGAATATTGAAGCGGTTCAAAAATTAAAATATTTTAAGCAATTTTTAAGATGAGATATTAGAATTTTATATAGATTTGTTCATAATTAAAACAAAGACTCTAAAAGATGAAAAAAATAATCTTAATTGCTATGTTAGCTGTAGTTGGAATTACAGCTTCTAACGCTCAAAGCACTAAAAAAGCTAAAGTTGCTAAAATCGAAGGTGCTGGAATGGCTTTTGAAACAGAAACTATTGACTACGGAACTATCGCTCACAATGCTGATGGAAAACGTGAATTTGTTTTTGTAAACAACGGAACTAAACCATTAATCATTACAAATACACAAGGATCTTGTGGTTGTACTGTACCAACAACTCCAAAAGAGCCAATCGCTCCAGGTGCTAAAGGTATTATTGGTGTAAAATATGCTACTGACAGAGTTGGTGCATTTACAAAAACTGTAACGGTTACTTCTAACGCTGAAGGACAACCAACAAAAGTACTTACCATTAAAGGTACAGTTTTACCAGATCCAGTAAAAAGCTAATCTGAGAAAAACAAAATAAAATAATCGAAAAAGCTTCCTTATCTTTGGAGGCTTTTTTTATGACCTGAATCCAACACAAATGAGAAAACTGGAAAATAGCGAACTAGATCGAAAATCAATTGAAGATTTTAAAAAGTCTGACAAAACTCCTCTAATTTTAGTCTTAGATGATATTCGCAGTTTACACAATATAGGTTCTGTTTTTAGAACTGCCGATGCTTTTTTGATCGAAAAAATAATTCTATGCGGTATTACAGCTACACCTCCAAACAAAGAAATTCATAAAACCGCTCTTGGCGCTACCGAAACTGTAGCTTGGGAACATCATGAAAATGTATTGGAAGTTATCGAAAATCTAAAAAAAGACAATGTATTAACGCTTGCTATCGAACAGGTTGAAAGTGCTATTTTTCTTCAGGATTTTAAAGTAGAAAAAGATCAAAAATACGCATTGGTTTTCGGAAATGAAGTTTATGGTGTAGCTCAGGAAGCGGTTGCAATTTGCGATGGCTGCATTGAGATTCCGCAATTAGGAACCAAACATTCTTTAAATATTGCTGTGAGCGCTGGAATTGTTGTTTGGGATTTATTCCAGAAACTGAAGTGGCCAAAAAGCATTTAAAACAAGAAAAAACATTGCCATAATTTGTTATTTTTCAACAAATTAAATCTATAATTGTTACAAATAGAAAATTATTTTTTTGTTATTATAAAATTGATACTTTTATAAAATGAAAAATGTTAATTTCTTAAAAATACCACTCTTATTTTTTTTATTGCTGTCTGGTTTTTTTGGGCATGCACAATACACTACAATTCCTGATTTAAATTTCGAAGACGCATTAATTAAGTTAGGAATTGACAATGGCGCTATTGATGGTAAAGTTTTAACAACAAGTATAAATAGTGTTAAAAGTTTAGAAATTCGTTACCAAAATATTTCTAATTTATCTGGAATTGAAGGCTTTTCAGAATTAGAAACTTTGATTTGTAATAACAACAATTTAACTACATTAGATTTCTCTAAAAATTCAAAACTAAATTATTTAGACTGTAGTGGTAATAAATTAATCAGCTTAAATATTTCAGAAAATTACAATTTAAATCTTTTAAATTGTAACCAAAATAATTTAAACACTATAGATATTTCAAAAAATCTAGCGTTAAAAAGTTTGGGTTGCAGTTACAATCAATTAAAAACCTTAAATGTTTCAAAAAATACAGCCCTAGAAATATTTTATTGTACATTCAATCAAATAACAAGTTTAGACACTTCTAATAACACAAACTTAAACATATTTGTTTGCTACAATAATCAATTAACTGATTTAGATATTTCAAAAAATCTAAACTTAAATATGTTTTCTTGCTCAAATAATCACATCACCACTTTAGATATATCTAAAAATACAGGTATAAATTCATTTAGCTGTGACAATAACAATCTGAATACCTTAAGCGTAAAAAACGGCATTAATAATTACATGTTAGCTATTGATCTTACTTCAAATCCTAATTTAAGTTGCATAGAAGTAGATAACGCAAATTATTCTAATATAAACTGGTCAAAGTTTAAAGATGCTTCGGCGACATATTCAAACAATTGCAACAAAGCCACAGTAACAACAGCCCCTATAATTAGGGCTTCGGGAGATCAATTCTATTGCCCTTTAACTTCTAAAAATATTGTAACCTCAATTACAATTACTCACGATGATAAAGAACTTGGAACAAAAGCTGCTTATATTCAGATTTCTTCAGGCTATTCTCAGGGGCTTGATAGAATAGAAATTTTAAATCCTGCTGCACATCCATCAATTGTACAAGCCTGGTATCCTGATGAAGGAAAATTAGTCTTATCAAGTCCAACGGGAGGAGATGTTTTATATTCTGATTTAGAAGAAGCCATTAAAAATGTTGTATTTTCTAATTCTTCGGCTACGGTTTCAGGTACAAGAACTTTTTCTATAACTATTGGCCCAGCAAATTATTTACCCTCTACAAAGCATTTCTATTTATATGTACCAAGTATTGGTATTACCTGGACAGCTGCAAAAGCCGCTGCCGAAGCAAGTATTTATTATGGACTTAAAGGATATCTGGCAACTCTTTTATCTGCTGATGAAGCTAAGTTAAGTGGTGAACAAGCCTCCGGAACAGGGTGGATTGGAGGAAGCGACGCCGAAACTGAAGGTGTTTGGAAATGGGTTACCGGACCTGAAGCAGGAACAGTAATGTCGTATACTTTTTGGAATACCGGAGAACCAAACAACCAAGGAGATGAAGATTACGCCCATATTACGCAACCCGGAATCGGAATACGTGGCTCCTGGAATGATTTATCCAACACAGGATCATTAATTTCAGGTGACGCATATCAGCCAAAAGGCTATGTTGTTGAATATGGAGGATCAGTCGGCGAAGCTCCTTTAGAAATCGCTGCCAGCACAAAAATAACGATTCCGGTTGCAACACCTTCTACAAATCCACCTGCGGCTTGCGATTCAGGAAGTTTCACATTTAATTCTACTGCAACAGCCGGAGCAACTATTAGTTGGTATGCAAATGCTACTGGCGGAACGGCATTAGCAACCGGAAATTCTTTTACAACTCCTACAATAACCGCTACAACAACTTATTATGTTGATGCCGGTTGTGAGTCAAATAGAAAACCTGTTACTGCAACCGTTTATCCAACACCTGCAACTCCAGTTGCTGCACAACCAACTTATTTTAATTGTGGTCCCGGATCTGTTACTATTGAAGCAAGTACAAATATTGGTTTTATAAATTGGTATACAGAATCAACTGGCGGTACAAGCTTATTTACAGGTAACAGCTTTAAAACTCCAACAGTCTCAACAAATACAACTTATTATGCAGAAGCATCAAATAATGGCTGTATCAATACTACTCGTATCCCTATAGACATTCAAATTTATACTCCTCCAGTTGTTACCAATCAAGAGCTTGTATTGTGCCAATCACAAACCATTATACTTGATGCCGGAATTTCAGGAATGTCTTATAAATGGAACACCGGAGAATCAACACAAACTATTCCTGCATCAAAAGGCGGAACATATATTGTAGATGTTACAAGTCCCGCTCCTGAAAACTGTACGAGTCAAAAAACCATTATTGTTGAGGAACGCGAGGTTCCGGAAATATCCCGCATTGAGGTAAACGGAACTAGAGTTGTAATCTATCTCACCAAAGAACAAGATTACTTTGAATATTCTGTTGACGGTTCTAATTTTCAAAATTCAAATGTATTTTATGATGTTTCAGGCGGATTACAAACTGCTTATGTAAGAGAGAAAAATGGCTGTAGTGATACAACAAAAATGTTCGTAGTTCTTGTTTTTCCTCCATTTTTTACTCCAAATAATGATACCTATAATGATGTTTGGGAAGTAACCGGAATGGAATATTATCCTGAAGCACAAGTCACTATTTTTGACCGATACGGAAAACTTATCGCGCAATTAAATGCTACTAAAATGACGTGGGACGGAACTTTGGATAGAAATCCGCTACCCGCTTCTGATTATTGGTATGCCTTAAAAATTGACAATACCAAACCAATTTTAAGAGGGCATTTTACATTGAAAAGATGATTTTAATGTGCCAATTTGATAATTTGATGATTTTTGAAATGCAGTAAATAATTATCTAATTTTCTAATTGCCACATTATCTAATTCAATTTCTTCTTGATCTCTTCTAATATAAAAAGATAATCTTCGTGTTTTTTTACAAAATCGCGTTCTGAAACATCAATAATCAAAACATTCAAATCGGTTTGGGATTTAATATAATCCAGATAACCGTTATTGATTTTATCCAGATATTCAGCCTCAATGTTCTGTTCATAAGCTCTTCCGCGTTTCTTGATGTTTTGAAGCAGGCGTTCTGAATTCTGATACAGATAAACGTACAAATCAGGCTTTGGCATTTCTTTGTAAATTATATCGAATAAGTTTCGGTACAAACGATATTCATCTTCTGCAAGCGTAATTTTGGCAAATATCAAAGATTTAAAAATATGATAATCGGCGACAATAAAATCTTTAAACAAATCAAATTGCGCCAAATCATCTGATAATTGCTGATATCTATCGGCAAGAAAAGACATTTCTAAAGGAAAGGCATATCGATTTTGATCTTTATAAAATTTTGGTAAAAACGGATTATCAGCAAAACGCTCTAAAACAGTTTTAGCATTAAAATCTTCTGAAATTTTGTGCGCCAAAGTCGTTTTTCCAGCTCCAATATTTCCTTCAAAAGCAATATAATTAAAACTTTCTAAAGGAATTTCCTGCAACGGAATCTTCAAATCCTGAATTACCGTGCAAACACTATCGTCTGGCGAAATGGTAATTAATTCTGAAATTGTTTTTTGATAAACAGGATGTCTCCAATCTAGTTTTAAATCCCGCATTGGCAATAAAACAAAATTTCTGTTTTGCATTAACGGATGTGGAACCTCAAGTTTTTCAGACTCAATAATTTCATCGTCATAAGTAATCAGATCGACGTCAATTAATCGGGATTGATATCCTTTCTGATTCGAACGGATCCTCCCTAAATGTTTTTCGATTTTTAAAACCTGATTCAGTATTTTTTGTGCAGATGAAGTACTGTGCAAAACCAAAGCACAATTATAAAAAGCGTCACTTTCAAATCCCCAAGCCGGAGTTTCGTATAGTCTTGAAACCCTGATTACAGTACCAACTTCCTGGTGTATTAAGGCAATACAACTTTCGATGTTTGCCAATCTGTTTCCCTGATTACTGCCTATAGATAGAGTGATTTGATGCTGTGATTTCATAATTAATGCAAATTAACTAAAACTATTTTAGAATTAAGTACATTATTCAACACAAGAATTAGAAGTTTTCAAGAGTCGAAAACAGTTTGTTTATAATTTCTTTTCTTTAAAATTATAAAATAAATCGCTATTATCTTACAAAATAATCTATCTTTATTTTTAGCATTCAAAAATGTAAATTATACAAATATTTGAGAATTACCGATAGGAGAATTAAATTCTATTTAGATTATATTTGTAACAAACCAACCTTTTTTGCTACTTATTAAAAAAATATACTTATGAAGTTTTTAGGAAATGTAATTGCCACTGTTATTGGTATTTTTGTGTTTATTATGGTCTTCTTTTTTGGAGTAATTCTAATTGGAACTATTTTTGGAGGAGATGATTCTGTCTCTGTCAAAGGTGATTCTGTGATCGAATTAAATTTAAAACAGATTCAAAATGATTACGCCGGAAAATATAAAGATCCCTGGGTAACCCAATTCACTGGCAAAAAAGAAATCGGTTTGACTGACGTTATCAATGCAATTGAAGCAGCAAAAACGGATGATAATATTAAAGGAATTTCGATTTTAAACGATGAATCTTCTTTAGGATTAGCACAATACAAAGATTTAAGAAATGCACTTGAAAGCTTCAAAAAATCAGGAAAATTTGTTTGGGCTTATTCCAATACTTATTCGCAAAAAGAATATTATTTAAATTCTGTTGCCAACACTATTTATTTGAATCCAGCCGGAGATTTAGATTTTAAAGGACTTTCGTCTGAAGTAATGTTCTTTAAAGATTTTCAGGATAAATCAGGTATTCATATGGAAGTGATTCGTCATGGAAAATATAAAAGTGCCGTTGAACCGTTTTTAGAAAACAAAATGAGCAATGCCAACAGAGAACAAGTTACCGCATTATTAAACTCAATCTGGACAACGGTTACTAACGATATTTCGAAAAGCAGAAATATTCCTGTTGCTAAGTTAAATGAAATTGCAAATGGTTTGCTTGCCCGAACTCCGGAAATGGCAAAATCACAACATTTAGTTGACATTGTTGCTTATGAAGATGTATATCACGACGCTATCAAAAAAGCATTGAAAGTTACAGGCGACGATGATTATAACAAAATTTCTATATCAGATTATACTCAGAACAATATTACTACAGCGTTGACCAATACAGCATCAGACCAAATTGCGATTATTTACGCTCAAGGCGAAATACAAAGCGGTGAAGGTGATGTTACCGTAATTGGAGAAGGCTCAATGCGTCGTTCGTTGCAGGAAGCCAGAAAAAATGAGGATGTAAAAGCGATCGTTCTTAGAATTGATAGTCCGGGCGGAAGCGCTCTAACTTCTGATTTAATTTGGAGAGAAATCGAAATCACTAAAAAAGTAAAACCGGTTGTGGTTTCTATGGGTAATTATGCTGCTTCGGGAGGATATTACATTGCTTGTAATGCTAACAAAATTTTTGCAGAAAACAATACTATTACTGGTTCTATTGGAGTTTTTGGAATCTTACCAAACTTTAGCCCTCTGGCAACTAAGTTAGGAATCAATACTGAACAGGTAAAAACTCACGAGAACTCCGCAAATTATAGTCCGTTTGTGCCAATTGATGAGAAGTTTAAAGCCTTTACATTAGAAGGAGTTGAACATATCTACAATACTTTTGTGACGCATGTGGCTCAAGGCCGAAAAATGACCTTTGCACAAGTTGACGCTATCGCACAAGGAAGAGTATGGTCAGGAACTGAAGCCTTAAAAATAGGTTTAGTAGACAAAATTGGAGGTTTGAATGACGCTATTGCTGAAGCAGCTAAAATGGCTAAAGTAAAAACATACACCACTCAAAACTATCCTGAATACGAGAAAACATTTAATGATCTTCTTTCTAATTTACCATTTGCACAATCTAAAGAAGCTTTTATAAAAGAGGAAATTGGCGAAGAAAATTATCAGCTTATTGAGCAGGTAAAAAGATTTCAAAAACAAAAAGGTGTTCAGGCGATGCTTCCTTTTGGATTAAACATCAAATAATTCAGATCAATGAAAAATATAGTTCTTCTGCTCACTATTTTCTTTTTGAGTTTTGTTAATGCTCAGGATAAAAAGCAATACACTTTTAAAGAATCTAATGCGACTTTAAAAATTAATAATGATCAGCTTTTTGGTACTTTAACGGTTCCGGATCTGAGTAAAAAATTTCCGGTTGCTTTAATAATTGCAGGTTCGGGACCAACGGACCGAAATGGAAATAATCCGATGATGAAAAACAATTCGCTGAAAATGCTGGCTGAAGCTCTAGCAAAAAACGGAATTGCATCATTAAGATATGATAAAAGAGGAATTGGCGAAAGCAAAGCTTCTGCAATAGCGGAATCAAGTTTAGTCTTCGAAAATTATACAGAAGATGCCAAAAGCTGGATTAATTTCCTGAAACAAGACAAGCGCTTTTCGCATGTAATTGTAATAGGTCACAGCGAAGGCTCTTTAATAGGAATGATTGCCGGAGCAAAAGCAACTAAATTTATCTCTATTGCCGGAGCTGGAGACTCAGCAGATAAACTTATAAAAACGCAAATAGCAAGCAAATCAAATCAACAAATTAACGATTTGACTTTTCCTATTATTGACAGTTTAAAAAGCGGAAATACGGTAAAAAAAGTAGATCCAATGCTTAATGCACTTTTTAGACCAAGCATTCAGCCGTATTTGATTTCGTGGTTTAAATACAATCCACAAACAGAAATTAAAAAATTAAACGTTCCTATTTTAATACTGCAAGGAAACAACGACTTACAAATCAATACACAAGACGCTGAAAATCTGGCAAACGCTAATAAAAATGCCGAGCTATTGATCGTTGATAAAATGAATCACATCATGAAAATTATCGATGGCGATAAACAGGCAAATTTAGAGAGTTATAATAATGAAACTTTACCTATCTCAGAAGTCATGACTAATAAGATAGTTTCTTTTATTCTGAAATAAATAAAATAATAAAACCCAAAATCCGTTTGAATATATGATCGAACGGATTTTTTTCTTTTATTCAAATAGGTAAATTTCTTACATTTTTTAAGAAAACTTTATCTCAGAACTAAATCAAAAAAGCTATTTTTGCACGTATTAAACATTAATGCTAAATCCTCAAATCTATTAATATGTTAAAGAAAATTCTAAAAATCGCAGCTATTGTTCTTGTCGTCATTGTAGCCGCCTTATTCGCTATCCCTTATTTTTTTAAGGATCAGATAAAAGCCAAAATTGCTGAAGCTATTAACGAAAGTGTTGATGCAAAAGTAAGTTTTGCCGATGCTGATTTAAGCTTGTTTAAAAACTTTCCGAATGCAACCGTTGGAATCGAAAAATTAGTGATTATCAACAAAGCTCCTTTTGAAGGTGATACTTTAGTTTCTTTAGGCGAACTGAATTTAAAAATGAGTATCAAAGAACTTTTCAAAGGAAAAGAAGAACCTTTAAGCATTCAGGGAATCAGTTCTACAAATGGATTAATCAATATTATTTTTAATAAAGATGGTGTTGGTAACTTCGATATTGCATTAAAAGATAAAAACGAAACAAAGAAAGATGAAGCAAGCAAACCACTTTCATTAAAAATTCAGAGCTACAAAATCGAAAATTTCACTTTCAGATATATTGATCAGGGTTCGAAAATTAAGATGGTAATTGATAGTTTAAATCACGAAGGAACTGGTGATTTTACCAACTCTAAACTGGATTTAACTACAAAATCTACTGCTAAAGTATCTCTTGATATGGATAAAGTCAATTACATGAAAAATGTAAAACTGACTTTAGATGCCGTTTTAGGAATTGATTTAGAACAAAGCAAATATACTTTTAAAGAAAACAAAGCCTTAATCAATCAATTGCCATTAGAATTTGACGGTTTTATTCAGATGGTTGATGCGGGTCAGATTTATGATTTAAAATTTAAAACACCAACTTCATCTTTCACCAATTTCTTAGGTTTAATTCCGTCGGCTTATGCTTCGAGTCTAGATGGTGTAAAAACAACTGGAGACTTTACTGTAGCTGGTTTTGCAAAAGGACAATTAACAGATACTACTGTTCCTAAATTCAACATTGCAATTGCCTCAAACAATGCTTCATTTCAATATCCTAACTTACCAAAATCAGTTCAGAATATTGTAATTGACACAAAAATCATCAACGAAACAGGAATTCTAAATGACACCTACGTTAATTTAGACAAACTTTCGTTTAGAATCGATCAGGATATTTTTAACGCTAAAGCGAATATTAAAAACATTACCGTAAATCCTATTGTAGACGCTGCATTAAAAGGAACTATTAATTTAGCTAACCTTTCAAAAGCATATCCAATCAAAATGGATAAGCCATTAGCAGGTATTTTAAAAGCTGACGTTACCACAAATTTTGATATGGCATCTGTAGAAAAAAGCCAATATCAAAACATAAAAAATGCAGGAACGATGAGTTTATCAGGATTTAAATATACTGATGAAAACAATAAAGCGATGAACATTAGTACAGCTTTGGTAGAGTTTAATCCAAGTACTATAAACCTGAAAAAATTTGATGCTACAACCGGAAAAAGCGATTTAAGCATTAATGGAGTTTTAGAAAACTTCTACGGTTTTATGTTTAAAAAACAAGAACTAAGAGGAAACTTCAATATGAGTTCAAACCAATTGGCTGTTGACGATTTCATGACTGCCGGTGAACCTGCAACTGAAAAAACTGCTGCAAAACCAACAGAAGCAATGAAGATTCCGGCGTTTTTAAATTGTACTTTAAATGCAAAAGCAACAACCGTTTTGTATGATAATTTAAAACTAAAAGATGTTTCAGGCAGATTGATCGTAAAAGATGAAAAAGCTACGTTAGAAAACTTTAAAACTTCGATTTTTGGAGGAACAATTGGTTTAACAGGAACTGTTTCTACAAAAACTAAGGTACCAACTTTTGATATGAATTTAGGTTTCAATCAAGTTGATATTGCACAGACTTTTACACAATTGGACATGATGAAAAAAATTGCACCAATTGCCGGAATTATCAACGGAAAATTAAATTCGACTATTAAATTAAACGGAAATCTAGACTCGAAAGAATTAACTCCAGACTTAAGTTCTATTTCAGGAGATTTGTTAGGACAATTGCTTTCGACAACGATAAACTCTAAAAATTCAACTGTATTAAGTGCATTAACTTCGAACATCAAGTTTATTGATATGAATAAAATAAATTTGAACGATATTAAAGCAGCTTTAACTTTTGAAAACGGAAAAGTAAATGTAAAACCATTTGACATCAAATATCAGGATATTAAAATCACAGTTGGCGGAACTCACGGTTTTGACCAAACCATGAATTATAACTTAAAACTTGATGTTCCGGCTAAATATTTAGGATCTGAAGCGAATGCCTTTATCTCAAAAATGTCTCCTGCGGATGCTGCGAAACTGCAAAACATCCCAATAAATGCGATGATTACAGGTAATTTTTCTAATCCAAAAATATCAACTGACATGAAATCTGCGGTTACGAGTTTAGCATCTCAGGTTGCCAATCAACAAAAAGAAAAGCTAACACAAAAAGGTACTTCTGCCCTTAATGATTTAATCAATAAAAATACAAAAGCAAAAGATACCACACAAGCTGCAAAAACTGAAAAAGAACAGAAAACCCAGGAAGTTACTAAAAAAGCAAGTGACTTATTAAATGGTTTATTCAAGAAGAAATAAAAAATATTCCTTAAAAAAAGAGGCATTCACCAAAGTGAATGCCTCTTTTTTATACTTTAAATTGTCTCGTCCTGAAATAGCGATACACAAAAAGCCATCGTTATGGAAGATCAAATAAATTATGTAAAGCGTAGTCAACGAGATTACAGTATGTCACTAAAACTTCAAATTGTTAGTGAGATT
>Ga0163161_10000367_pt1 | contig 37763 bp, 21 predicted proteins | sample S45metaG_FD_129847 | JGI IMG/M metagenome (GOLD analysis project Ga0163161, IMG submission 129847) | Switchgrass rhizosphere microbial communities from Kellogg Biological Station, Michigan, USA - S4-5 metaG | ecosystem: Host-associated > Plants > Roots > Rhizosphere > Soil | place: USA... | reverse complement strand
ATATTACTATTTATTATTGTTTTAATTCAGGCCTGTTCATCAACTAAATACATTGCCGACTATCAATCGATAGTGAAAAAGGTAACAATTGATAGTGTTGATACTAAATTTGAAGAACAGGCTTACAACTATGTTCAGAAAGATATCAGGCCGGCATCTAAGTTAAGTATCAATGTGCCTTTGTACAATTTGTTCAATACAAAAGATGGTCGTTACAAAACCAGTGATATTAAGCCATTTGGTACGCCTCCGGCTATTTTAGATAGTACATTGGTCGAGATTTCCAGAACACAGATACAAAAGTTTTTAAAAAGCAAGGGCTACCGCCAGGCTGAAGTAACCTCGGCCATCAAGATTGCAGATAAAAAGGCCGAAATCGTATTCAGCGCCAAACCTGGGCCTGCTTATTTTATTGAGAAAATTTCCGATTCGATCCCAAACGCAAATATTAGGAACCTTTACGAATCGAACAAAGCTAAAATATCCCATTTACATAAGGGGATGCAGTATGATGAAGATTCTTTAACTTATGAAAGGGAGCAGATTTATCGTATTATGAAAGAAAATGGGTATTTCTATTTCTTAAGGCCGTATGTAAATTTTGATGTATATGGTGCCGAAGCAAGCTCTAAGACTAACAAAATAGATTTAAACCTTAATGTAACAGATCCTGCAAATGGTCCGCATAAACAGTTTAATATTGGTTACACACATTTGTTAATTGCGCCAAATCCTGATGGTTTGCCCGATTCGGCAAGATATAAATTAAGCAAGGATACTTTGAACGGGATTATTTATACCGATTTCTCTAAGCGTTACAGGCGTAATCCGATCGTTCGTTACGATTTTCTGAAGCAAGGTGATCTTTATGACATCCGGAACGAAAACCTTACTTACGATCGCTTGTATGAGCTAAATGTTTTCAAAAACGTAAAGATCGATTATTTCAGAAGGGACAGTACCTCAAATAAAATCAATGCGATCATTTTGCTTACTCCCCAAAAGGTAATGAGTAACCGCGTGGAGGGTGAGGTTCCGTTTAATGGTGGTACTGTGGGGTTTACCATCGGAAATACCTATACCAATAACAATATTTTTAGAGGGGCAGAACGATTTGAACTTCAGGTAAAAGGTGGCTTGCAATCGCGTATAGGTAACGGTGCCAAGGTTTTTAGTGATATTTATCAGCGCGATTTTTCAATCAGTGCGAGTATTTCGGTACCGAGATTGATGATCCCTTTCTATAACCCTGTTTTAGGTGGAAACGGAATGCCGCACACTACTTTTGCAACCAGTTACATTTATGCCTTACAAAAAGATGTTTCGGTAAGAAGAATTTTTATCAACTCTATTACTTACGATTGGTTTGAAACCAAGTCTAAACTCCACTCTTTTACCCCATTAAATTTTGAGTACCGTTTTGGTAATCTCGATACTTCAAAAGTGGATGCGGTTACCCGCTTTAACAACCTTTATTATTCTTCACTACTGGATCGTAAAGATTTAACGCTGGGTATGAAATATACCTACACGCTGAATGCGGATAAGTTAAACCAGTTGAGAACTTTTGTTTATTTAAGGGCAGGGATGGATATTGCAGGTAATATGCTGCAAGGCATATCTAAGCTAACGGGTGCTAAGCATGATCCGGCAAACAACGACCCGGCAAAGATATTAGGCTTGCCTTTTAACCAGTATACCAGGCCAGAAGTAGATATTAGGTGGTATAAACATTTGGGTGGCGAAAGGCAATTTGTTGCCCGTTTAAACACCGGACTAGCCTACGCTTATGGTAATTCAATTTTAACGGGCATTCCTTTCGAAAAGCAATTTTTCGCCGGTGGATCTAACGGTTTAAGGGCTTGGCAGGCCAGAACCATTGGCCCGGGTAATTATAATAGACAGGTACTTGCCAGCGATGAAGTACGGAAGGCTGTTTTTGGGCTAGATCAATTGGGTACTTTACGGATAGAAACTAATTTTGAATATCGGTTTACAGTTGCCCGAAAATTTTTCGGGGCTACTTTGAAAGGGGCGGCCTTTGTTGATGCCGGTAATATCTGGAATATCCGCAGAGGGGAGTCGATTACGCTTGAATACCCTGAATTGGATGAATTGACTGTGTTTAAGCTTAGTAAATTGGCCAAGCAAATTGCTATTGGTACAGGCGTTGGTTTAAGGTACGATGTTCAGTATTTTGTTTTCAGGTTTGATGTGGGATTAAAACTCAAAGATCCTCAGTTTATCGGATCAGACCAGTGGGTAATCAGCAAATTTTTATCCGGGGCCAGAGATTTTAAAAATAGCTATAATGCCACACACGGGCCTGATACCTATCGTTTTATACAATACAACTTTGGTATTGGTATGCCGTTCTAATCAACAGAAAAGACTTAGCGCTTTAGGTTTTGTATCCGGATCTTTAAATGAAAATTCTTTAAAGGGTTGCCATCTTTTATCCGTGTGTTTGTAAACAGAAAAGGATGAAATGTAGAACTCGCGTTTAAACTTCCGGTCTTTAAAATCGGCTGCAAGCTGTTTAAAAATGGGTGGTTTTAAATCTCTAAATGCCAAAGTTAAATGTGGATTGAATTTTTCTTTTTTCGCTATCAGCTTTAAAGGTTGTAGGGCTTTGGTAATCTGTTTTTCCAGATGCATTAAGCCCTCATTTTGTTCAACATCGAGATAAAAGGTATGCTCCGGAAATGAACTGAAGTTTCGGAGTACCTGTGTAAATGGCTCAATGAAAGAAGCATCTTCTAAAGCTTTAAAAAAACTTTTTTCTGCATCATAAGCTGACAGTTTTACCGGTGGGTATAAAGTGATGTGTGCCGGCCGTTTTAATGATTCATGCACATTAAATTTCTCTGAAATATATGTTCTAATTTCATCGATGTCTTCTGCAACAGAAACAGGAGGGACTAAACACACTAAAAATAGATTTTCCATAAATCAAATTTACTAAAAATTTTAGTAAAAAAAGGTGTTTGTGAAAATTGTTAATTTTCTACTGTGGTAAACAATTTTTCTTTTATTGGAAGGCAATTGCAGAAGCTATTGGTTCTCTATAGTCCCGCTCCCGCTTCTGCCGATTGAAATAATCGGCATCTCGCTTCGATCGGGCTTAGGGGGCTACAACAGTACTGCTATCCGTGGTAAATAAACCCGACCGGCAGCGTTATCCCGATTTAAAGTAATTTTTATTATCGTTATAATTTTATCGGGATTAAGCAAAGGGCGGGACGGGTATAGCCGAAGCGCCACAGGTGTTGCTTTTCAAAAAAAAACATATTTTAATTTATGGAGAAAGATTGCTTCGGCTCGTGCCGATCCAACCTCGCAATGACGATTCGTGGTGAAAATTTAATTCAAAAATGTCAGACGAGGTTCTTTAATCCATCAAATATACTTTCGAAAAAGGTAGAAAGGTTTAAGCCATTGCTGTGGTTAAAATACACAAATACCAGAAAAACAATGACCACAAATATGATCAGTTTGCGGAAGGCAAAGGCAATAATTACCAGTATAACAGGAATGATGAAAAGCCATAAACTATTTATGGCATAGGGACTTAAATCAGTATCTTTTTTATATACATACACCAGTTTGCTGTGCGTGCCAGAGTCGTTTTGATGTTTGATGTAAACGAACGTAGATTTATCAATGGGTAAGGGTAGCACCGCTATGCCATCGTTAAATTTTAAAACCTGTGTAAAACCACTTACACTAAAGGTGTAGGTTCCGTTTATATTTTCGTTGGGGTTGTTTAACGAATCGGCCGCTATTATAGCCAGTTTATTGTTTTTAAGCAAATTTTCTTTTACCAGAAAATTATTGATTGCTGCGTTTTGTGCATGGCTGAAAAACCCGATTAAACACAGCGAAAGCAAGAGTAAGATTCGTTTCATTCGATAGAACGTTTATTGTAAATTAAATAACCGATATGCAATAATACACCATTTCTTTTAACTGCGTCATTATATAAATTATAACTTAAGCTAACCGGGCCGAGTGGTGAGTGGTAAACCAAACCTGCAGTACCTGCATAGCGTATTTTTGTGATGGCTTTTGCATAGTCTACATCCTGAAAATTGTTCAGCTCAAACTCCTTATGCGGCAAAAATAAATAACCTTCCAATCTAAAATCGAGATTTTTTTTAACATTATAAATGTTTTTTATTCCACCTGCAGCATAGGTTGTGGCCCTGAATTTATCCAGAAATAACGATCTGCTATCTTGCAAAGGATAAAAGGCTGGAGCAGTTAAAAGCGTAGCGTAATAATTGCTAAATAAAGGCTGGTTAGAGAAAACGCCTTCTACAATATAACCCAATGTATATTTTTTAAGGTGTAAAAAGTAATTTTCCTGGGTAAGTTTTATGCTTCCCCATTGGCGTAAATGACTGCTGCCCGGGACTTTAACAAAACCTGGAGTGGTGCGGAAAATATTGCCGGGATTATAGTTTTCGCGGCCTGTGGTGTAATTGAAACTTAGCGAAAAGCTTTGACCTCTGCTGGCATACTGTTTCCGGTTTAAAGAATTCTTTTCGAGATTTAAGGATCCCCTAAATCCATTAAAAATAGTTTGATCGAGCAGATCGCCTACCGCAAAGGTATTGTTTGGGCTATAGCGATCATTATTATTTATAAATGTAGAATGGAGAACGATTTTGGTATTGTAATTTAAAGGCATTCCCATCATAAGGTCAATCTTACGGTCAGATTGCTCGATGTAAATGGGGCGTGGGTTTTCGATAAATATCTGGCTGGTATTATAAAAATTCCAGTGATTGTAGGTTAATTCCGCGGCCAGAAACAAGGGTAGTCTGGTTGGATAATCTACCCGGCCATTAACCTGTACCGATTCGTAAAAGCGGCCAGAGTAAAAGCTGGTCCCAAAAGTATACGATTTTCGGTTGAGGTAATTGTACTGGGCACCCAAAAAAACATTGCTGATGGGTCTTGTAGATATATTGCCGCCTAATTCGAGTTTGAAGCTCTTTTTCGGCTGTGCCACCACCTCAAAAGTATAACTGTCTGTTGCGGCCTGATATGAAATTTTAGGAAATACAGTTTCGAAAGTTTGGTCGGCAACCAGTTTATAATACCCGCGTTTAATATCCTGCAGGTTAAAAGTAATTTTATCACTTTTGAAAAGCCTTTCTACATATTTTTTCTGCTGAGTGTTTACACCGGTTACGATGATGTTGCTGAACTTTAGATCTGGCTTTTTCGCATTAAATTTTTCCCTTCTTTCTGCAAGTTCTTCATCGCTCACTCTTTTGCTGATCAAGGCCTTAATCCTTGGCATATCGGCTATTGTTGCATCATAGCCTTTTTTAATCAGCTCTTCTACGGGGGCAAAATTAGTTACACTATATGTGGCCAGATTGGGCTGGATGTATACGCCGTTTTTTCCGATCATGGTAGAATCTGATTTGGATAGAAACATATATACCAAAAAGCGGTTCATTAAACGATCGTCGATGTTTTTAGGGTATTCGTTATAGGTTTTTGAAGAAACATTGGCACCGATCACAAAATCAGGTTTAAAGTCTCTTTCCATTACATCGGCAGGGAAATTATTGTAAAGGCCCCCATCAAAAACGTATTTTCCATCTAGTTTAATCGGTCGGTAGATAATTGGAACCGTCATAGTTGCCCTTACTGCTTCTGCTAAACTTCCTTTACTCACTGTGATACTTTTTTGTGAAAGTACATCCGCAACCATACAACGATAGGGAACAAAAAGATTATCGAAATTGTCTTTAGAAACGGCAGAGGCCTGGGCAAAAAGCTCAAGAAATGCAAAATTTAATGGAATATCATTAATCAGGTTAGAACGGAAGCTAAAATGAAAACCCGTATCGATTGCCACTTTTGCGGTAAGCATAGAGGCATTGGGCGCATTTTTCTGAAAGAAAAAGGTGTAATCGCTGGTGTACCGCCCATTTACCCAATTTTGGAAGTCGTTGCTAAGTGCAATTTTTTCTATCTCCGAGGGGCTATAACCTGCGGCATACATGGCGCCAACTATGCCACCCATGGATGTACCCGTAATGTAGTCGATAGGGATGTGGTTTTCTTCTAAGGCCTTTAATGTACCAATGTGCGCCAATCCTTTTGCACCTCCACCGCTAAACACAAGACCTACCTTTTGCGCCTGCAATTGGTTACAGCACAGAACGAAGAGGATCAGCAAAAATCTTTTAAAAGTTACCACCCTTAAAAATAGGGGTTTTCTTTTAAAATTAGTTCAATATGAAAATGTTGTATGTTAAAAATGATGCAAAACTTACCCAAAGGATGTAGGGAATAAATATTAAACCCGCCCATTTGTTTATTTTATAGAACATGGATGCATTGATGATAATGATGATCAACAATAAAATAATTTCGGCCAGGGCAAAACCTACCTCGTGCAGATAAAAGAAAATAAACGACCAGCCTAAATTTAAAATTAACTGGATTAAATAAATGGCAACCGTCCGTGGGAAATGAACAATTTTATCGCGTTTAACCCACACTAAATAAGCTGCGATACCAATAAGTATATATAGTGTGGTCCAAACAGGTGCAAAAAGCCAGTTTGGTGGATTAAAGGATGGTTTATTTAACGTTGGGTACCACGTTTTAACCGATTGAGCGGTTGCCCATCCTCCTAAAGCACCAACACCCAGTGTGATGGCTATATTAATAATAAAAGCTAAAGGTTTAAATTTCATGCGCTAAATTTGAGTTTAAACAACGGTAAATCCTAAATGTTTTATTACCTGCCAATGCCTGGCACTATTGGTAGGCTTTCAGTGTCGTCATTTCCGATGCTTTGTACCGCAAATAAATAATTGTCTTTACTATAAGGTAATCTCAATTCGGTGGCAGAAGTGAAAAATTTCTTTTCCCAAACGGCGCTGCTGGTTTCGCGCATTAAAACATAATAGCCCTTTACTGCGCCATTAACAGGTGCTTTCCAGTACAAAAAGGTAGCGTTGCTCAGGTTTTTTACATCAACTTTTACTTCGGTAGGGCTCGATGGAGCTTTGGCCAGATTGGCCAAAACCGCAATATTTACACCTGTATTTTTACGTAAATATTCGAAATCCATAAATTCCTGAAGGTCGCCATACCTAACACCTTTTTCCGTTCGAAGGTCTTGGTGCTGGTGATCGAAGTTTTCATTCATTTCAGTTATGCGCACCGCTGTAAATCCATTTTCTACGAATGGGGTATGATCTCCGCCACGGAGAAACCTATCGTTCCTGTAAATTAATTTAACTTCTAACTGATCTACATAACGCTCGCCTATTTCTTTAACATATCGTGCCAACTGACGGCTTTTTCCATCATTTTCTAAACCAAACTGACGGATGCTCTTCGCGTTTTTATCCAGCTCGAAGCTGGGTAAACCTTCACTAAATACACGTAGCCTGGTATTGTCGATGATTTGCGTTTCGCTGCTGTTGTTACTCCCAATCATATCATTGTTTAACATGGCATCTACATTCCAGTTTTCTTTTTTTGCTTTTGCAGCCATAAAACCAGAACCTAATAAAGATTGTTCTTCACCGCTTACGGCTACAAAAATTATGGTAGCAGAAAATTTATATTGACTCATAATTCTTGCAGCTTCAATTACGCCTGCAACACCACTGCCATCATCATTGGCGCCAGGTGCATCACTGGTTCTGTTCATTACATCGGTAACACGGCTATCAAGGTGCCCGCTCACCACATAAACACGTTTGTCGTTTGCATCAGTGCCTTTTAGTACGGCTAAAGCATTGCCCAAAAGTGTAGACTGATCTACTCTTTTGCCATCGGGTTTAAATGTAATGGTATCCAGGTATGCGGTAAGTCTTCCGTCGCTTTGCTTTGCAAATTGATTAAACTTACTTACAACCCAATTTCTGGCAGCTCCAATTCCTTTCGTTTTACTTTTAATATCACTAAGTGTATTTCTTGTTCCGAAAGAAACCATTTTACTGATATATGATTTTAGCGAATCCTGGTTTACAGCCTTGACCATTTTATCAATATCCTGATTTCGGTTAACTACAACCTGTGCCTGTAGAGATAAACTTATGGTAAAAAGAAGTAGGAGTGTGTAGATTTTTTTCATCTGTTGGTTTTTTCAGAAATCATGATTTTATTTAAAACGAATATATTGAATGATTCCTTGAATATCGGCGGCTTAGGCCCAATCTCTTGTAACATTTTGGGCATAAAAAAACCCTTTGAAATTAATCAAAGGGCCTCAAATTTAATTTTAATATTACCTTGCCACAGTTAATGCAAGTTCTTGTGTGCGATTCCAGTTGCCAAAAGCTTTTTTAGCTGAAGCTTTGGCTGTATTTAATTCAACATCTCCGGCAATGGTTAAAAATGTTTTTTCTGGAGAAAGCTGGCTATAAAAGTTTTTAACATCGGCCAGGGTTAATGCATTAATCGAATTTTCATTTACCGTTTGGTCATAATCGTAATCCTGTAGTTTTAAACTGGCAATTAATTTAGCTTTAGCTGTATTAAAAGTATGCTGATCAATAGTTGCATGTTGAATCAGTTGGGCCATTACTCCCAGATCTTTTTCAAGATTAGTACTGGTGGTCGCCAGTTTGCCGCTATTGTCGTTGAAACTAATATTCGGGTTTTTACCTGCATTTTCGTTTAATATCGCATTTAATAATTCAACCACGCCATCTTTTTTATGGCCGAAAGCTTTGTTATCCAGTGTAAAACTTGAGTATGCTTTTGGCGACCTGTCATTTTCAGATATGATGATGTTCATGCCATTTTTGAGTTTGTAGCCAACAGGTTCTTTAAAAGATTGTGCTTTAGCAGTGTAAATGCATAGCAAGCTTAATGCTGCAATGATGATTTTTTTGACTTTGTTCATTTTGTTCTTTATTTTTTATGGATGATGTTTTTATGGAGTGTGCATTTTTTAAGCTAATTAGGCATCATCTTGGTGTGGAGTGGGTTAAAATCCTAGACGAACGGGCATATATACGTGATGAAGACTTAAGTAGTTTTTGCAAATATATATTTTATTCATTTTGTTCATTATTTATTTATGAAAATATTCTCCAGCTATGCTAAGTTTTAATTGCAATGATAACATGATAGTAATGAACTGTTTAATAGTGGATGATCGATGTAATCGCCGGATGTAAAAGTGAGCCACTTTTTGCAGATTGATCCAGCTTAAAAATTGATTGCTGAATGTATGGCGCGTACATCAAATGCTTTCAACCATTTAGGTAATGGTTTATGCCCAAAACGGAGCACCATAGCTGCAGGCTATCGATGATGATGATTTAGCTGCTGATCATTATTGGGTAACAGGCAATTTCATTAAGTTAAGCCATTCGGCACCAGCAAAAATTATTTAACCCCAGATGGGAAGTAATGCACACAGATATGAAAATCCGTGTTTATCTGTGCTCATCTGTGGTTAAAAATGCTTAACTTCATGACATCGGGGTAACGGTTAAAGCGGATTACTTGATCTGCGAAAAGGCTAAAGAAGAAGCACAGTATTTTAAAACAATAACCTGTACTTTTTCTTTGCTAAAAAGTTTTTAATTTATCGATGTTTGAAAAATCATTGAGAGACATACAGATGATCGAGTGCCGATTTTAAACTAATGTCTTCAATAAAGTCTTTTATTTCCCTGATGGTTTCTTCTGGTTCGCTAATGTGCGGAAAATGTCCTGTGGCTTTCATTACAACCAAAAAATTCTCTGGTGTATTTTTATGGATAAATTCGCCGGCTGACAAAGGAGCCATCATATCGTTCGAACTTTGCAGGGTAAGACTTGGCACGCTGAGGTTCTTTAATTCGTCTCTATAATCGGCCTTAAAAGTAGCCATTGCAAAGGCAAGGGCCACGCTTGGGTCGGTAGCCTCAAAACATTCCTGTAAAAAATCAGCTAGTTCGGGTTTTAAAGGATTATTCATCACTACTGGTGCCAATTGCTTGCTCCAGGCTACGTAATCATCTGCTATGTGATCAAATATGGTTTCAATATCTCCAATATTAAATCCGCCTATATAATCGCGATCATTTAAATATCTCGGCGAAGGACCGATAAAAACTAATTTTTTAAATGCTTCTGGCATCTGTAATGCGGCAATCATGCCAATCATGCTGCTTACCGAGTGACCAACAAAAATAATGTTCTTCAAATCAAGCGCTTCTATAATATCAATTACATCGCAGGCATATCCTTCCAGTGTAGCATATTTTCGTTGGTCGTATTGGCTTAGGTCTGAATCACCCGATCCAACATAATCAAATAGTATTACTTTATAGTCTTTCAGAAAAGCATCTGTAATAAATTTCCAAGAGCTTTGGGCACAGCCGAAACCGTGGGCAAATACAATTACCTGGCTACCTTCGCCAAGGATTTTAACGTTATTTCTGATGAGTATAGGATGCAAAATGTTTGGTTTTAATTCTATATTAAGTTAAGTAATGTTATGTGTTTTTTGTTAAAAAAATAAATAATGAACGAAATGCATTACTGATTAGCCAGTATTTCATGTTTTGCACTTAATTGTTATCTTGCATTATATCTATACTAAAACGATTAAGTTGTATGAGAAACTGCATTCCTATAATATTGATAATATGCTTTTCAGCATTTTATGCGCAAAGCCAGGTAAACCTAAAAGCATTTAAATCCAACGGTGCCACAGCTTCTTCCAATAAAAAAGAACTTGTAATTAGCTGGCCAGCTGGCAAAGGAGCCTTAGGTAAAATGATTTTAGACCTTGATCGTACCAAACCATTGTTTAAAAGTTTGCTGTTAGGTAAGCAAGGCGCCTTAAAAGAAGTTGCTGCTCATCTGGATCCTGTATTTGTACTGAGAATAGGTAAACGCACCTTAAATCCAAACAGTGGGGGCTGGGATGTTTTTTTTGACCGGGTCCCAACTAGGCCATATACCACAAATGTTATAAAATTCGAAAAAGGAGAGGCCAGTGTTTCTACGAAGGGTTCACAAACTGTGGTGCGAATAAATGGGCTTCAGTGCGAAATATTTAGTGGTGCTTTAGAAATAACACTTTACAATGGAAGCCCTTTGTTTAATGTGGCTGCAGTGATATCAACCCCAAAAGATTCTACAGCTATTTTATACGATGCCGGATTAACGAGCAAAAAAGACGCCTGGGCCAATATTGCCTGGAGTGATGTGAAAGGCAATCTTCAGACTGAGAAAGCTGTTAAAACAGATGCGGGTAAAAATCTTGAGGTAAAATACCGTACCGTTATCGGCGAAAATAATGGCGGAAGTTTAGCCGTTTTTCCTGCTCCGCATCAATATTTCTATCCATTGGATGAAGCTTTTAACCTTAAATTTACCTGGAAAGGCAGCAACTATTTAAATTTGATTTCCGATTTTGGTATTGGCATCCGTCAGGATCCATTGGGCGATAAGCGTTATGTGCCCTGGTTTAATGCACCACCAAATACCCAACAGCGCCTTAATTTTTTCTGTTTATTGAGCACGGGGAAAGCAGGAGCAGCGTTGGATGAAGTTAAAGGATTTACGCATAATGATACCTATGTGCCTTTGGCAGGTTATAAAACAATGGCCAGCCATTTCCACAATGAGTTTATTTCGGACGTAGTGCTGAGCGGAAAAGCCGTTCCGGAAAAGCCCGAATTTGTTGAGGTATTGAAAAAGGCGGGTTTAAATATTGTTAAGCTTGCCGAATTTCACGGACCAGGCCACCCCAAAGGTCCAGATTCTGTTCGTTTAAAAGAATTAGATGCGTTGTTTAAACAAACCAAAAGGTTATCTGATCCAAATTTTTTATTGTTACCGGGAGAAGAAGCCAATAATTTTTATGGAGGACATTGGCTGGCATTTTTTCCTAAACCAATTTATTGGATTATGTCGAGAAAAAACGATCAGCCTTTCGAAATCAATGACCCGAAATATGGTAAAGTTTACCGCATTAATGATAAAGCAGAAATGCTTAAACTATTGGAACAAGAACATGGCTTAGCCTGGACTGCCCATGCCCGAACAAAGGCTTCGACGGGTTACCCAGACAAATATAAGGAAGAAGACTTTTTTAAATCGGAGACTTTTATGGGGGCTGCATGGAAAGCTATTCCCGGCGATCTTTCGTTGCCAACCTTAAGTAAAAGGGTATTGAACCTGATGGATGATATGGCTAATTGGGGTTTGAAAAAACACATTATTTCAGAGGCTGATATTTTTACCATTACTGAGCAAAATGAAATGTATGCACACTTAAACGTGAATTATTTACAGTTGGATAAGGTGCCAAATTATGCCGATGGCTGGCAACCTGTTTTAGATGTAATGCGGAAGGGAAAGTTTTTTGTATCTACAGGTGAGGTATTGATCCCGAGCTTTAATGTTAATGGAAAAGGTGCGGGAGAGACTTTGAAGGTTGATGATAACGGGAAAACAAAGATAAATATGCAACTCAACTGGACATTCCCCTTAAGCTTTGTCGAAATTGTATCGGGTGATGGGGCAAAGGTTTATCGCAACCGTATTAATTTAAGTGATACCCAGGCGTTTGGAAAAAAGGATTACAGTTGGGCAGTTAATTTAAAAGGCCGGCATTGGGTAAGGGTAGAGGCCTGGGATATTGCAACCAATGGTGCTTTTACACAAATGGTTTGGCTGGAATAATGGCTATACCTGAGATCGTCATTTCGAGCGGACCCGATAGCTATCGGGTGCAACGCAGTCGAGAACCCGAAGGCTCAGCGAAGCTAAATCTATATTTAACAGATCTCTCTCCCGAAAATTCGGGACTACGCTTCAGTCGAGATGACGACACTCTTTTATTCTCATAGCGTTCAGAATGACAATTGTTTTCAAAATGATATTACGTTACTGCATCAATCCTAAACCTTCTAATGGCGAGATAAAAAAAGGTAATGGAATATAAACCCGCTAACAATCCTGCACAAACAGCAGATGGGGTGATTCCGAAATCGTGATTTTTAGGAAAAGAGAAGTGCAGTACAAGCATCAGGGCAAACACAGCCATAACACTAAACAAGCCATTTAAACCAGCTTTTTTCAATATAAAAGGATAACCCGTAATTTTTTCGTCTACCTTATAGTTAATGGCACCGGAGTGTTGCAGCAGTTTTATTTTTTTTAAAATATCAAGGGTAATCATAAACGGCAGGAGCAACGACATGGGTAATAAAAACCTGGCCAGATTTTGCTCTCCACTAAATAAATGAACCGAATTTTGCGCTTTAAAAGCAAAATATGGCACTACAGTATTCAATACCATGTTTGGGATAAGGTGTATCAGCAGGTTTTTGCGTACAAACTTTCGCCAGTTCGACACTTTTGCCTGCTCATCGTATTCCACTTTATCAGACATTGACCAATTCGTTTAAATTTTCCTTAATCAGTTCCATTACCCTGTCTTTGATCTGCCAGGCTTTAAATTCCCGAAGGAATGATTCGTTTGACATAAAAGAGAAATCCAGCTTTCCGTTAAAAGTACTGCATACTAAAGTGTTGGCGTTTTTCCATGGGAAAGCAACCGTGGGGCTATAAATGGTTTCAATAGAAAAATGCTGATAATCCTTGGGGATATTCAAAAGCCCCATATTGCTGAGCGTCACATCATGTGTGCCCTTTGTTGTTTTCAAAAAGCCAATCATTTTATTTACTGATGAATGGAAATACTCGCTCATGTTTAACAGGTCGTGGACTTTCATTTCTGCTACTTTTGCTTCCAGATCGGTTTTTAAGGTTCGGGTTTTTGTCCAGAAATCATTTTCGCCCTGCGCTAGTTTTAACTCTACAATGGGTGCAAAGGCAAACATGGTATCTTGTTTTATGGCTTCTACAAACCGCCTGATATCAACCGGGCAGATCACTTTGCCATGGGCTTTGGTGCCTTGTACATGTTTAAAAGCTTCCATAAAGGCCACACAGATGGCGGCATGTACGGTTGTGTTTTCTTCCTTACATTTGATTAATAGGTTTTTGGTGTCTTCCGTACTGATTTTCCAATGAACGGCGTAATTGCCCCTGTCTATGTTATTGTTCGAAGTAGATTTAAAAAAGAAAAACAAACGGCCAAGCGCTGCAAAAATTTTCCCTTTAAAATGGCCCGCCTTACTGATTACAAAATCTTCTGGTAACAGGTCGCGAACAGAAAGAAATGAAGGATATGGAGCCAGATCTTGATCAGGATCATCAATCAAAGTCATCAGCTCCCGCATTAAATTTAAAATGGTAGTTCCATCGCAAATACAGTGTGGAAGCACGAGCAAAAGCTCTGATTCGGTTTCGCCTTTTAACCAAACTAACCGAGCTAACGGCTCGTTTGGGGCATCAAAAAGTTTGTACCACTCTATTTTTGATTCTTTTAACCAATCCTCGTCTGTTAAACGATCAGCAATTCTAACAGGTATTTTGCTGATGTTTTCGTTCCGTACAAAATATGGTGTTTTGCCTGTGGCATCGATGTTCATTTGCAGCAGTGGATGTTTCTGCTGGATTTTAAATAGTGTCTTATGCAAATTTTCTTCATTGATTTTACCCGAAATCTTGGCGCCAAAAACACAGTTTAGAGGTGTTTTGGCATCAACGTGCATTATTCTTTCGCCTAAAATTAATCTTCTTTTCATACGGTTGCAGTTAAAATCTCGATTGGTTTTTCAACCTGCTCTTTAAGGATAGCTATTACCTTTTCTTTTATGGCTTCTGCTTCTATAAAAGGAACATAACCTTCGCTAGCCACAAAAGTAAAATCCATTTGATTGCGGTAGGTGGATACAATCATGGTGGTGGTGTTACCTAAGGGCCCCATTACTGAAGGGCTGAATATGGTTTCTACTTCGAAGTTTCGGTATTGGTAACCGATGTCTATTTTGCCCAGGTTGGAAAACATACAATCGTTACTCGATTTTCCATACTTTAAGAAATTGGTGAAGTTGTTTAACGCAGGGTGACAAGCTTCCATCATCATCATCAAGTTGTAAGGATTTAGTTTGGCCGATTTATCGTTCACATCTTTTTGTAAGGCCTTCACATTATCAATAAAGTCTTTTTCTGGCAGCAGGGAAAGTACAATCATTAATCCGAAGGCAAAAATGTGGTCTTTTTTAATGATCGGGTTAAAGTTCCTGATGTCAACCGGGAGCGATATTTTGTTGAATGCTTTTTCTTTCCTTACCGCTTTAAAGGCCGTTAAAACTGCAGCACTCAACAGCGTATTTACGGTGAACTGATTGGCTTTGCAAAACTGGATGAGCTGTGTAGTGAAATCCTGATCGAATTTCCAGCGGAGCATAAAATCTTTTTTTCTTTCGACGGCTACTTTTTTGATCGGGATGATCCAAAGTGCTAAAGTGGCAATTTTGCCGATCAGTCCGTTTTTGGTTCGGTTGCGGTAACTGTTTAATACTTTTTCCGGAATCACATCCTTTACGCCCATAATTGGAATTTCTTTGCCAATATCGGTATCAGGGTCATCCAAAAGCTGAAGCAATTCTGTTAAAATAGAAAGTGCAGAAGTGCCATCGCAAAGACAATGGTGGTATACCATCAAAAATTCGGATACGGCTTTACCTTTAATCCATGTAATGCGGCAAAGTGGTGCAATTGAGGCATCAAAAACGGTTTTCCATTCATAGGTAGACTCCTCCTCCCAATGTCCATCGTTTAACCTGTCTACAATGCGGACCGGAATGCTAAAGGTTTCGGTAAGATTGGTTACAAACCAAGGCCTTTTATCTTCGTCAAAACGTATTGCGGCGGTTAACCAGGGGTGTTTTTTTTGGATTTTGAATAAGGCAAACCTTAAATCATCTTCCTTGATTTCTCCCCTGATTTTGAAAGGTATTACAATGTTAAACGGACTGTTTCCATCTCCGTATAACATCCTTTCGCCAAATAACAGTTTTCTTTTCATTTTTTAGTATTATTCTGATAGAAAGTCGTCATCTCGAGCGGAGTGCAACGCAGTCGAGACATCTTTCTGGATAGATCTCTCCGTTCCGCTTCAGTCGAGATGACGGTCGAGGTTTACAAATTGTTGGTTTCCACAGCTTGGGCTGTTTTTGCAAAATCTTCCAACAATTGCACCGCCTTATCGTTACCACCAGCTTCGATAAATGTTTCTCTTATTTTCTGTGCCGCCTCGCGGTATTTCGGGTTTTCTAAAAGCTCGAAAACAGTATCTCTTAAATCGCTAATACGTAACCTTTTGTAACGGATGCTTACTCCGCATCCTGCTTGTTCAATTAGTTTAGCAGTATGAAAATGATCATAGGCGATAGGCGTAATCAACATCGGTAAACCATTGGTGAAAGTATCGTTTACGGTATTAAACCCTCCATGACAGATCACCGCATCCATGTGTGGCATCAGCTCTGATTGCGGAACAAAACCGTTTACGATAAAATTATCAGGCCATTTTTCAAAAATATCAGGATTGGTGGCTGCAATAATGGTTACAGGCTGGTTTTCGAAAGCAGTAATTAGTTTTTGGAAAAATTCTTTACGGATGTCAACCAATAAAGTACCCAACGAAACAAAAACTTTAGGGGTGGTGGCTTGACTTAAACGTTCCCAATCAAAAGGGGCTAAATTTGGCCTGCCTTTTACCGGCCCAACAAAATGCATATGCGGTGGTTTTTCTTCAAAACCTGCAAAAGCCTGTGAAGTAAAAACCATATTCAACTCATGCGAATGGATGTGGATATCATCGCTATAAATGCCTACTTCTCTTTGTAAACCTTTAATTAAGTTTTGTTGCCATTCGAATATTTTGGGTGCACTGCTAGCCGTATCGCCCATTACATCGGGTGGTACCGGGGTAGTGGTAACAGATGGTATGCCTTTTAAATGTGCACTTAATGCACCTGCAAAGGTAATGCAGTCATTAATAATTACATCAGGTTTCCAGGCATCAACAAAGTTGTTAAGCCCTTTCATCATCATTTTGGCAAAAGGAACATAGGTTTCTTCGAGGGCCAGTTTCATCACCTCCGGGCCAGAGCACGCAGGACCATCATCCTGACGTTTTAAAATGCGTTGTATTTCATCAGCATATTCGGCCAAATCCTCTTCAGGATAAATAAATTCTCCACCTTCTGGTAGGTGTACCTGCGCAAGTGGGGTAATACCCAGCCATTTTACTTCATGGCCGCGGGCCAATAAACTTGCGCCAATACTTAAAGTTGGACTGATATGGCCAAAAAAAGGCGGGACAACGAAAAGGAATTTTGACATAATGTATAATTTAACTGATGAATACGTTTGAGGTTTTCTTGCTTAAAGTTTCCAATAAATCGGCGGCACTTTCTGTTCCGCCAGCTTCGATAAAGGATTGTTTAATTTGTTCTGCAGCGATTTTATAACTTTCGTTCTGCAGCACTTTGTTTACTGCTTCTTTAAGGTGATCGGCTTTAAAACGGTTAAAGTTTAAACGCTCTCCGGCACCTACCCTGAAAACACGTCCGGCAACATGGCTTTGATCGTATGCTATTGGAATAACCACCATGGGCAGGCCATTCATCAAGGTTTCGCAAACGGTATTATGTCCGCCATGGCAAACTACAGCATCAAGGTGAGGCAAAAGTTCTAATTGCGGTACCTGGCGCTGCACGGTAAAATTGGCTGGCCATTCCTCAAATAAAGCAGGATCAGAAACCACAACCACATGTAAGTCTTCATTGACGAAAGCCTCAATTACCTTGGCAAAAAAGGCTTTTTTATGCTCGTGATCGAAGGTGGTACCAATGCTGACCAATATCTTTGGTTTGCTGGTATGAAATGCTTCCCAACGGAAAGGAATTGTTGTTTTGCGGCGGTTAAAAACGGGGCCTACAAATTTAAAATGCTCGGGTAAATCCATTTCCCCGAAAAAATCTCTGGAGGTAAATACCAAAGTGGCAAGATCAGAGCAGGCAATAGAATCTGTGGTATTGATACCAAATTCTTTTTGCAGGGCTACAATCTGGTTTACTTCCCACTCATGCACTTTGGGAAGCTCATCCATTACTTTTATGGCTGCAGGTGCGGTAACAGAGGTTACATAAGGATAGTTTTTATTGCTTGCGGCAATTGCTCCGGCAAACATCTGATGATCGGTTATCACCATATCGGGCCTGAACTGATCCAATATATCGGCAATGCCATCATAACTGTGCCTGTTAAGTGGAATCAATACTTCCTCGTACAGAAATTTGATACTATCGATGCCGTAAACAATTTTTTTGGTGATGATATCGAGATATTTTTCTGAATCTTTTTTCTGTTGATCGTTTTGGTCGTAACTGATCAACAGCAACTCGCCTCCAGCAGGAAGTTTATCGCCTAATGATTCATCTAAAGTAATCCATCCTACACGGTGGCCTCTTTCAAGCAAGGCAGTACCCATACTCAGTGTAGGATTAATATGGCCAGTTAGCGGAGGAACAACAAATACAAATTTTGCCATAGTGTTTAATTTTATATTTCCTGAAAGAAGTTTAACAATGCTTCGGCGATTACCAATGGTTGTTGTATCGGGATATTATGATCTCCTGGCACAGCAATTAACGAGGCATTTTTAATCATGCCGTCTAAATGTTTACCTGCGTTAAGGCAATTGGAATCAGTGCCATACAGCAATAGGGTAGACTGTTTTATGGTTTCGATTGCAGGGCTGCCAAAAAAGTCCTTTTCCAGCTCCATGTCGGTTTTAATCGAAGTTTGATAAAAAAGGTACTCGTACATGCGATGGTTTCGTTCCATCTGCCTTTTACCCATTTTCACCTTGGTGGTATCGGTAAAATTTTCGACGTAATGCTCCAAAAATTCGCGGCTGTACTCATCAATAATTCCCCTTGTTTTGTCGTCGTTCGGATCTGGTGCTTCAATTATGGCCAGTTTATTAAAACGTTCTGGAAAGCGGATGGCCATTTTTAAGGCAATCAACCCACCGAAACTATAACCACCTAAATGCACTTTTTGAAGGTTTAAAACCTCCATTAATGCAAACAGATCGTTGGTCATGCTTTCCAGATCATATCCCTCCAAGGACTTTTCGCTCATGCCATGACTTTTTAAGTCGTACAGTACCACGTGATATTTTGTGGCCAATAGCGGTGCGATGTTAAAATAATAAACAGACAGGTTGCTGAACATCCCGTGAACAAGGACGATGGTTTCAGCAGCTTCTTTATTGAGCTCCTGAATGTGAACCGATTTGCCGTTTACCGTTATGATTGGCATTCTTCGATATAAGAGATGATCATGCCCAGATTTAAATTGATCAGCTGATCGAGATCCATTGAAGATAACCAGCCCGTAAAATCGATCTGTTCGCCAAAATGTGCTTTGATTTTTTCGGAAAAAGATACAATTTCGATGCTGTCCATTTCCAGATCTTTGGTGAAAGAACTTTCAGGGGTGATATCCATTTCTTCAACAAATTCTTCGCCGATTACTTCAGTGATAAATTGTTTCATGAGGTTGAAGATTTCTTCGCTGCTTAATTTTGTAGTTATAGTGTCCATCCGATGATATAGTTTTTATGTTTGATTGTTTTGATTGTGATGTTATTGATGCATAGTTCTTCGCCGTTGATTACTTCAACGGTATAGGCTTTTGGATTGCCCTGTAAACCTTTGCCCAGGTATTTTCCATAAGCTTCTTTGGCTACCCAGAACCGGGTTGCCCATTCTATTTTATCGCGGCTTTCGAGCAGGGCCATTTCGTGATCGTTAAACACAAGATCAAAGAAACCGGCGCTACGTTCTTCAATATGTTCAATATCGATACCAACAGGTTCGTTAAAACGGGCTATGCCGACGGCATCGGTACCTTTATGGGCAATCGAGATATTGATGTTATCTGTTAAACCACCTTTAACGTAAGGTTTACGGAATTCATCCGAATAGATTTCGAAGGTAATGGGGTAACAGGCCTGATTTTTCTGTGTATTCAATAAATTCCGAACGGCATCTTTCGCCGCCACGCGACTGATCATCCAGGTTCTTCTTTTATTCGGTAAAAGGTTGTTGTGGTGTTTTTTTTCTGTCTGGTTGAAATATCTCTTCAGGATAAAATCCCATGATACCACACGTGAATAAGCATTGCCGAAAAGGAAAACGCCAGGTGCAATCTCTTCTGATAAACGGTTGTGGAGTGGCGACATGGACACGTTCCAAAGCGGTTCGTCTATTTCTAGTCTACGGTTTTGCCAGCCTGATATAATGAGCCAAACGATACCATCTCGCTTCATTACGATATCGGCAGTGGCAAACTCATCGTTTATTTCGGTGAGCACGCAGGTACATTCGAAGGTACCTCGCTGGTCAGCCATATCACCAAAAAATTCTATTTCCTGAATTTTAACAGGGAAAGCTATCCTATCTTTTTCTAAAGTAAGTTGAAGCCATAAACCAAATAACTGACCGGCATTATCAAGCAATGAGCCTTTTCCACCAGATGCTTCGATGATGCCTGTAATTCCTTTTTCGCCTACTGCAATTAATTTTTTGATGCCCTGGTAATCTGGTCCGTGGAACATGTGCGCATCGTAAATCTGTGCCGAAGTACGATCGATATCCAATAATTTTCCAATATCAAAATTTCTGTTTGGAGCGGGATTTAAATGTGCAGCTAATTGTACTTCTGCATTGGCAAAACGTTCCAGATTAAGGTAAACCGTTTGCTCGTCTCTCCATTCTCCGGTTACAGTTTCCTGAAAAGGTTTAACCATATTCATCCATTGGAATACACGCATATTCATGATTTTCTGCACCTTTTCTTCGGGCGATTGCGCATTGGCTATTTCAGCAAATACTTCAAAAATCATGGTCATTGGAATTACCGGATCCATATCTTCAACCGTTGGCCAGCCTTTTGGTTGCCTTAACAGGGAGTGATCGATCAGGTAAGGGCAGTTCTCAAGGCTCACATCAAGTTTTTGGCTAAATGGCTGTCTTACCGGTTTTATTGGTTTGGCTGGCGCCCAGTTGCTCGGCTGATCGACCTGTAAAGCTGCATTTTCGAACAGTTCGATCATTTCGCTCTGCATGTTGATCATTTCCATCACATTCTCGTTAAAAGCCTGTAAAACCGGATGTTTAGCCTCTACAAAAGTTTTAGACGGTGTTGGTTGAGCTTGCTTAATGGTTAAACCTTTAAGCGTTTGCAGGTTATGGATAATCGGCGAACCCAGCTCGAGTTTAATACCTTTGTTTTTTTGCGGCGGGGTTGATTTGATGTTGCCCAAATAATTGAGGCCAATTTCTTTTCCTTCGATAAAAAGTGCTGCCAAAACCCTTTGCAACTGCTTAATGCCCGAACGGATCGGCACATTGGCACTAATGGTACTGATTTCTTTTCCCCTTAAAGTATCGTCGATAAAGCCGACCAAACCACCAGAACCCACCTGAATAAAAACACGTGCACCTTCTGCATATAACTTTTCGGTAAGCTCGCGGAAACGCACTGGTTTAATCAGGTGTTTGGCACTTAACTGACGGATGGCTTCAAAGCCTTCGGGGTAAGTTTCTAAAGTAGTGGCCGACCAAAGCGGTGTAGTCGTTTTTCTGAACTGCATATCCTGCATACCCTCAAGGATCAAACCCAGTTTATCGGCTACAAATGGGGAGTGAAAACCCGATTGGAAAGGCAAAATCTGATGAAAAATCTGTTTCACCTTTAGTATCGGAACCAGCTCGTCAAGCGCGATCTTGCTGCCACAAAGGATGACCTGTTGCGGACAGTTATCGTTCGAAAGGTATAAATCGGGTATACTTTCGATGATGGGTTGAAGGGTGTCTAAACCGCAACCCACGGCAATAAAACGCGAATCTTTCAGTTCAAAAGTTTCGGGGTTAAGCACATTCAGTAAATTCATTACCGAGCTTTCTTCTGCCAGTTCCGAAGATCTTGCTGCAAGCCATTCGCCAAGGCTATGCCCTGCATTCATATCAGATTTAATGCCCAATTGTTTTAAAGCCTGATCTAAAACACTGCTTTTATTGAGTATGTTCAGGGCCTCGCTTAAAAGACCCTCTTGTTTTTCGTTTTCATCAATAGGAATGTTGAAATAATCGGCTACCGATTTGATTTCGCCGCCTGCAAGACCATCTAAGCCAGGGAACACGAATGCAATTTTGCCATCGTTCGCCAATAATGGTGCATTGGTATACCAGATGTCCTGTTTGTTTCTCCATGGAGAATTTTTAGCTACAATTTTTAAAGCTTTTTTGATCCGCTCTGGGCTTGGGTTAAATAATACCAAGCGGAAATCTCCATTCCCAATGCTATAATCTCCATTTTCGAGCGATTCGATCAAAGCCTCATGACTTGGTCTTGCGATGACCAATACTTCATCTTTTTTAGGCGTTTCGTAGGCGGTTAATACCACATGGGCGTTAATCCCTCCAAAACCAAATGCATTTACAGCAGCCAGTTTGGGTAAACCCGATTGCTTCCAGTCTATTGCTTTTTGCACGGCAGAAAAACGGGTTTCGGCCAGTTGTGTTACAGGTTCATCGCAATGTAAAGTAGGGGGGATGATACCATGATATAAAGCCAGACTCGACTTGATCAATCCTGCTATACCTGCTGCAGGCATGGCATGACCAATATTCGATTTTACAGAGCCGATACCTGCTTTTGGCAGATCGGCATCCTGACCGAAAAACTGTTTTAAGGTCTCAACCTCGGTTTTATCACCAAGTGGGGTACCTGTTCCGTGGGCTTCTAAATAGCCGATATTTTTATTTTCCAGTTCTGCGTTTTTCCAGGCTTCAGTAATGGCTTTTAACTGGCCTTTAACCGACGGACTCATTACGCTGGTTCCGCTGCCATCGCTGCTGACACCCACACCTTTAATTACCGAATAAATTTTATCCTGATCCCTAATGGCATCTTCGAGGCGTTTGAGCACAACAAAACCACAACCCTCGCCAATAATCAGTCCATCGGCGTTTTGATCGAAAGGTTTTATTTTTTCCTGTTTGGATAAAGCACCCAGCTGAGAAAAAATGCTCCAAAAGGCTGCATTCTGACCTAAATGTACACCGCCTGCAATAATCATATCGCAACGGCCACTATTCAATTCCTGTACGCCGTGATCAACCGCGATGAGTGAACTGGCACAGGCAGCATCCAAAGTAAAAGCCAGTCCGCCTAAATTAAGGCGATTGGCTACCAGCGAAGCCACTAAATTAGGGATCAATCCCATTGCGGTATCGGCACTAAAGCGGCCTTTGCGCAATTGAAACTCGTGTTTTACCTTTTCAATCTCTGCATCAGTAAGTTGTGGCATCAGGTCTTTCAATACACTCGAAATCTGCTCACCAGTTCTTACAATTTCGATGGCGCGGGTTGCCCCAGGCCCCACATAATTGCCTTTGCCAATAATGATCCCAGTTTTATCAAGGGAATATTTTTTTTCAAATACAGCTGCATCCTCTAATGCCTGGTGAACCAGATCTAAGGTTAACAGATGATCGGGTTCGGTACCTTCAACAGCCAAGGGTAAAATGCCAAAACGCTGCGGGTCAAACTGATGATCGGGAATAAAACCTCCTCGGTTGCAATAAAAACGATCTACCCCGCTCACTGCTTTGTCGAAATGCACCGGATCAATCCGATCAGCCGGAACCTCTTGTGTAGAATCTACGCGGTTGATAATATTCTCCCAAAAGGCCTGCATATCTTTCGCACCCGGAAAAATGCATGACATTCCAATAATTGCTACATCGCTTTTCTTCATCTGCTGTTTGGTTATGCGGTTTTCTATGTCCAGGTGTTTCCAGCCATGATCAATACCTGGCTTTCTTTACCATATTTTAGTTCGTTCAGGAAAGTTTCCATTCCATCCTGTAAAGGGATCAATGCAATTCCCCTGCGTTGGTACTCTTTTTCTAATGTTGGCGAAACCATACCCGCACCTTTCCATGGTCCCCAGTTAATGGCCATTACCTTGCCTTGAATCTTCTGTTTTAAGGCCCAGGCATATTTATCCATTACACTGTTTGCTGCGGCGTAATCGGTTTGCCCGCGGTTTCCATAAACAGAAGCAATGCTAGAGAAAAGGATCACAAATTGGGTTTCTGGCCTTAACTGCTCAGCCAATACCCTTAATGGGGTTACTTTGGTATCGAAAACACGTCCAAAAGATTCAGGAGTTTTGCTATGGAACAGTTTGTCTTCCAATAAACCTGCACCATGTACCACGCCATCTATGCGACCATAATCTTCATAAACCTGATTGATCAAACGGGTTAGCGCTTCTTCATCTTTAAGGTCTAACGATTCGTAAACTACAGTTGATCCACCTTCCTCTAAAGTTGCAATACAGCGTAAAATCTGGTTGCTTTTGTAAATTCTATTGGTTTCCTGTTCTATCTCGGCAGGTTTTTTAATCTCGCCTTGTTTAATCAGGTATTGCCTGATCTCATCTTTGGTTTTTAGTGAAGAACTGGCTTCGTTTGCCGATGCGACCGGGTTTGCCGAACGGCCCACCAAAATATACCTGCAAGGGTAATCTTTGGCAAAATGGATCATCAGTTCGGCAGTTATTCCCTGTGCACCACCTAAAACCATCACTACAGCTTCTTTATCCAAATGGATGTGCGCATCGGTTTCGGTGCTCAGCTGGTGTGGCACCAACTCCATAATGTGTCTTTTATGGTCGTTATAGATAATTTCCGAAGGTTTATCCGGATTCAGGATTTCATTTAAGGTAATGTTCGTGATTTCATCTGGCGACATTTTGGTTTCGAGGCTGATGAAACGGCATTTGGTATGTTCGTATTCGCGGTCTAAACTTTTAAAGAAGCCCGAGTAACCCTGATAATTTCTCAAGAAAGAAATATCAGATTGATCGTTAAAATATTGTTTGGTATCTGCAATCAGGTACACCCATTTTACGGTATCAAAATTTAGTTTTTTAATAGTTGCGAAATGATCGAGAATGCCTACTTTTTGTTGTGCTTCGAACATATTCAAAATGATGAGGCCCTGATAACCGTCCAATGAGTCCTCAAAGCTCACCAGATCGGCAATAGCGCCATGTTTTTCGAGCACTTTCTTGATTTTGATCGCCTGTCCGCCACCATCATCGGTTAAAGCAAAACGCTGACCTTTTAAAATTGCTGCTTCGGTAATGGTAAGCGCAGCAGGAGTTAGCTCAAATCTTAAACGGGATAATTTTTCTTTAACCGTTTGATCATTTATGCTCTCCTCAATAAGCTTTTTTGCTTCTGTAAGCACCTCCGAGCTTTCTGCTTCAACATTGGCAATCCAGTTAATCAGGGCGTTTAAGGTTTTAATTGCAGCCAGTTTTTCCATTAAATCATCAGCCTGTTCGCTTTGTGAACCAAAACCGATTTTTTCTTTAAGTGAGGCGATAATTTCCATCCTTTTGATCGAATCGATGCTTAAATCAGCTTCAAGATCTAAATCCATGCCCAGCATTTCTTTTGGATAACCGGTTTTTTCGCTCACCACATCAAGAATTGCTGATTTTAACTGATCCAATGAAAATTTTATCTGTTCTGCTTCAATTATTGGAGCTACTGCTACAGCAGGTGCACTCACTGCTTTTGGCTGTTCGGTATTTTCTGCAATCCAGTTTACAAGGCTGCTTAAGGTTTTAAGTCCGGCAAGCTGCTCCATAATTTTATCTTCCGGAAGGTTCAATTGAGAAAAGCCACCCAGTTCGGTACGTAAAGCACCGATAATTTCTACGCGTTTAATCGAATCGATACTTAAATCGGCCTCCAGATCCATTTCCATGCCCAGCATTTCCTGCGGATAGCCGGTTTTATCGCTTACGATCTGCAAAAGCACCAGTTTTAAGTCTTTTTGTGCAACCGCAGGTGTTATTACTTCGATGGTTTGTGCTTGCGGCATTTCCTGTTTTACCGTGATCTGATTTTCGATACGGACAGGTTGAGGTGCCTGGTATGATGTTAAAGGTTGATTAACGATTTGCGAAGGCATGGCGGGAGCTTGTCCTAAAAAGGAAAGCATTACATCGCGTTGTGCCTGAATCAGCATTTTCATGCTGTGCAGGTACTCCTGCATCATCAAGTCTTTGGTTGATCCATTAACCTGTTGATTTTCAGTTGGTGTAGAGGTGTTATTCATAAGGATAATCGGTTTAGTAATAGGAGATGCACCATTTGCCGGAAGTTTACCTGTTGATGGAACAGCGTGTTGACCGTTCACATACCAGATAGCGGGACTTTTTTTATAAATTGAAGGTTCATCCAATTTGATGCTTTTAACAGAACGGCCTTCGAATAATTTTTCGAGTTTGATTTCGCGGCCGGTAGCCATGTAACCAGCCAGTGTGCCCAACAGATTGCTGAGTTTATTCTGACCTTGATCTTCGGTGTGTAAAATCACTTCGTCTTTACCGATGCAAGCTTTTGTTAAACCGCTTAGCACCTTGCCAGGGCCAACTTCTACGAAAACCCTGGCGCCGGCGGCATACATATCCCTAAGCTCATCAACAAAAAGGACAGGTTTTATCAAATGGTCGGTCAAACGTTCTTTTACAGCGGCAGCTTCAGTTGGATATTCTTTTGCCGTGGTGTTAGACCATACCGGAATTTTAAGATCATTAAAGTTTACGCCAGAAAGCACTTGTTGGTAAAGCTGCTTCGATTTAGCCACCAAAGGACTATGGAAAGCACAGGCCACTTCAAGCGGGCGGAAAGATATTTTGGCTTCTTTTAACACTGCAGCCAGCTGGCCGATAGCTGCTGTACTGCCTGCAATAACACATTGTGTTGGTGCATTAAAGTTTACCGGATAAACTTCTTTAATATCACCCAGGTATTGCGCAAGATCTTCCTGTTTTGCACTCACAGCAAGCATAGTACCCGGATCTCCGTTTTCTACTGCATTTAAAATAGATTTTGCCCGTTCTGCGCTTAGGTGAACCAGGGCTTCTTCTTCAAAAGCTCCAGCAAAACAAAGTGCCGGCAATTCGCCATAACTGTGGCCCGCAACCATATCAGGCACAATGCCCAATGATTTTAAGAAGTTGGCGATTGCAAGATCAACAATGCCCAGTAGGGGTTGTGCCATGCGGGTATCTTTAATGCGTTCTTTTTGTGCTTTCGCATCCGCATCATTAAATACAGTATTTGGAAAAAGGATTTTTTCATATTCAGGGTAAGCTTTCAGCAGTTTTCTCATTTCAGGGAAAACCACAAAAAGATCCCTTGCCATGTTTACGCGCTGGCTTCCCTGCCCTGGAAACATAAAAGCAACCTTGCCATCCTGTTTTTGAGTAAGGTAAGTGTCTTTGCTTTCTACGCCAGATAAAACAAGGTCGATTTTCATTACCAGATCTTCTGCATGGTTGGCAACGATGCTCAATTGAACAGGTTTGGTATCAGCAGTTGCTAAACTATACGCAATATCTTTCAGCTCGATCTGATCGTTCAGTTCTAAAAGGTTTTTTACCGAGATCACCCGTCTTTTGGCTTCCTTGTAAGTATCTCCCCTGAAAACAAACAGTTCTGATGGCCAGGATTTTAATATCGAATTTTTATTTTCGGTATTCTGAGCACTTTCCAATACGGCATGGAAATTTGTTCCGCCAAAACCAAAGGCGCTAACACCAGCATATCTTTTTTCTTCCATCCATAAACCCGCTTCAGTATGAAAGGCAAATGGACTGGTTTGGGCATTGTAGAAACTATTTGGTGTTTTTAAATTGATGGTAGGTGGTTTAATGCCATGGTAAACCGATAGCGATGCTTTAATCAAACCTGCAATTCCGGCAGCACATTTGGTATGACCAATCTGCGTTTTTACAGAGCCTAAATGTGTTTGTCCGGCGGTTGCGCCCGATTGGTTGAGCATATCAGTTAATGCGCTGATTTCAGTTTTATCGCCAACTACGGTTCCGGTACCGTGTGCTTCTACCAGGCCAAGCAGTGATGGCGTAATTCCAGCCTGGCTATAAGCCCTTTCTAAAGCATTTACCTGTCCGTTTTTACGTGGCGCAGTTAAACCAAGGCTTTTGCCGTCACTCGATCCACCCACACCTTTAATAATAGAATAAATGGTATCACCATCGCTTAAAGCATCATCATATCTTTTTAATACGATCATGGCAATCCCTTCGCCAAGGGCAATTCCATCTGCTTCGGCATCAAAAGTGGCACACCTTCCTTTTTTGGAAAGGGCATGTGTGCTCGAGAACATGAGGTAATCGTTAATGCCGTTGTGCAGATCTGCTCCACCAGCCAAAACCATATCTGATTTTTCTAAAAATAACTCCTGACAAGCAAGGTCTATTGCTGCTAAAGATGAAGCGCAGGCCGCATCAACCGTATAATTTCTGCCGCCCAGGTTTAGCCTGTTGGTGATTCTGCCAGAAATTACATTCGCCAAAATGCCTGGGAAAGAATCTTCTGTTGTTTTTGGTAATACGGCATCTACTTCGGCTGGCATTTCGCCAAAAACCTGTTTGTAAAAACCTCTGAAACTATAACTGTTGGCCAGATCGTTTCCACCTTCGGCACCAATGATTACCGAAACATTTTCATTATCTACACCACCATCGGCATAACCAGCGTGTTGCATCGCCTGTTTGGCCACCATTAAAGTAAGCAGCTGTGTAGGCTCTATAGCCGCAAGCGACTGTGGTGGAATACCAAATTCTAAGGGGTCAAAATCTATCCTCGGGATAAAACCGCCCCATTTAGAGTGCGACATATCTCCTGAAGTAGAATCTGGATTATAATACAGCTCTTTATTCCATCTTTCATCCGGTACTTCAGTTACCGAATCTTTGCCTAGAATGATGTTGCGCCAGTATTCTTCGAGGTTTTTAGCTCCAGGGAAAATACATGCCATACCTACAATAGCTACATCTAAAGCTTTGGTTTTATTTTCAGGAGGTGATGAAAGTGTGGCGTCTAAAATATGTGTATAGTTATTGTCGGCCACATCCTGATGAAGATCGAGCAATGACATCACTTCTTTATGCATAGGCGCAATCTGACCGATCATATACATGCCCAGGTCAGTTTGTTCAGCTTCGTCGATTTTTATCAGTTCATCGCCGCGTCTTTCTATACCTTTTGCGGCAATACGTAAACGGCCAACATTTAGCGTTTCGAGTTTGGCCCAAATTTCTTTTTTATCCATTCCCTCTGCCTGAAGTTTCTTTTTTTCTTCGTTAAAGAAAGTGGCAAATGAAGAATTTAAACACCTGGTTTCGTGTCCTGGAGCGGTTTCAAGCAGTACAGTTTCGTTTGCCTGCATGGCTTCCTGTTGGAATTTATCTAAAATGGCGCCCTTGCTTACGGCTTCTTTGGTATATAAATAAGCGGTGCCCATTAATACACCGATTTTCATTCCTTTGGCTGCCAAAGGAGCAGCCATTACTGAAATGAATGCAGTAGAAAAAGAATCGTGGATGCCACCGGCAAAGAAAACACTGATGCTTTCCGGATTTTCTTCCTTTAACAAACGTTCAATCTGTTTTTCCCACAATACCATGCTGGATAGGGGGCCAACGTGGCCACCACATTCGCGGCCTTCGAATACAAAACGTTTAGCTCCTTCTTTTAAAAACATATCTAAAAGAGAAGCAGAGGGTACATGGAGAAAAGTTTTGATCCCTGCTTTTTCGAAGGGTTTAGCCTGCGATGGCCTTCCGCCTGCAATTAACAAAACAGGAGGTTTCGCATTTAATATATATTCCTGTTGCTCATCTCTAAGCGCTTGTGGTGCAAAACCTAAAATACCTACACCCCAGGTTTTTTCGCCAGCTAGTTTTTTGGTTTCTTCAATCAGGTTTTTAGCCGATGCACCCTTTAACAAGGATAACGCTATAAACGATAAGGCACCAGCTTCCGAAACCGCATCTGCAAACGGCGCTACATCGCTTACCCTGGTCATTGGGCCCTGCGCAATAGGGTAGATGATGTTTAAATCTTTAGCAAGCGGGTTATTTGCTTTTATTACATTGATGGCTTTGGCCTGTTTTAGATGGCCGTAAATGGCTTCTTTTATGCCGAAAATCAACTTATCAAGCTTTTTATATTTGGTAACCAGGTCTATCGACAGGGCAATATCCTGACCCATTGGAAGATAATTTGTTTCCAGATTGTGACCTTTAAAATATTTTTGAAGACCATTATAATCTATATCGTCTGCCAATGCCGGAGAATTTGGGCGGGCCAATATGCGGCAGTTATCGATCAGTTTGGTTTCTGTTCCACTTAACTTACCACAAACAGTTTTTAAATCTTCAGGAGCAGAACATTCTGGGAATAAGGCGAGTTGGCTATCTAAAATAATCCCTGCTGCGCCTTGAGCTATTAAAGAGGCCGCAGTATGAATACCTACACCACCCTGAACCCAAACCGGAATATGTGTAATTTCTTTAATAATCCGTTGAAAAAGTACAAAAGAAGATTCGTAAGCCACACGGCCAGCACCTTCATTTCCTTTCACTATGATTCCATCGGCACCATTTGCTTGCGCCACAAGTGCCGATTCGAGATCAAAAACCTGATAGATAATTTTCGCAGATGTTTTACGCTTTAGCACGAAATCATATGGCGCAATAATTAAACTTACCTGGGCAGGAAGATCAATGTTGGCGAATACTGCCGAATTGATGCTTACACCAAAATCTGAAATACCCAATTCCACAAGTGAATGAAGTGCGTTTTCGGTTTCGGTTATGTTGTGTCCAAGACTTAGAACTGGAAAGCAATCTGCTTTTTGTAGGTTAGAAACCAATTTACTATCAGGGATTTCGAAGGGAGTTACTCCAATAATGGCGTATTTGTTCATGGCTTTAGATTTTTCTACTTCTTCTGTTTGATGGATGACTAAAAGCGAAACATAATGGTTCTTTATGCCTGCCTGTAATACGCAATAACACAGCTTTTTAGGCTTGTAATTAGTGTGTATGATTAATTAGACTAATATACGACTTGATTAAGTCAAATTGTTTTAAAAATTTATAAATGAATGAACTGAACAGGCGTTTTAAAAGCAACCTGTTTTTTCATTTAAAAATGAATTTTATGAACAAAATTCTAATTAATATTTTCAATTATGGTTCTTTATGTAGTGTATTTAAATTTCAAATACAAAAAAAGACTATCCATATTGAGTTAGTATTAATAATGGGTTAATTTATGGATTTATTTTTATAATTGATTGATTTTATACGTTTTGTGTTGAATTTTTATGCTTTTTTGACTAAAAATCAATGAATTTTTATTGATTTAAATTCGTAAAATGAAGTTTTTGGTCTTTCTGCTTCATATTTCTTAGGCTTGTAAATTTTTGATTAAAAATTGAAGAAATTTGTATGGCGTTTTGAATGGTTTATCTTTGTAGTATTAATTAGTATGTAAAATTGAATATTTGTCGTTTTTTGGGTTTTACGGCAATGTACTTTTGTTAAAAAAATGCTTAAATTTTAAATACACAACTCATTCTCGTTTTAATTGGGAATTGTTTTTATATATTCGTTTATAAATGTCATTAAGACGTTTATTTAACCAGATTTTATAGGAAAATGATCATGATGGATTTATTCATTAAACAGATCTTCCAAACCTTAAGCATATGAGCATTCAAAAGTTTATTAAGCCATTCATTTTTCTTGGTTTAATTGTCAATCTATCCCAGGCCCAGGAAAGAACCAATTGCAAATTTGATTTTGGTACCGGAAAGGTTGCTAAAGGTTATATACCGGTTTTGCCAACTGATGTTTACAGTAAAGAAAAAGGTTATGGTTTCGATTTTGATTCGAAAGTTGAGGGGGTAGATTATGGCGGGAAGAATTTTTTAACATCAGATCTGGTAAAAAGTGATAAACCTTTTTATTTTTCTGTAGCCGTTCCAGAAGGTAATTACAAAATAACAGTCACGCTTGGCGATCCAAAAGGCCCCGCATTAAGCACAGTAAAAGCAGAATCGAGGAGGTTGATGCTCGAAAATGTGAAAACCACAGTTGGGCAATCGCTAACTAAAACTTTTATTGTAAATATTAAAGATAAACATATTGCCGGCGGGCAATTGGTTTCATTAAAACCACGCGAACTTACCAAACTTGATTGGGATGATAAACTGACTATGGAATTTGACCATCAAACTGCACTACAGGCACTCGAAATTACGAAGGTTGAAGATCAGGTTACCATTTTCTTAGCCGGGAACTCGACTGTAGTGAACCAGGACGATGAGCCATGGGCATCATGGGGACAGATGATTCCCCGTTTTTTTAAACCTGGTGTTGCGATTGCCAATCATGCTGAATCTGGCTTAACACTGGGTTCATTTTTAGGGAGCAAAAGATTAGCGAAGGTTTTAAGTGTGATGAAACGTGGCGATTACCTTTTTATTGAATTTGGACATAACGATCAAAAAGATAAAGGGCCAAACGATGGCGCTTATAAATCGTATACCGAAAGGTTAAAAACATTTATTTCAGAAGTGAGGAAAAAAGGAGGAATCCCTGTTGTGGTTACCTCAACCAGTAGAAGGTCATTTGGTCCGGATGGAAAAATTGTAAATTCTCTTGGCGATTTTCCTGATGCTGCACGTAAGGTAGCTGCCGAAGAAAAAGTTGCTTTAATTGATCTGAATGCCATGACGTCGACTTTGTTTAATGCTTTAGGCGAAGAGCCATCGAAAAAAGCCTTTGTTCATTATCCTGCAAACAGCTATCCTGGTCAGGATAAGGCATTGGCCGATAATACGCACTTTAATCCTTATGGGGCTTATGAAATTGCACAATGCATCATTTTAGGTATTAAGGAGCAGAAATTGGGCATCGCTAAATATCTGGTAGATGATCTGCCAAAATTTGATCCGGCAAAACCAGATAACCCTGCGGATTGGCACTGGCCAGAGAGCCCCAAAAGCAGTATAGTTAAGCCAGATGGGAATTAAAATAACATATTACTTATAAAGATGAAAAAAATAATTATCGCTGTATTGTTTACCGCCCTGCATGGAACTACTTTCGGACAAGCGAGCTTGCAGCCATTTAATTTAACGGAAGTCCGTTTGCTCGAAGGGCCTTTTAAACAGGCTCAGGAAACCGATAAAAAATACATACTTTCGTTAGATGCTGACAGGCTTTTGGCTCCTTACCTAAGGGAGGCAGGATTAAAACCTAAAGCGGCATCTTACGGAAACTGGGAAAATACAGGTTTAGACGGGCATATCGGCGGACATTATTTGTCTGCTCTGGCTTTAATGTATGCTTCAACCGGTGATATAAAGGTTAAAGACCGAATAGAATACATGATTGCCGAACTGGATAAATGCCAGGTAAAAAATGGTGATGGCTATTTGGCAGGTATTCCTGGTGGCAAAGAAATCTGGAAGGAGATCAAAGCAGGCAACATCAAATCATCAAGTTTTTCGCTGAATGGAAAATGGGTGCCCTTATACAATATCCACAAAATTTATGCAGGGCTTTACGATGCTTATGCGGTTGCAGGTAATGCAAAAGCAAAGCAGATGCTCCTAAAACTCACGGATTGGTGTGTAGATCTGGTCTCGAATTTATCTGATCAGCAAGTACAAGAACTGCTAAAAAGCGAACATGGTGGGTTGAATGAGACTTTCGCACATGTTTATGCGATAACGGGTAATCAAAAGTACCTTCAACTGGCAAAACAGTTTTCGGATCAATCTATCCTAAATCCATTGCTGAAAAATACTGATTCGCTGAATGGTCTGCACGCAAACACACAGATTCCTAAGGTGATTGGTTTTGAGCAGATCGCCTTGCTGGATAAAGATCCTTCCTGGGCAAATGCGGCTGCTTTCTTTTGGAAAACAGTAGTAGAACATAGAACAGTAGCCATTGGAGGAAATAGTGTTAGAGAGCACTTTCATCCGGCCAATAATTTTTCTTCGATGACTGAATCGCGGGAAGGCCCTGAAACCTGCAATTCTTATAATATGCTGAAGCTCACCAAACAGCTATTTTTGGCGGCGCCTTCGAACACCTACCTTGATTATTATGAACGTACACTTTATAATCATATCCTCTCTTCGCAAAGACCAGAAGGTGGTTTTGTATATTTTACACCGATGCGGCCAGGGCATTATCGTACTTATTCGAGTCCGCAGGAGAGTTTCTGGTGCTGTGTAGGCTCAGGATTGGAAAACCATGGCAAATATGGAGAGCTGATTTATGCCCATGGCAAGAATGATTTATACGTAAACCTGTTTATTCCTTCTACCTTAAACTGGAAGGAAAAAGGTATTCAGCTTACACAACAAACACTTTTTCCTGATGCAGAGAATACCACACTTAAACTTCAGGTAAAAAACAAACATCGTTTTGTTTTACATTTCCGCCGGCCATCTTGGGTAGAGCCGGGAAAAATGACTGTTTTGGTGAATGGAAAAAAAGTAACCACCAAAAGTAATGCGAATGGGTATGCCAGTATCGATCGTGTTTGGGCTACCGGCGATGTGATTAACATTTCCTTGCCCATGCACACCACCACTGAGTTTATGCCCGATGGTTCTGATTGGGTGGCCTTTCTCCGTGGCCCGGTTGTGCTTGCTGCGGCGATGGATACATTAAATCAACCTAATTTACTAGCTGATGGCAGTAGGATGGGGCATATTGCTTCCGGGCCATTATTCCCGATCAGCGATGCACCACTCGTTACAGGAGCTAAAAATACCCTGGCAAATGAAATTACTTTGATCGATAAAAACAGTTTAATCTTTAGTGCTCAAAATGCGATCTATCAGCCAAAATACAAATCTTTAAAATTGGTTCCTTTTTATAGCCTGGCCGAAAAGCGGTATGTGGTTTATTTTCCTTACAGCAGCGCAGAGGCACTGCCAGAGCGTGCAAAGGCGATTAAGCTGGCAGAAGAAGAAAAAATGAAAACGGAACAGCGAACCGTCGATCTGATCAACACTGGAGAGCAGCAGCCAGAATCGGATCACAATTTTAAGGGCGAGCAAACCGATAACGGAACTCATCAGGAAAGGCATTTTAGAAATGGAAAAGCATGGTTTAGTTATGTGCTTAAAAACAAAGATTTATCGGCAAATAAGCTGAGTTTAACTTATTACGGAAAAGAAAAGAATAAAAACTTTTCTATTTTGATTAATGGCGTTGTAATTGAAAATGTAAAGCTGGATGGAAACAAAGGTGATACTTTTTATAACCAGGAATACCAAATTCCCAAAGAACTATTAAAAGCAGATTTAGAAGTGAAATTTGTTGCCGATCAGGGATCAACTATTGCAAATATATATGAGGTGAGGTTGGTGAGATAGATAGCTGGTGTCATTTCGCCTTATTCCGTGGTCTGTGTCCTCACAGACCACTAGCAATATTCAAATCGATTGTCCTCCTGAACCTGTTTTATTAGTTGTGTTTAATGGTCTAATAGCCACTTCGTGGTCGGGACCTATGGGGAAAGTTTTTGAAGTGGATCTTTAAAAACTATAAAGATGCTGAAACAAGTTCAGCATGACGCGTGAGGGGATCTATCAAAGTAGATTTCTCCACCGCGGTCGAAATAACGATGAATTAAAGGCGATCGTCCTCCTGAACTTGTTTCAGGATCTTGTTTGAGAAAATTTTTATTCCGTGGTCTGTGTCCTCACAGACCACTAGCATAAATCGATCATCTCCTGAATTTGTTTTATTAGTTGTGTTTAATGGTCTAATAGCTACTTCGTGGTCAGGATCTTGTTTGATAAAGTTTTATATCAGGCATGATAGATGCTGAAACAAGTTCAGCATGACGCGTGGAAGGTAAATTGATGTGATTTAACAAAGTGGTCTGTGCGGACACAGACCACGGAGAATCAGGTATTACTTTGCTTTCTTAACCCTTATTGCTTTAATAAGGTTTCCAGTTCTTTTTCCTTAATTGTTAATATGGTTCCGTGTCTTAAACCTTTTGGTAAGGAGATTTTATCAGAAACATCGGTCCATTTTTTTAAATCTGCAGATTGGATTGCGCCATATTTATGGTCGCGGTACTTATCAAAATATACTATCCAGTTATTGCCGGTTTTTAAGGTTGTTGGTCCTTCTGCCCAGTAATTTCCCGTAATTGGATTTCCAGCTTTGCTGTAAGGACCAATCAATTGATCGGCATAAGCTATTTTGATATTCTTTTGAGCAGGCTCGCGGGTCTCGTCTTTTAAAAACATGATAAACTGTTTCCCGTTTTTTACAATAGTAGCATCAATTACATTAAACCCCGGATCGTAAAGCAGTTTTGTTTCCGAATAGGTTTTGAGATCCTTGGTTGTAACGTAATACATTCTGTGATTGTAGCCGCTTTCTTCAGTTGAGGCCGTTTCATTAAACTTACCTGTAATCGTTGTAGCCCAATAAATCATATAGGTCTTGGTACGGCTATCGTATGTGATTTCAGGTGCCCAGGTATTTCTTGCACCATCTTCTTTAGCCATTACAGGCAAAAACTGCTGAGGGCCCCAGTTAATCAGGTCTTTCGAACTGGCATAACCGATACCTTTATCTTTCCAGCTTACTGTCCAAACCATGTGAAATAAGCCGTCAGCCCCCCGGATAATACAAGGATCTCTCATTAATTTATCTTTGCTTACCGTAGGCGTAAGGAACGATTGATCATTTTTAAGCGAAGTCCATTTGTATGCATCGTTACTATAGGCCAGATGCAACCCGTCTTCCCCATTACCTTTAAAATAGGCAAAGAGATAAACCTCCTTTTTCGACTGAGCCTGAGCATTAAAAAAAGCTGATAGTAAGATTATAGAAAGATATATGAATTTTTTCATCATTTTATTTTAATTCGAGTACCACAACCGATTGCGCAGGCAACTCAACCTTAAGCGAATTTCCTGATTTCTTTGCGCCTGTAAATTTTGCATTGTGTACTTTGTTCGAATCGCTAAACGTATTTACATCGGTAAGTTTAGCTGAGGTTAAAATCTGTCCTGTAACCGAGCTCCATTTTAACCCATCTAAAACGGTGCTTAAGGCAATTTTCTTGTTTGGATCTAAGTTTACCAATGAAATGTGAATAGCGCCGCTTGCATCCTGAGAGGCAGAAACATTTAAAGCCGGAATTTTTTGATCACCTACAGTATAATCAGGACTGGTAAAGGCAATCGGTAGATATTTAGCATCCTGATGCACTTTGTACAGATCAAAAACATGATAAGTAGGGGTTAAGATCATTTTATCCTTTTCGGTTAAAATTAAGGCCTGTAAAACATTAATGGTTTGTGCCAGGTTGGCTACTTTAACACGATCGGAGTGGTTATTAAAGATATTCAAAGTTGTACCGGCAATTAGAGCATCGCGTAAACTGTTCTGTTGATACAGGAAACCAGGATTTGTTCCTGGTTCTACATCCGTCCAGATTCCCCATTCGTCAACCACTAAAGCCACTTTCTTTTTAGGATCGTATTTATCCATTATTGCCGAGTGTTTGGTTACCAGTTCTTCCATTTTTAAACAGTTTTTCATGGTCGAAAAGTATTGTGCCTCATCAAATTTGGTAGCCGATCCTTTTTTGCCCCAGTTTCCTGTTGGGATGGTGTAATAGTGTAAAGTTAATCCCCACATCTGGTTTCCGATGTTTTTCATGCAGGTTTCTGTCCAGTTGTAATCGTCAGAATTAGCGCCGCTGGCAATTCTTTTTAACGGTGCACCCGGATAGTTGCGGGCATAGGTTGCATACCTGCGGTATAAATCAGAATAGTAAGCTGGAGTCATATTGCCGCCGCATCCCCAGCTT
>Ga0163161_10000365_pt1 | contig 37837 bp, 24 predicted proteins | sample S45metaG_FD_129847 | JGI IMG/M metagenome (GOLD analysis project Ga0163161, IMG submission 129847) | Switchgrass rhizosphere microbial communities from Kellogg Biological Station, Michigan, USA - S4-5 metaG | ecosystem: Host-associated > Plants > Roots > Rhizosphere > Soil | place: USA... | reverse complement strand
ACCTGGACAAGTAATGCTTCTAACCCCACCTTTATCTGGCAGACCTATGATTATTTTTATGATCTGAACGGTGCATATTGGGGTGTGAAAAAAGCTTGCGAACCGGTGCATATCCAATGGAATCCGGTCAACAACGAAATCAAGGTAATCAATACCTCATCTGGCGATTTAAATGGTTTAACGGCACAGGCCGGTATCTATAATATGGATGGCAGGCAGGTGGTGAAGTATAATCAGACCGCTACAATAAATTCACTGTCGAATGCTGCGGTTACCGCATTTAAACTTCCATTCCGTGGCGATCGGGTTAATTTGGCCTTAAATAAACCAACGGTAGCTTCATCTGGCGAAACAGCACCGGTTAATGATGGGAAGGACGATACCCGGTGGGCAAGTAATTCGACCGATAACGAGTGGATTTATGTAGATCTGGGTAAAAAAGAATTGATCAGTGGTGTGAAGCTAAACTGGGAACAGGCCTATGCAAAGCTTTTTAAAATCCAGCTTTCTGATGATGCCAAAACCTGGAGTGATGCCATGACGCAGGTAAACGGAAAAGAGGGGCTGCAGGAAATTATCTTTTCTGAAGAGAAAGAAGCGCGTTATGTGCGTATACTGGGTGTTGAAAGAGGTTCTTACTGGGGTTATTCGTTATGGAATTTCGAAGTATTTGCAGGAGATATGCCAAGTACCGATTTAAGCAGTGTACACTTTTTAAAACTTAAACTCAGTGATGCCAATGGAAAACTGGTTTCAGAGAACCTGTATTGGAGAGGAAACAACCGCAAGGATTTTACTGCCTTAAACCTATTGTCCAAAGCGAAACTCCAGGTTACTTCAACTGAAAAAACAATAGGTGCTAAACATTTCATCGAGGCAAAAATCACCAATCCGAAATCAGCAAAAACCGTTGCTTTTGCCATCAGGGTACAGCCGGTTAAAGCCAGTACCGGCGAACAGATATTGCCACACGTAATTAACGACAGTTATTTCACGCTGATGCCGGGCGAGAGCAGGAATATCCGTGTAGAATTTAAAGCCGACCTGATTAAAAATGATTCGGCAAAACTATCAATAGTGCCCTATAATCATTAGGGGCTATCGTTTGTGCAGTTTTTTATAGCGCGATGGCGAGGTGCCCGTAATGAGCTTAAATAAACGGGAGAAATAATACTGATCTGAAAAACCCAGTTCAGCACAGATTTCTTTGATGCTCATATCGCTAAAATACAGGTATTGACAGGATTCCTGTATTTTAAGCTGGTTGAAATAATTAATGGGCGAGCTGCCGGTTTTCTGTTTAAACGACCTGAGGTAATGTGAAGCTGAGAGGTTTTGCTGAACGGCTAAATCTTCCACCGTAAACTTTTCCCTCAGGTTTTTCTTCATATAAAGAATGGATTTACTGATCGAGTTGGTGTTGTACACATCAGGGTTTACTTCTTTATAATAAATAAACGACGACATAAAATTCAGCAGCTTGATGTTGATGATTTCCATGTCCTTTTCATCTACACTTTGTTCCAGTAGCGTGTAAATCAGGTTAAACTGTTTAATCCGGGTTTCAACAAAAGGTATTTCTTGTATCTGCGTTAAGTTGCCTTCGGCAAAGCGGTTATAAATGCTTTCGGCTACATCTCCGCTAAAATGTGCCCAAAAAATACTCCATGGACTGGTTTCGTGACTTTGGTAGCGGTGGCTGATGTTTTTTGGGATGATATAATAGGAATTTGGACTCAGCAGTAATTTTTTGCCAAGAATGTTGATATACCCAAAACCCTCTGTACAGTAGAGGAAAATATAGTCTTTACTACCCGCTTTCCGTTCGATATCATGGTTGGCAGCTTTTGGGTAATGACCGATTGCCGTTAAATAAAAAGTTTTAACGATAGGATTGAGTACAATCTTTTTCCTGATGTTTGGTGGGATTACAATCCGTTTCTGGCCGATAAAGCCTTCTTTGATTTTTTTTCTAGGCTCAATGATTTTTTGCTCCATTAAAATTTTAAGAAAAATGGGATATCAGGTTATTTGGTTAATTACAGCAATAAAATATCATAGACAGATTTATGCTATAGCCATAACAATATAAGTATTTATGGATTAAAAGAGATGTGTTTTTGCATAAAAATTAATATTTTTTTTATTCCTGCAAAATTTTCTGATAATGATCGTATTGTCCATCTTTTTTTTGGGTTTATCCATTTTAAAAGAAAGCTTTCTACCCTAAGTTTACTAAACCAAATATAACCCATATGATTTTCATTCCTCAAAGAAAACAAACTGCAAACCTTTTTACCCGTTCAATATCCTTTAGCTAAACTACAGTTCTATACACGAAATAATATCTAAAAATCCCTAACCAAATAATTTATGAAGTCATTTTTTACTAATTCAGACATTAGGTGGCTCTGCCGAAAACATGTTTTTCTAAATGTGTTATCATGCATCCCGTTTTTGTTCTTGGTTTTTATTGGTCTGCAGGCAACTGCCCAAAACAAAACAACCGTTACCGGGACTGTTAGAGATACCACAGGAGTTGCCTTACCAGGTGTAACTGTAACTGTTGAAAACACTAAAACCGGAACGCAGACCGATAACAACGGTAAATTTGTAATCGATGTGGCCAAAGGTGGCGCACTTCGTGTAGCCTTGGTGGGTTATACTGCCAAACGCATTGTGGTAACCGAAAGTACCGTATACAATGTAGTGCTGAAAGAGTCGGTGGTTATGATGGCCGATGAGGTGGTAATTACCGCAATGGGCCAAAAGCAACGGAAAGAAGCTGTTGTAGGTTCGGTAACCACCATTAAACCCGCCGATTTAAAAATACCTGCGAGCAACCTTACCGCGGCACTTGCCGGGCAGGCGGCTGGTATTATTGCCTATCAGCGCAGCGGACAGCCCGGGCAGGATAACGCTTCATTCTTTATCCGTGGGGTAACTACCTTTGGATATAAACAAGACCCATTGATTCTGATCGACAATGTGGAGTTAACTCCAAATGATCTTGCGCGTTTGCAAACCGATGATATCGCCAGTTTTTCGATTTTAAAAGATGCAAGTGCTACAGCGCTTTATGGTGCACGTGGTGCCAACGGCGTAATTTTGGTCAGTACGAAAGAAGGTAGGGAAGGTAAAGCCAAAATTAATTTCCGCTCAGAGTATTCCTTATCAGAATCTACCCAAACCCTTAATCTGGTAGATCCAATCCAATATATGGAGCTTTTTAACGAAGCTTCTTTAACACGTAACCCATCTTTGCCATTGCCCTTTAACCAAACTAAGATAGACAATACCCGTGCTACCATCAATGGTGCCCCTGGAAGCAATCAATACGTATATCCTGCAGTAAACTGGATCGATATGTTGTTTAAAGACAGGGCCAGCACACAGCGTAATAACTTAAGTATCAGCGGCGGCGGTGGTGTGGCCAAGTATTACATTTCGGGTTCCTATAATATTGATAACGGCATCTTAAAAACAGATATCCGCAACAATAACGAGAACAATGTTAATTTTAAAAACTATCAGTTACGCTCTAATATCAATATCAACCTGAGCAAGACAACCGAACTGATTGTAAGGCTTTCGGGTACCTTTAGCGATTATAATGGCCCGATCACTTTAGATGGTTCATTTGCTTCTGATTTATATGCCATTGCCTCCCATGCGAGTCCGGTATTGTTCCCTGCATATTATCCTGCAGATGAAGCCAATGCGGGTGCGAACCATATTTTGTTCGGTAACGTGGGCGGACCGGATGGGACCAAAAATAACAGTATCCTTTATCCCAATGGAAACCCATATGCACAACTTTTAAAAGGGCATAAAAGCTCTTCCGAATCGCGTATGTCGGCACAACTGGAACTTAACCAGGATTTTAAATTCATCACCGAAGGACTTAAGCTAAGAACGGTATTTAATACCAACAGGTATTCTTATTTCGATTCGCAGTTGGCTTATTCGCCATATTTTTACAGTGCCGATAGTTACGATAAAGTGGCCAACACCTATACTTTAACCTGGCTTAACCCTAAAAATAATGTTGCCAATAATGTGCCAACTGAATACCTGGTATACAACAGGAGCGAGCCTAACGCCAACTCTTTTTTCTACTTTCAGGGTGCCCTGGATTATAACCGTAAATTTGGAAACCATACGGTAAGCTCAACCATTATTGGTACTGCACAGCAGACTTTATACTCAAGTGCGAAAGACCCACGGACCAACACCACAACATTACCCTATTCGTTGCCGTTCCGCAACATGGGGGTGGCAGGCAGGGCAACTTATTCGTTTAAAGACCGCTACTTTGTCGAATTTAACTTTGGCCTTAACGGATCTGAACGTTTTTCAGCGGAACATAGATATGGTTTTTTTCCTACCATTGGTGGGGCATGGGTACCATCAAACGAAGCATTCTGGCCAAAGAACGATATTGTTAACCGCTTAAAAATACGTTTTAGTCATGGTTTGGTGGGTAACGATGCCATAGGCTCGCAACGCTTTTTCTACCTATCGGATGTGAACCTGAACGGCGGTAACTTTGCGCAGTTCGGTATCAATAACGGTAACCAACTGAATGGGGTATCCATCAGGAGTTATGCAAACTCCAATATCACCTGGGAAACCTCACGGCAGACCAACTTAGCAGGTGAAATTACCCTGTTGAAAAACTTCAACATCATTGCTGAGTTTTATAAGAACCACCGTTACGATATTTTACGTAAACGTAATATCCCGGCTACCGAAGGTTTTGAAACCGATGTGTTAACCAATCTGGGTGAAGTAGATTCTAAGGGGATTGACCTGTCGCTCGATTATAAGAAAACCTTTGATAATGGCCTTTGGAGTTCAGTTCGTGGAAACTTTACGTATTCTACCAATAAATACAGCTATATAGAAGAACCTAATTATCCTGAAACCTGGCGACATTTTATCGGTCAACCGATCAGCAGGGGTTATGGCTATATTGCCGAACGTTTGTTTGTTGATGATGCCGAAGTAAAAAACTCGCCTACCCAGCAATTTAATACCAGTGATGCTTATGGTAATGTGATTACCGGCGCTGTACCAAGAGGAGGCGATATTAAATACCGCGATTTAAATAACGATGGCAGGATAGACGATCTTGACATGGCATTTATGGGTTACCCAAGCACACCGGAAATTGTATATGGTTTTGGTTTCTCAACCGGCTATAAAGGATTCGACCTTTCGGCATTTTTTCAGGGGCAGGCCAGGGTATCGTTTTTTATCGATCCTGCAAAAACAAGTCCTTTTCTTGAACGCACTGTAGCCTATGTAGAAGGTAGGGCGCAGGTGCTGCAAACTTTTGCCGATAGCCACTGGTCAGAAGAAAACCAGAATTTATTTGCTACCTATCCACGTTTGGGTACCAGTTCGGCCGTTGTGGCCAACAACCTGCAAGCGAGTTCATGGTGGTTAAGGGACGGAAGTTTTATCAGGTTAAAATCGGTAGAAATCGGTTATACCCTTCCAAAAAACATATTAAAAAGCATAAGACTTTCGAATTGCCGCTTTTATCTGAATGGTCTCAACCTGGTTACCTGGAGTAAATTTAAAATGTGGGATCCTGAACTGGGTGGAAATGGATTCGCTTATCCGATTCAGAAAGTATTCAATTTCGGTGTAAACGTGAATTTATAATGAAAACAGAAAAAATAAAAGATATGAAATTCTATTATAAACTGATCTGTCTGCTGGTGCTTTGTATTGCGGGCACATCATGTAAAAAGTACCTGGATGTTGTTCCCAATAATGTGGGTACGCTCGATTATGCTTTTTCGAACAGGAATGAAGCTGAAAATTATCTTTTCGGTTGTTACAATACCTTTCAGAACTTAAACCGTGAGGTGGTAAACAATGTGGGTTTTGTTACCTCTTCCGAAATTATATATCCGAATCTCGATGATAACCCTTTCAACAAAATCACGGGACCGGGTTTTAAACTGATCAGGGGAGGGGTGCAGAACGTATCAAGCCCCGTAATCGATCATTGGACGGGCAATAATGGCGGTCAGAATATTTATGTGGCATTAAGAAGATGCAACATTATGCTCGAAAACATCAACAAACCTTTCGATCTGAAAGATGATGAGAAGAAAAGATGGATTGCCGAGATTAAATTTTTAAAGGCTTATTATCATTATTACCTGATCAGGCTATACGGCCCGATTGTATTGATCAAAGAAAACCGCCCTATTGATGGTTCGATTGAAGATACAAAAGTCAAACGCTCAACCGTTGATGAATCTTTTGCTTATGTAGACCAATTGCTCAACGAGGCAATTCCTGATCTGCCATCCGCAGTTGTAAATCCACTTTTAGAGTATGGCCGTACCACTAAATCGATGGGCTTGGCTTTAAAAGCAGAAGCACTCACCACTGCTGCAAGTCCACTGTTTAATGGTAATCCCGATTTTGCAAGTTTTAAAGATAAAGATGGAAAAAACCTCTTTTCTACTGCAGTTGATCCCCAGAAATGGAGTCTGGCAGCAAAAGCCTGTAAAGCAGCTATCGATGAATTTGTAGCGCAGGGTGGTGCCTTATACAACCTGGTGCCCACCAATAAAGTAGAAAATGTTTCCGATCAATTGAAACGTGTACTCACCATTCAAATGGTCATTGCCGAAAAGCGCGACCAAAATCCGGAGCTGATCTGGGGTTCGCAATATGGATTTGATTATCAGGGTTATGTGTTTCCGAAACTGACTTCTGATGCTGTTGCTTTTGGTAACGAGCAGCCTTCTAACTGGTCGGTTCCGCTTTCTACCACCGAATTGTTTTATACCAAAAATGGCGTGCCGATCAATGAGGATAATACCAGTGCATTCGATTATGCCAACCGCAATACTTCACAGTTTGGTGATGATGCCAACAAATCGTACATCAAACAGGGTTATGAAACTGCAAAGGCCAACTTTAACCGCGAGCCGAGGTTTTATGCTGATTTAGGTTTTGATGGGGGCATTTGGTTCGGAAATGATAAACGGAACGAAAGTGATGCATTTTATGTGCAGGCAAGAGGGCCATTTGCCATCGGTGGACCGAAGAGCCAGTTTGCGACCAACATTACCGGATATTGGCCAAAGAAACTGGTGCCATACCTGTCGATTATGAACAATGGTATACAGTTCGAAACATTTTATCTGCCGGTAGTACGTCTTGGCGGCCTGTACCTGCTTTATGCAGAAGCCTTAAACGAAGAGGGAACGGCATCCAAAGCCGATATCCTGTCGTGGGTAGATAAAGTTCGTACCAGGGCCGGTTTACAGGGCGTTGCCACCTCCTGGCAAAGCTATTCAAAAAATCCAACGAAGCCGGATACCAAAGAAGGCCGACGGGAGATTATCCACCAGGAAAGAAGGATTGAACTGTGTTTTGAAGGTCAGAGTGGCTGGGATTTACGCCGTTGGAAAGAGTTACAAGGCGTATTGAGCAGACCATTGCAAGGCTGGAATGTAAACGAAGGCAGTGCGGTAAATTATTATCGCCCAAGGACTGTTGCCGTACCGTTTTTTGGTTTAAAGGATTATTTCTGGCCGATCAAAAATTCGGAAGTGGTGATCAACGAAAACCTGGTACAGAACCCGTTCTGGTAGATAAAATCAATTTTGCAGATGAATATTCAATTATAGATTATGAAAAAGATTAATTACAGAAAAAGCCTGGTGTTTTTGATGTTGGCAATGGCCCTGATCACCATGTTTTTTGCTTCTTGTAAAACGGCAGAAGACAGTTTTGAAGCCGTTTCTGATGATATGACAAAACCAGGCCCGGTAAGCAATGCCAAAGTGGAGAACATTGACGGTGCTGCCAGGATTACCTATACTTTACCCAATTCGAAAAACCTGTTATATGTTTTAGCGCGTTATTCGATAAACGATAACCGTGTGAGGGAAACCAAATCGAGCTATTATACCGATACGGTTATGGTGGATGGTTTTGCGAGAGAAAAGGATTATGATGTTACCTTATATGCGGTAAGCCGTGCCAATGTAATGTCAGACCCGATAGTGGTGAAGGTGCACCCTAAAACGCCAAATTACATTGCGGTGAATACAGGTTTTAACATTACAGCCGATTTTGGGGGCGCGAGTTTCTTCGGACTGAACAAAAACAGGGCTTCCCTTTCGGTACATCTTTTGGTGTACAACGATAAAACAAAATCGTTTGATGAGCAGGAGCCCGAATATGTAAGTTCGGATACCATCGATGTATCGATCCGTAACCTTAATCCTGTACCATATAAAGTAGGGGTATACACTAAAGACCGTTTTGGCAATACTTCCGATACCGTAATCAAAACCGTTACGCCCTTATTCGAAACCTTGCTGGATAAGAAGAAAATGGCAACTTACCGTTTACCAAGTGATGCACCAATTTATCCGGGATGGGATTTTAAATATTTCTTTGATGGCAGTTTGGGTGAACCTGGTTGGCATACCTTAAGTGCTCCACGTACCTTTGGTACCATGAGTTTGGGGGTATCGGCCAAAATCAGCCGTTTTGTAATCTGGCAGCGGCCATCTGATTATTATGGTTATCAGAATACCCGTAAGTTTACTTTCTGGGGTTCAACGGTAAATAACCCTGCCGATTCTCCTTTGCCAACCAATTCGGCAGAAGGTACCGTAGCGGGCGATTGGGTTAACCTCGGCAACTTTGTCTTCCCCAACCCACCCTCGGGTTTAGCACCAAACCAGGCCAATGCTGCTGATAAGGATTTTGTATCCAAAGGGGTGAATTTTAAAATGCCACGTACGGCCCAACCTGTAAAATACCTAAGGTACGAGGTTACGCAAACCTGGGGCGGTCTGGATTATGTGCATGCCTTAGAAATCAATCTGTATGGAAGTGTTCAGTAATCATCAGTATATAAATAAGAAATAGATCATGAAAACGACATATCAAATTACTTTCATCTGCTTCCTATCCATTGTTTTCTTTGGCTGTAAGAAGTATGCTGATGATTATAAGGCCTTTCTGGATAATAAAGAGATCAAATATTCGGGCAAAATTGGTACAGCAGGTTATAATACCGGTAACCTGCGGGCACAGCTGGTATGGAATCCAAGTCCCGATCCAAGCATCACCAAATACATCATTACCTGGAACAATGGTGCCAATACACTGGAAGTACCGGCTGCTACACACAATCCCAGCGATGTAGTAAAGGTGATCATCCCTAATTTGGATGAATATGTGTATACCTTTTCGGTGGTTTCGTACGATAGCGATGGCAATAAATCCATTGCAACCGAAATCAATAATGTTAGGGTATATGGGGCTGCATATAGTGCAACCTTATTAAACAGGGGCATAAATGCTACCGAACCTTATGTTTTCCAGACGGATGGTACACTGACTTTAAACTTTAATAAAAGAGATACCATGAATGTGGCCACCACGATCCGTTACACCAATATTCTTGGCACAATAGAAGAAAGGCAGTTACTGGCGAATGATAATACGATTTCCATACCGAACTATAAACCGGGCACAACCATTCAATACCGGTCTTCTTATTATCCCGAAGCCGGATCAATTGATGCTTTTAATGCCCCGCAGTTTTCTGATTTTCCGACCATTATTAAGGTGACCGAGTGTGACAAATCGCTTTTTCAACAGCTAACGCTCCCAACCGATATACCATCAGAATATGGATGGATATTGCCCCATGTTTGGGATAATATAAAAGGGCAGGACCAGGGTTTCCACACGGGTGGATCGGGTATGCCGCAGTGGTTTACCTTCGATATCGGTGAGCAGGTGCAGCTGGATAACTTTAAACTTTGGCAGCGCGAAAATGCCTTGTACAGCGTAGGCAATATCAAGGTATTTGAGGTTTGGGCGAGCAATAACCCTAATCCAAACGGAAGCTGGGACAGTTGGACAAAACTCCAGACTTTTACCTCGTTTAAACCATCAGGCTTGCCTAAAGGCCAAAATACCGATCAGGACAAAGCATTTGCACAGGCAGGTGAGAAATTTGTTTTCCCTACATCGATTCCCAAATACAGGTATATTCGCTTTAAAGTACTCGAAACCTGGGGTGGCGAAGGTTATTTGCACTTCAGTGAATTCTCTTTTTATAAACGTAACTAATTCATTCCGCTATGTCACCTCAAAGGTGACGTAGCTTAATATCCGATCCTATTTTATCAAATGAAAAGATTCATTTATACCATCGTTATTTTGTTTTCTACATTATCGGCAAGTTTTGCCCAAAGCAAACCTTTTAAACTCTGGTATGATAAACCCGCCAGCCGCTGGGAAGAAACACTGCCCCTGGGCAATGGCCGTTTGGGCATGATGCCCGATGGTGGCATAAATAATGAGCAGATTGTACTGAATGATATTACGCTTTGGTCTGGTGCCCCTCAGGATGCCAATAACTACGAAGCCTATAAAAATCTGCCCGAAATCAGAAAGCTGATCCTGGAAGGCAAAAACGATGAGGCGCAAAACCTGGTGAACCAAAACTTTGTATGTACCGGAAAAGGATCTGGTGGTGCCAATTGGGGCTGCTTTCAAATGCTGGGCAACCTGAACATTCAGTACCAGTACGAGGGGAAGGATAAAACCCCTACAGCTTATAAAAGGGAACTTTTGCTCAACAATGCGATGGCTACCACTGATTATACGTTGAACAATGTACATTTCAAAAGAGAATATTTTACCAGTTTCAGCGGCGACGTGGCCATTATCAGGATTACTGCCGATCAAGCAGGGCAGATTAACTGTAAATTATCGCTGAGCCGCCCCGAACGTGGGGAGAGCAAAGTTAAAGCAAACCGGATCGAACTTTCAGGGCAGCTGGATAACGGCATTGATGGGAAAGGCATGCAGTACCTCACTTTATTGGAGCCGGTAGTTTCTGGAGGTAAAATCGATAAAAAGGGGAATACACTTGAGGTGACCAAAGCCAATGTACTCACCATTTATTTATCAACCAAAACCAGTTATAAAGACGATCAGTTCAGGCAAAATGCGGCGCTTTTATTGGATAAAGCCATTAAAGCAAACTATGCCGTAGAAAAATTAAAACACACGCAGGCTTTTCAAAAGTTATTCAATAGATTGGATATCGACCTTGGAACTGGTGAAAATAGTCAGCTCAGCACCGATAAACGTTTAGCACTATATTATAAAAACCCTGAATCTGATTTACAATTACCCGCTTTGTTTTTTCAATATGGCAGGTACCTGAGCATTTCGAGTACGCGGGTTGGGCTTTTACCACCAAATTTACAGGGTCTTTGGGCCAACCAGGTCCATACCCCATGGAACGGCGATTATCATTTGGATGTGAATGTTCAAATGAACCACTGGCCATTAGAAGTGGTGAACCTTTCGGAGCTTAACCTTCCACTGGCCGATCTGGTAGGCAATATGGTGCCCAACGGACAAAAAACGGCCAAGGCTTATTACAATGCCGATGGCTGGATTGCCCATGTGATTACCAATATCTGGGGTTTTACCGAACCTGGTGAAAGCGCTTCCTGGGGCGTTGCCAATGCAGGCTCGGGCTGGCTTTGCAACAACCTTTGGGATCACTACGCTTTTAGCAAAGATGTAAATTATCTCAAAAAGATATATCCGGTTATTAAAGGCTCGGCACAGTTTTACAGCAGTGTATTGGTTGCCGATCCTAAAACAGGCTGGATGATGACTGCTCCTTCGGTATCGCCTGAAAATAGCTTTTACATGCCCAACGGAAAAACAGCCAATGTAACCATAGGCCCAACCATCGATAATCAGATTGTAAGGGAGCTTTTTACAAATGTAATTGAAGCCGCTAAAAAGCTGGGTAAGGATGTAGATCTGCAAAAATCACTTCAACAGAAACTGAGCCTGCTGCCACCAGCGGGTAGGATTTCTAAAGATGGAAGGATTATGGAATGGATTGAGGATTACAAAGAAACCGATCCCCAGCACCGCCATATTTCGCATCTGTATGGGGTTTATCCTGCCTCGTTGATTACTGTTGATGGCACGCCAGATCTGGCAGAAGCCTCAAAAAAGACTTTGAATGTACGGGGTGACGATGGACCTAGCTGGTCTATCGCTTACAAACTTTTATTCTGGGCAAGGTTAAGGGATGGAAACAGGGCTTTTAAACTTTTTAGGGAGCTGTTAAAACCCACCCAACGTACCGATATCAATTATGGTGCAGGTGGCGGTGTGTATGATAATCTGCTTTCTGCAGGTCCGCCTTTCCAGATCGACGGAAACTTTGGTGCTACTGCAGGTATTGCCGAAATGCTGATCCAGAGCCATGAAGGCTATATCAGTTTATTGCCTGCTATACCAGACGCCTGGAAAAAATACGGAAGCGTAAAGGGTTTAAAGGCCAGGGGGAATTATACGGTGAACATGAACTGGAAAAATGGTGTGATCACCAGTTATCAGGTTTTTTCACCTCAGGGAAGCCGTGTAAAAGTTAAAATAAACGGGAAACTGATCAATATACTTTCTTCAAAAAGAACAGGTTAAATAAAACGATTTGTCCCTTATATCTACCAAAACATATAATGAACATTACCCATACAAAAGAAAATAGTTTAGGCAATCAGGTAGATGAAGTGAAGCTCATTAAAATGACCAATAGGCATGGTGCATCTATTTCGCTGACCAATTATGGCGCAACCCTGGTGTCCGTAATAATGCCCGATAAAAATGGTTTACTTGCTGACGTGGTCCTGGGTTTTGCCCGGCTGGAAGATTATGTTAACGATCAGAATTACCTGGGGGCAACCATTGGCCGCTTTGCCAACCGCATTGCAAATGGAAAATTTATGCTCGATGGCAAAACCTTTCATTTGCACACCAACGATGGTCTGCACAGCAACCACAGCGGCGCTTTTGGTTTTAGCAACAAGGTATTTAATTACCATACAGAAGACAACAAAGTGGTTTTTACCTTGTACAGTTACGAAGGTGAAGGCGGTTTCCCAGGCGATCTGCATTGCTCGGTCACTTACGAACTGACGGATAGAAATGAAGTGCTGATCAACTATCAGGCCTTCTCCAACCAAAAAACAATTGTAAGTTTTACCAATCACGCCTATTTCAATTTGAGTGGTAGGCATACTGATATCTTTGACCACAGCTTAAACATTCCATCAACAGAAATGCTCGAAATGGACAAAGATTATCTCCCGACAGGAAACATTGTCCCCACACAGCAAAACACCTTTAACGGACAGCAGATTGCTGATGTGCTTGCAGGAAAGTATAATAAGGGACTAAACAATTATTACCTGTTACAAAAGAAAACACCAGGAGCGCTGGTGTTGGCCGCAGAACTATTGCACGGCCCTTCAGGCAGAAGGTTAAGCGTTTTTACCGATAGTCCGGGTGTGCTGCTTTACACCGGCGATTTTTTAGCTACGGTAGGCATTGGGCACCACGAAAAACCCTATACTGCATTTAACGGGCTTTGCCTCGAATGCCAGCATTATCCTGATGCCCCAAACCAGGTGATTGCACCAGCGGTATCCATAGAAAAAGGTACGGTTTACCAACAGAAAATTATTTACAAGTTCGATACGATATCATAATGAAACGTTTTTTACCTATTTTTTTATTGCCCTTTTTGATCGTTCAAATCGCTTTTGCTCAGAAAAATTATACCCTGACTTCTCCTGATGGAAACATAGGTGTACACATTGCCACCGACAAAAATTTGGGTTATTCGGTGATGTTAAAACAGAAGGAAATCATCGCTTTTTCTGCCATTGGGATGGAATTCGATAATGCCAGCCTGGGTAGCGGTGATGTGCCTGATAAAGCATCAACCCAAAAAACAACACGGTACAATGCCTTAACCTTAAGTTTTGGTAAAAGGTACGATGTTGTTTTCAGGTTATACAATGAAGGTTTTGCTTACCGTTTTATTACGCATTTAAAAGATTCGTTAAAGGTAATCAACGAAACAGCCACCTTCAATGTTAATCCAGGCGCTGCGGCGATTCTTCAGGAAACCGATAACTACACCACCTGGGAAGGGGTTTATGTTAAATCAGCCGCGGTAGAAGCTATTCCAACTGGAAAGCGGGCAACCACACCGGCACTTTTTGCTTATCAAGACGGTACAAAGGTAATTGTGGCCGAATCGGATCTTTTTGATTATCCGGGTATGTATGTCAAAAAAGAGAAAATAGGTTTTGCTGGCGAATGGGCACAATTGCCATCGCTTGCTGTTCCCGGTAGCTGGGGCAACTTTGTTTCCGTTGTAAAACAGCGTTTTCCTTTTTTGGCCAAAACCACGGGCGAGCGGAGTTATCCATGGCGTTTGGCCATTATCGCTACAGATGATAAACAACTGCTCACCAATCACCTCGTTACCGAATTGGCTACAACATCCAGAATTAAAGATAGCAATTGGATCAAACCCGGAAAGGCAGCATGGGAGTGGTGGCATGATGCCCTCTTGCCTGGCGCGCCAATCCCATCCGGAATGGATAACCGCAATACCGCGCTTTACAATTATTACGTCGATTTTGCGGCGAAATACAAGTTCGAATATTTAATGGTCGATGCGGGCTGGTCTGACAATTACGATCTTACTAAAATCAACCCTAAAAATGATATCAGGGCGGTTATCGCCAATGCGAAGTCGAAAAATGTTGGGGTGTTTTTATGGTGTGTGGCTTCAACCTTGCTTAAAGATTTGGATAAAAACCTCGATTTTGTACAATCGATACGCGCATCAGGCTTGAAGGTAGATTTTATCGACCGCGATGATCAGGAGGCGATTAAATGGTTCGAACTGATTGCAAAAGCGGCAGCCAAAAGAAAACTGATGATCAATTTTCATGGTTGCAGCAAACCTACCGGACTGGAAAAAACCTACCCCAATATTGTAAACTATGAAGCTGTTAGGGGAGCAGAGTCGGATAAGTGGGACTATAGCATCAATCCCGATTTACACGTATTAACACCCTTTATACGTATGCTGGCCGGGCCCTTTGATTATACCCCCGGCGCCATGCGCAACAAGACCAAAGAAACATTTAAACCCATCGATCCGGGTTTGCCCTCAGGTCAGGGAACACGCTGCCATGAACTGGCCATGTTTGTGATCTATCATCAGCCGTTGGCAATGTTATCCGATTCGCCGAGTGCTTATATGAAAGAAGACACCATCATGCGGTACTTATCGGCAGTGCCCACAGTTTACGATGAAGAAAAAGCCCTTTCGGCCAAATTGGGTGAAGAAGTGGTGATGGCCAAAAGAAAAGGTAAAACCTGGTTTGTGGGTGGTATGAGCAACTGGGATGAACGTAAGGTTACCGTTGATTTTTCTTTTCTCCAGCCCGGACAGCAGTATCAGGCAGAAATATATACGGATGCGCCAAATGCCAATACCGATGCCACAGCTTATATCTATAAAACCATTAGCATAAACCAAAAAACCGTTCTGCCGATTCATATGGCAAAGGGTGGTGGTTTTGCTATTGTTATCCACCCATAATTACAGATCGTTTATTCAGAGCAACTATTATATGAAACTATCAGTCACTTTATTTTCGGGCCTCATGTTGTGTTTGCTGGAGGTAAAAGCCCAAACACTTATCCCGATTGAAACCAAACAGAATGCCATTGTATTACAGGCCGATTCTAAAGCCAATCTTAAAATGCTGTATTACGGACCAAAGCTTGCCACACAAAGCGATTATGCCGATATCACCAATGTATATAAGCAGGGAAGTGAATATACCGGCGTTAATGATGCCGCTTACAGCACTTCGGGAACGCGGAATTTATTCGAACCTGCCATTACGGTTAGCCATGCCGATGGGAACAATTCGCTCGATCTGCATTATGTGAGTTACAGTGTAAAAAAAGAATCCGATAATGTTTCTATTACCAGTATCCTATTAAAAGATCCCGCATATGCGTTCGAAACTACCCTTTATTACAAAGTGTATTACAACGAAAACGTGATAGAGCAGTGGAGTGAAATCAAAAACAAGGAGAAGGGCAATGTAACCCTGCAGAAGTTTGCGTCAGCCAATCTGTACTTAAGGGGTGGTTCATTTTACCTTACCCAATACCATGGCGACTGGGCAAAAGAAATGCAGCCCGAAGAAGCAAAAATCACCCATGGTATCAAAACACTCGATTCGAAGCTGGGTACCCGGGCCAACCTTTTCCAGCCCTCTGTTTTTATGGTTTCGATGGATAAACCGGCAACTGAAACAGAAGGTACGGTACTTTATGGCGCATTGGCCTATAGCGGGAACTTTAAGACTGATCTTGAACTGGATAACCTGGATAACCTGCGGATCATCTCGGGGATCAACAATTATGCATCGGCTTATATCTTAAAACCAAACGAAGTTTTTACCACACCGGCTTTCCTTACCACTTTATCGAGCACGGGTAAAGGTACTGCAAGCCGGAACCTGCAGTCGTGGGCCCGTAATTACCGTTTGTTAGATGGCAAAGGCACACGCCTAACCCTATTGAACAACTGGGAAGCTACTTATTTCGATTTCGATGAAAACAAATTGTTCGGACTGATCAAAGACACCAAAAAGTTAGGGGTGGATATGTTCTTACTGGATGATGGCTGGTTTGCGAACAAATATCCACGGAACGGCGATGTTGCGGGTTTGGGCGATTGGGATGAAAATAAAAAGAAACTGTCAAACGGCATTGCCTCTTTGGTTAAGGAAGCCAAAAACAATGAGGTGAAATTCGGGATCTGGATTGAACCCGAGATGGTGAACCCTAAAAGTGAGCTTTACGAAAAACATCCTGATTGGGTGGTAAAAGAAGCCAGAAGGGAAGAGTTTTATTTCCGTAACCAGTTGGTACTCGATTTGACTAACCCAAAGGTGCAGGATTTTGTTTTTGGTGTGGTGGATGATCTTTTTACTAAAAACCCAGAGTTGGCTTATATTAAATGGGACTGTAATTCGGTAATTTACAATGCGCATTCGGCCACGCTTAAAAACCAGTCGCACTTTTATATTGAATATGTACGTGGTTTGTATACGGTTTTAGCACGCATCAGAAAGAAATACCCTACTGTACCCATGATGTTATGCTCTGGGGGTGGGGGTAGGGTAGATTATGCTGCTTTGCAATACTTCACCGAGTTTTGGCCAAGCGATAATACCGATCCTTTGGAAAGGATATTTATGCAGTGGGAATATTCCTATTTCTATCCGGCTATTTCAAGCTCGAACCATGTTACCGACTGGGGCAAGCAGCCCATTAAATTCCGTACCGATGTAGCCATGATGGGCAAAATGGGTTTCGATATTGTAGTGGGGCAGTTATCACCCAACGACTTACAATTTTGCCAAAATGCAATTAAGATCTATAACGGGATTAAGCCTGTTATCTGGCAGGGCGATCAGTACCGGCTTTCGAACCCGCGCGAAAGTAGTGTGGCTTCGATGTTATACCTTACTGATGATAAAAAAACAGGGGTTGTATTTAACTATCTGGTGAACAACCGCTATGGTGAGGCGAGTAAGCTGCCGATCCGGTTTAATGGTTTAGATGCCTCGAAAAAGTACAAAATCTCGGAGATCAATGTATTTCCGGGTGTTAAATCATCGATTGATGCGTCTAAAGTTTACAACGGCGATTTTCTGATGAAAATCGGCTTTAACCCAGATGTTAACCAAAACAGGACGAGTGTGGTGCTAAAAATAGAGGCGTTATAATTCGCACGTTAAAATATTCTCAGCCCCGGTATGATGGGTTATAATCATACATATGCCGTAGGATCTGGTTAATTCTACGGCTTTTTATGTTTTAATCTGATGCGTCATTTTTGGAAATTGAAGGAGCATCTTTTTGGAATTGAGGGGATAGCCGAACATATTTGAGTTATAGGGAGAAATGTCTTGATAATTAAAATAAGAATGTTGCCTTAATTCCATTGAGGCAACATTTTTATAATAATTGTGCTAATCATTCTTTCAATTTTCAACTTCATTATCAAAAGAAAGATCATCCATCAGATTAACAAACTTCACATGAGGTAAGCTTTTTTTTAAAAACGCTATTTTGTCATCAGAAAGAACCACATTAACCAAATCAATTTCTTTTAAATACCTGCACTTTTTTAATTTACCCACAATGGATTCCATGTCAGAATCAGGACAGAATGGAATGGCCAGTGTTTCCAACTTGCACTTCGTTATGTTATTTGGAAGATCCAACACATACAAACACTGTAATCGAAGGTGCTTTAAATTTTTAAATTGGTTAATTTTTTCTGTTACCTTATAATAATAAGGATTTATTGGCATAACATCATTACCAGGCGGGTAAACGGTTTGCCCAGGGTTCAGTAATGTTAGAGCTTCCAATTGCGGATATTTCTTAAGATAATCTGACAAATGGGTATCAAAATCGGTTACCACGGCAGCCACAAGATTTTTGTCTACTGATTGGCTCATAACTTCATAAGAATTTAAGAGAAATAAAGATATAATTAAAATTATTATTTTCATTCTGGTAAATGTTGGATTCTTCCCATTAAAGCAAAATATGAGGATCTTGCGTTCGCATACAAATTCTTCTCTAACCTTAGATATACTTTTGTCCAACACAGCCATTTTTTTACCATCGCGTTTGCTTTGCGCCCTCTGCATCCCAATTTCTGCGCACTTTGTGGTTGGCGTATCAAATGATCTTAGCTGGTTACTCAACCCGAAAACATGATCATATTGTCCATGTAAATACATCAATTATCCATTAAATTGCTTTCACGGGCTATTTGATTGTTAGTATTGGATAAGTAGTTTTGAATATCAGATTTTAACATGGATCTGCTAACCAAATACCAATTATAATGAACGATCAAACTGTTTCTTACCATAACACTTACATTTTAGGCATCTCCTTTATATCGGCGCTGGGCGGGTATCTTTTTGGCTTCGATTTCGCCGTGATCTCAGGTGCCTTGCCTTTTTTACGTACCGAATTTGCACTTAATGCCTATTGGGAAGGGTTTTTAACCGGCTCATTGGCCTTAGGCTGTATTTTAGGTTGTGTAATGGCTGGTAATATCGCCGATAGCAAGGGGCGCAAGCCCGGACTGATGTTGGCGGCACTCATATTTGCAGTATCCTCCATCGGTATGGCACTCTCCCATAACCTGACTATTTTTATCCTGATGCGTTTTGCAGCAGGCATAGGGGTGGGCATGGCCTCGATGTTGAGCCCGATGTACATTGCTGAAGTTTCTCCGCCCGAAAAACGCGGCAGAAATGTGGCCATCAACCAGCTAACGGTAGTCATCGGTATTTTGGTGACCAATTTAATCAATTATAAACTTGCCGATTATGGTGTAAATGCCTGGCGGTGGATGTTCGGCTTGGGTACCGTTCCTGCAACACTGTTTTTTGTGGGAGTGTTATGGCTGCCCGAAAGTCCACGCTGGTTAATCAAGGCTGGAAAGATCGATCAGGCCAGAAAAGTGCTGAACAAAATCGGCAACGCCTATTTTGTAGAACAGACTTTTGAGAAAATCAGCAGTTCGATGCAGGGAGGCGAAGAGAAACAGACCTATAAAGCTGTTTTTGCGAAGGCCATCCGTCCGGCAGTAGTGGTAGGCATTACCCTGGCTGTTTTTCAGCAGTTATGCGGGATCAATGTCGTTTTTAATTATACCTCTACCATCTTCGAAGCGGTGGGTGCCAATTTAGACCGGCAGCTTTTCGAAACCGTTGCTATTGGCATTGTGAACCTGGTATTTACCATCCTGGCCATGTGGCAGGTAGATAAACTGGGGCGCAGGCCATTAATGCTCATCGGTTCATTGGGTTTGTCGGTATTGTATATTATATTGGCCTTTCTGTTGCAGCATAATGCACAGGCCAATCTGGTTTCGGTTTTTGTACTGCTGGCCATTGCCACTTATGCCACTTCTCTGGCGCCGGTTACCTGGGTATTGATTTCAGAGATTTTCCCGAACAGTATCAGGGGTAAAGCTTCATCTGTAGCCATTGTGGCTTTATGGAGTGCTTACTTCATACTGGTTTTCACCTTCCCGATTTTGGCCAAATGGCTGGGGGCTTTTGGCCCGTTTTACCTGTATGCAGTAATCTGTTTGGCGGGTTTCTTCTTTGTGAAAAGCAAGGTGAAAGAAACCAAGGGACAAACTTTAGAGGAACTGGAAACGACTTTAATTGGCCATTAATTTTAACCGATACCCATACTCAGATAATTAATTTCTTTTAGAAGAAGATCAATCAAAAATATAATTGTGCATTCAAGATGATGAAAGTTAAAGTTTGGACAGAAGCTGTTGTGATTCCAACCTATGAAGTTGGCTTGCCAGAAAAAAATCCGGTATTTATAGAAAAGAGAGTTTACCAGGGGAGTAGTGGGGCCGTTTATCCATATCCTGTGATCGAAAAAATCGCGGATGAAAAAGTAGATAAAACCTACCAGGCCGTTTATCTGGAAAATGATTTTGTAAAGATCATGATTTTGCCCGAATTGGGCGGAAGGGTACAAATGGCTTTCGATAAAACTAAAAACCGCCATTTTATCTATTACAACCAGGTGATTAAACCGGCTTTGGTGGGTTTAACCGGTCCGTGGATTTCGGGCGGTATCGAATTTAACTGGCCCCAGCACCATCGCCCTTCAACATTCGATCCGGTTGATTCCCTATTTGAAGAAAATGAAGATGGCAGCGCAACAGTGTGGTGCAGTGAGGTAGAGCGCATGTTCCGTACAAAAGGAACGATGGGTTTTACCCTTTATCCCGATAAAAACTATCTCGAAATAAAAGGACAGTTATATAACAGGACACCCTTTCCACAGACTTTTTTGTGGTGGGCAAACCCAGCGGTAAAAGTTAACGACGATTATCAGTCTGTTTTTCCACCTGATGTAAATGCTGTTTTCGATCATGGCAAACGTGATGTTTCTTCCTTCCCGATCGCAAAGGGAACCTATTATAAAGTAGATTATTCGCCGGGTACCGATATCTCGCGATATAAAAATATTCCCGTACCCACTTCTTATATGGCGGTTGCCTCTAAATACAATTTTGTAGGGGGTTATGAAAACGATAGCAAGGGCGGTTTGCTGCATGTGGCCAATCACCATATCTCGCCGGGCAAAAAACAATGGACCTGGGGCAATGGCGATTTTGGTCAGGCCTGGGACCGTAACCTTACCGATGAAGACGGACCCTATATCGAACTGATGTGTGGGGTATATACCGATAATCAGCCCGATTTCTCGTGGATTATGCCTGGTGAGTACAAAGATTTTGTGCAATATTATATGCCTTACCGTGATTTGGGCGTGGTGAAAAACGCGACTAAAAATGCCATGGTGAATATTGAGCAGGCTGAGGGGAAATTAACTGTGAAGGTATATACCACCGGGCTTTACCCCAATACCAGCATCGTGTTGAAGAATGGCGACCGTGAATTGTTAAACGATACTTACGACGCTGCGCCAACTTTATCTTATCAAAAGGAAATTGCTTTTGCAGGTAATCCTGAACAATTGCAGATCAGCGTTAGCGATGAAAAGGGCAGTATTTTAGTGGATTGGAAATGGGAGGGCGAAAATGAAACGGATATTCCTGAAGCGGCCAAACCGGCAAAGGCTCCGGCGGAATTTGAAAACAACGAGCAATTATTCTTAACGGGTTTGCATCTCGAACAATACCGTCATGCCATTTACAACCCTTTCGATTATTACAACGAAGCTTTAAGAAGAGATGATGGCGACATCAGGTGCAACAATGCTGTAGGGCTTTTAAAGTTAAGAAGAGGCAAGTTTTCCGAATCGGAAGCTTATTTTAAAAAGGCAATAAAGACCCTTACCGCACGCAATCCAAACCCTTATGATAGTGAAGCTTATTTTAATTTAGGTTTATCGCTAAAGTTTCAGGATAAATTGGAGGAGGCCTACGATGCCTTTTATAAAGCGATCTGGAATGCGGCCTGGCAAAATCAGGGTTATTTTTATATCGCCCAGCTTGATGTGCTTAAGGGTGATCTGGAAAGTGCTTTGGAGCATATCACAAAATCAATCGCTAAAAATACAAACGATCAAAAGGCACTGCATTTGCATGTAGCCATCTTACGTAAAATGGGTCAAAGTAAAAAGGCTTTGGCTGAAACCTTCCTGGCAAACGATCATTTTAATTTCGGTATCCTGTTTGAAAAATACCTGTTGTCTGAGAACAATGATGACCTAAAAGAAATCCATAAACTGATCAGGGCAAATATTCACAGTTATATTGAATATGCGCTCGATTATGCTGCCGCGGGTTTATACAGCGAGGCGATTTTGCTATTAAATGCAGGCATCGAAGTACAACAGGATGTTTATCCATTGGCCTATTATTACCTGGCCTGGTTTTACAGTAAAACCGGAAACGCAGAATTAGTCAAAACAACCTATAACAAAGCTGCTAATGCCAATCCGGATTATTGCTTTCCAAACCAGGTAGAGGCCGTGCTGGCCTTAAATGAAGCCATTAAGCAAAATCCTGATGATGCCAAAGCGCTTTACTATTTAGGAAACTTTTGGTATGCATTTAAACATTATAACGACGCGATCGCCTGTTGGGAAAAATCGATTGTAACCGACCCAGATTTCCCAACCGTTCAGCGCAACCTTGCTTTGGCTTATTACAATAAAACCGACAAGCAGGCCCAGGCGGTAAGCTTATTGGAAAAGGCATTTGCACTGGATAAAAGTGATGCCCGTATCTTAATGGAACTCGATCAATTGTATAAGCGCGTAAATAAAGATCTTGATTTCAGGTTAAATTTCCTTGATGAAAACAAGGAGCTTGTTAGTCAACGCGATGATGTGTACCTCGAATACATCACCCTGTTAAACCTGAAAGGCGAACATCAGCAAGCGCTTGATTTATTGAAGAACAGAATTTTCCACCCATGGGAGGGCGGCGAAGGTAAGGTGGCCATTCAGTATGTAACCGCATTGGTAGAACTGGCAAAACAGGCCATTGCTGATGAGGATTATCAAACAGCCATCCAATACCTCAACGATGCGCAGGAGTATCCGCATAACCTTGCCGAAGGCAAATTAACCGGCGCACAGGAAAATGATATTTTTTACTGGTTGGGTGTGGCCTTCGAAAAGCTGAATGATAGCGATCAGGCCAAAACCTATTGGGAAAAAGCAGTTACTGGTTTAAGCGAACCTGCTGCAGCTATTTTTTACAACGACCAGCAACCGGATAAGATTTTTTACCAGGGTTTGGCGCTGCTTCAACTCCATCGGAAACCGGAAGCCGATCTGCGCTTTGAAAAACTTGTGGATTATGCGAAAGCACATATCAACGATCACGTGACCATCGATTATTTTGCCGTATCCTTACCCGACCTAACCATTTGGGAAGATGACCTGGATAAACGAAATAAAATCCACTGTTTGTATATGCAGGGCCTGGGTTATGTAGGGTTAAAACAGATGGAACTGGCCGCTGATTCCTTTGAAGAAGTATTGGCCATTGAAAAAGGCCACCTTGGGGTAGTGGTACATCAAAAATTGCTGAACGGACTCCCTAAGTTTACGGAGACAGTACGCTAGCGAGACTTCGGATTATTGCGCTGGGAAATAAACAGTCGTCATGCTGATCCGATAGCTATCGGATTTATTTCAGCATCCTTCCTGCAAGATAGACTTTGAAATAAATTCAGGGCGACGATCTTACTAATCAAGCAAGCTAAATCCATAAAAAAAGCCTCCGGTTTACTGGAGGCTTTTTGTTTAAACAAAACTTCAGAAGTTTCTTCGTTTTAAAAAGAATAAGTCAAGCCTCCGAAAATATTAAATCCGTTTACCTGATAATATAGGTACCTGCTGTAATTGGTGTTTAAGATATTGTTTGCTTTAGCAAAAACAGAGAATTTTTTGTTGATCCTATAATCTGCACCAAGACCTAAATCAACATAGCCTTTAACCGTTTCAATCAGCTCTATATTGGTGTTCGGAATCACATATTGTGAAGCTGGAACAGGAGCGCCGGTATATACTTTTGCTTTTACATCATCCTGAATCACTACACCTGCATTAAAGCTTAATTTTTTATTGAAGGTATACATAAAGTTCGAGCTTACTTTTAAACCGGGTTTAAACCAAGAATAGGTTTCAGAAGCCGGTTTCCAGTCGTCAAGGTTTAATTTACCGGTCCACTTTAGAGCATCGCTCACCTGAACGGAAATTTCGCCTTCTAAACCTGTTAATTTCGTTTTACCGAAATCGTAAATCACATCAAACTTGTTGAAATCGGTAAAGTTGTTCACGAATAATGGCATATCATCAAACTGTTTTACATATACACGTGCTTTATAACCAAATCCCGGTCCACCGGTACCTTTAATACCTGCACTGAAACTTAATTTTTCTACCGTGTTTTTAACAAGGATATTGCTGTTTAACCATGGATTTTCATCCGTAAAGCCTTTTAAAGAGTTTCTGTTTACATCACCTTTAACTTCTCCGAAAACCTGTAAATAATCAGGGATCAGGGTAAAGTCGGCAGTAACGGCAGGGAATATTTTAGAGCTGCTGTACGCGCCAAATTCCTGTACGAAGTTAATTCCCGCTGTAATTTTAGCGCCTTTCACCTGCAAACGGATATACGGGTTTAAGCGCAACACGTTATTGCCAACACTGGTTAAGGCATCTTTGGTATTGCCAAACTCAGTTGATGCGGCTAAACCCAGGTTTAACGAATTAATGCGTTTATTTACATAACCGTTTAAGCTCAGGTAGTTTTCTTTGGCGCTAAATTTATCGTTCCAGATGTAACCATTGGCTTTTAAAGCATAACTGAAAGCATCTTCATCTTCGGTAAAGTTTTTCACCAGTTCACCTTCCAGTTCGATGGTGGTTAAAGCTTGTTTATCAGGGTTGGTGTTAAATGCTGGCCGGGTATCGTCTATCCCATAAAAATAAGTACCGTTGCGTTCAAAATTGATGCGGCCACTAACGGTGTTCTGGTCTAAAATGCTACGGCCGAAAACACTTAACTGTTGGTTGCTGCTGTTTTGTTTATTCAGCTTTCCTTCCTGACTAAAATGTTTAAAATATCCACCTACCTGCAGGCCTTCGTCCTTTCCGGTATTAAAATAAGCTTCGCCCAAAAGGGTAGCCAGCGAACCGAAGGCACCTTTTACATAATTGTTCACCAATATGCTTTCTTTTTCTTCGGCCAGGGCCTGTGCCTGTAATTTTTGGATATCACTGTTCAATTCCAGTTTTCTATCCAGAATGCTGTAGTTAAGCTTGGCTTTGTACGTTTTAACATCGTCTAGATTCGGACTTCTCCTCAGCTTTACCGCCTCTGCCAAAATCGGCTTATAAGGGCGAACCACTTCAATCTCTTCGTTTACAACCCCTTTTTCTTCAGTCTTTTTATCCTGCGCCTGTGCAGTCATTAATCCAGCAGCTAACAAAAACAGTGAACTATATATATATTTAATCGATTTCATAAGGCTACTTCTTCAGGTTTAGTTTTTCTAGTTTTTCTTTGGCTGTAGGGATGATATCATCCTTGCCTTCGTAATTATCAATTATACTGAGAAGTGTGCTTTTCGCCTGTAAATTGTCTTTCAGGGCCACATAGTTATCAGATAAAAGGATAAATGCTTTTGCTACCCAGTAATCGTAAGAAGCCATGTTGTTGATCAGATCGAAACAGGTTTTAGATGAAGTCTTGAAATCACCTTTGTTGTATTCCAATAAAGCCAGATTGTATTTAGCTTCTGCTGCTGCAATGGTTTTTGTTTTGGCCACTACGTTTTTAAATTCTTTTATAGCTGTAGTGGTGTCGCCTTTTAGCAGATAAGCCTTACCAGAGAATAAGCTCGAACTGTTTTTTTCTTCTTCTGAAGCTTTTTCTGATTCTTTGGTAAGCTGCGCATATTTAAGCATATCATCAGGCATGTTTAAAGCCGTGTAAGCCTTTAACAGGTTGTTGATGGCAAAACTATAGTGCGATTTGTAATCAGTGGTGGTTTCTAATCTTTTCAGGTAAACAATGGCCTCGTTGTATTTCTTCTGATTTAAAAACAATGTTGATATACTTACCAGTGAACGTTCGGTATAATCGCTTGTCCAGTCGTTTAAGATAAACTCGTAATCAGGAATGGCTTCATCCGGGCGGCCCAGTTTAACCAGCGATTCTGCCCTGATAAATTTAGCTTCCTTTTCGTGATTTGCTTTAGGGAATTTATCGAAATAAGCGTTTATGGCCTGGAATGCTCCGTTGGCATCACCTTTTAAATAGGTATTGTTTGCTGCGGCAAAAACGATATTGTCTTGCTCCGAACCAGAGTAATTGCCAAGTGGGGTAGTAGCGGCATAAGTGATAAAACCATTTGCATCTCCGCGGTCTACATAAATGTTCTTGATCGACTCCATGGCCTGTTTAGCTTCGTCGGCAGTAGGGTAATCGCGGATTACCTTTTTGAACGATTCTAAAGCCGCATCATCCTGGTCCTGGTTGTACTGAACCAGGCCGATGGTTACCAAAGCTTTTGCCACATAACTGCTGCGTGGATATTTGGCTACCAATGCCACAAGGTCTGATTTAGACTTATCAAAATCGCCTTTGTTAAAATAAGTATAGGCGGTTTCGAAACCCGCATCGTCAGCATAGTTCGAATTTGGAAAAGTATTCAGCAAGCTTTGCATGGTTGCAATTTTTGCATCGTACTGGGTTTCCAATCCCTGGATCATGCCTTTCTGGAAAGTGGCATAATCTTCTGAGGTCGTTTTGCGGCTGATGATCTTGTTATAGTTCGCCATCGCATCACCATAGCTTTTATTTACAAAATACGAATCGGCTAAACGGATGGTGGCATCATCAATTGTTTTTTGATCTTTATCATTGCCCGATAGGAATTTTTCAAAGTAAGTAGCTGATTTGCTGTATTTTTCATCTTCGAAAGCCGCATAGGCCAGTGCATAGTTGGCAAAATTGTAAACACCTGTTTTGTCGGCATCCGGCATTTTTAAAAATTGCTCAAAAGTGCTAACTGCTTCTCCGTACTTGCGCAGTTCGTACATCGATTCTGCTTTCCAGTAGGTATTTAAAGCATTGATCTCATTGTCTTCAGGAAACTTTTCAGAACGTAAGAACATCGACAATGCATTAGGGAATGCCCTTTCATTATAAAACTCCAGTCCGCGGAAATAGGTTACCTTTTGGTAAGCTTCTTTGGCTTCGAGGTTTTTATCCGGAATAGGCTCCAGGATATCAACAGCTGCCTGATAATTTTTGGTGGTCAATAAAACTTCACCCAACAAAGTTTTGGCTTCGTTGATTTTACGCGATTTTGGGAAGGTTTTTAAGAAACCCTGCGTGGCTTCCAAAGCCTGCTGGTGGAATTCCAATTCGTAACTTAGTTTGGCATAATTTAACCAGGCTTCTTCCTGGATCCCTTTATCAAAGCTTAAACGCGAAGCCCTGAAAAAGGCACTCTGCGCCTTTTGTTTATTGCCCAACTGGATAAAGGATTTACCCAGGGTATGCATACCATTTTGCAGGTATATATCGTCATTATTAAGTTTTTCTAAAACCGCAACAGATTCTTTGTACTTTTTATTCTGGAATAAAGAATAACCGTACTGGTAAATGAAAAGGTTGTTTTTGGTTTCGCTTTTGTCTTTTGCGTAATATTCAGCAAAATACTTTTCAGCATTTTTGAATTCAGATTTTGCAAAATAGGATGCCGCAACCAGGCTCAACATTTCTGGCTCGAACTGCTGTTTTGTTTTTTGAATAGAGGCCAAGGCATAGCTGATTACATCATCATAGCGCTCATCCAGATAATACATCGAAGTGATGTAATATGGATAGCTTGCCTCGTAAGTAGGAGAGCCCTTTAGCTTTTCGAAATTGGCCAATGCCGTTTTATACTCTTTGTTTAAATAGTTGATATAAGCAAAGTAGTAAGTGGCGCTTTCCTGAAAATCGCCTTCCTCTTTTTTAACTTTTTCGAATAAAGGTTCTGCCTTATCGTATTCTTTTAGTTCGAAATAGGCATATCCCTGTTTAAACTGATACTCGTTCCGTTGTTTACCAGAAAGGGTAGAAGGATCTGTTTTTTCGAACCACTCTAAAGCTTTTTTATAGTTTTTCTGGTTGAAATAAGTTTTTCCAACATAAAAATAAGCCAGTTTGGTATTCGGGTTTAACGGATAATCGCGGATAAATGCCTGGAACAAACTTTCGGCATCGGCATTGGTTAACTCTAGTGCACAAACAGCGGCATAGAATTTCGCATTCTCTTTTAGTAAAGATAGTTCGGCGTTGCTCTCCGTTTGGGTAGAAGGTTTATAACGTTGCAGCTCAACAAGTTTAAACTGTTGTGCAGCCGCAGTGTATTTCTCTTTGTCTAATAATTCTAAGCCCGTTTGATAGTTTTTGTTGAGGTTCTGCACTGCGCTAACCTGAGCGTAGGTGCTAAAACTTCCAGCTAAAAATAGCGGAATTAGTAAGTATTTTTTCTGCATTGGTTTCAAATATGGTTGGTACTAAATTATAAATAGTATCAAAGCTTATCAACAGAAGTAATTAACATCTGTTAATAACACAAATTAACGACAGGATTTTTGCTTTGGTATTCAGGGCTGAACGAATGTGGAAAAATGATGAAGTTCATTGGTTCATCAGTAATTGGTGGCCTGACCGCGTAATGTTAGATTGTTCTGCCTGGTTAACCGGTTAATTATTTAAATTGGTTAACTGTATTGTGGTTATGGTTAAATTGTTTGTGATTGTTAAATTGCCAGATGCCACTTTAAAATCTTGAAGTATATCAAGCCACCAACCAATTCAGCTGATTACTCTGGACTGCGGAGCACGACTATAAACTGAAGACTTCAGACTCCCAACTCCAATCTCTCCACTCCCAAACTAACCTACCCCTGGCTTGCCAACAGATACAGCACGGCCATTCTCACAGCAACACCATTTTCTACCTGTTCTAAAATGATCGATTGTTTGCTGTCGGCCACATCACTGGTAATCTCCACGCCACGGTTAATCGGACCCGGGTGCATTACAATGATTTCTTTATCGAGGTTATCTAAGATCTGTTTATTTAAGCCGTACATCATGGCATATTCCCTTAAAGATGGGAAGTATTTAATGTCCTGACGCTCCAGCTGGATACGCAGCATATTGGCAACGTCGCACCAGTTTAAGGCTTTAATAAGGTTATGTTCTACTTTTACACCCAGTTGATGGATGTGTTTTGGAATTAAGGTTGTAGGTCCGCAAACCATTACCTCTGCACCAAGGCGCTGTAAACAAAGAATGTTTGAGATGGCTACACGGGAGTGGAGGATATCACCCACAATCACCACTTTTTTGCCTGCAACATCACCCAGTTTCTGGCGGATCGAGAAAGCATCAAGCAAAGCTTGTGTAGGGTGTTCGTGCGCACCGTCGCCCGCGTTTACAATCTGCGCTTTAACATGTTTACTTAAAAACTGACCAGCACCGGCGTAAGGGTGGCGCATTACCACCATATCCACTTTCATCGACAGGATATTGTTTACCGTATCAATCAGTGTTTCACCTTTGCTCACCGATGACGATGAAGCGGCAAAGTTGACCACATCGGCTGAAAGCCTTTTTTCAGCAAGTTCGAATGAAAGTTTGGTCCGGGTAGAATTTTCGAAGAAAATATTGGCAATGGTAATATCACGCAGCGATGGCACCTTTTTAATCGGGCGGTTAATCACTTCCTTGAAATTATCTGCAGTTTCGAAAATCAATTCGATATCATTCCGGTTAATATCTTTAATGCCTAAAAGATGTCGGGTTGATAGTTTTTCTGCTGCCATTTTTATTTATTGTTTTCCGATATTAAAATCACTTTGTCTTCACTTCCTTCACTTGCCCAGGTCACTTTTACCTGTTGCGAGTTCAAGCTGTCTACCTGATGCCCAATGTAATCAGGTTCGATAGGTAAATGCCTGCTGAACCTGCGGTCTATTAAAACCAAAAGTTCCACTTTCTCCGGTCGGCCATATGCAAGTAAGGCATCTAGTGCTGCCCTGATGGTTCTGCCCGTCCAAAGTACATCATCAATTAAGATTACTTTTTTGCCTTCGATAATAAAATCGATCGAGTTGCTGCTGGCCGTAACCAATCCGTCTTTACGTCGAAAATCGTCCCTAAAAAAAGTAATATCCAGGTTTCCCTTTAAAATTTTCTTGTTTTTTAGAATCTGCTCGAGTTCCTGGTGGATACGGTCTGCCAAAAAAATACCCCTCGGCTGGATGCCAATTAAAACGGTATTCGCGAAATCGTCGTGGTTTTCAATTAATTGATGGCAAAGCCTCTTAATTGTAATCTGAATTTTTTGTCCGTCAAGAAGTGTTTTCTTTTGCATTGAAGAAGGATTGGGCAAATATATAAAAATGTTTTAAGGTTATAAAGTTGAATGTAGATTGTTTTAGGCTTTGATTGCTAAATTGTTCTCTTCCAATGTTTAAAAATAGATATAATTGTTTTATAATGATTTGAAAAGCAAGCTCGGTTTTTTATTTTAAAGTTAGTCCGGCTGTACACTGTAGTCCCGCTCATCCGATAGTTATCGGATCGGGAGCTGCCGTTTCCATCCGGTTTAGGTGGCTGGTTTTTGCAGCTATTAAAGGTTCAAAACCCACCGTGTCAGCTTTCCTGGTCCAATACTATTAGTTCCAGGATTTTATCGTTAATCAGTTTGGTAACCGCATTCTTTCCATCGCCGATTAACTTCCCATCCACCTGATGAACAGGAAAGGCATTTTTGGTAGAGCTGCTGATAAAAGCTTCCTTGGCATGGTAAACTTCATCTAAGGTAAAATCCCGCTCCATAAACGTGTAATTTGGGATATCGAGACTCAAAATTTTACTTCTTGTAATCCCTCTTAGAATTTCATCTTTTGCGGTGATAATTTCATTGTCGGTAATAATGAAGAAATTCGCCCTTGGGCATTCCCTAACCTTGCCATTGTTATGGTAAAGCAAATCATCGGCACCATTTTCCTTTACAAATTTCTGCAAGCGGATGGCCTGTAAATAATCGATTGTTTTTACCTGGGGAATCTGCCGCTGGTGGTTATAACTCACTAAGGCAAGTGCTTTGCTGGTTTCATTTTCGATAATATTCAAAGGTGTCTGAATAATAATCAGGTTTGGTTTTACCATGGTGTAACCGTCGTCCGAAAAACCGCCTGTCAGGATGATTTTGATACCTGAATTTGGGATATTGTTTTTATTGATCAGTTTAAGGATGGCCTCATGTAATTGTGCCCTGTTAAGTTCAACTTCCAGATGCATTTCTTTTGCAGAATTGTAGAAACGGTTGAAATAATCCTGTATAAAAATGGGTTTGTTGTTGATCGTTTTCAGAAAATCAAAAATCCCATAACCCCTTTGGATAGACAGGTCAGCTACCGAAATATGGGCATCTTCCTGTAAAAACAGCTCATTATTAATCGAAATATACATGCTTATTAAGCTTTATTAACCAAAAGCTAATGTACAGGATTATCTTTTTTATCGCCAGTAAAGCCATTAATAAATTGGAATAATACATAAAACTGATTTTTACTACTGCTATAATGGTTAACTTTATGCTATGTCTCAATCAGTAATTTTCTTCGACGGCGTTTGCAACTTATGTAATGCATCGGTGCAGTTCGTGATTGAGCACGATCAAAAAGACCAGTTCCATTTTACCGCCTTACAGGGAGCTTATGCCCAAGAAATCCTGCCCAAATTTGATGCTGACCCAAAGCAGTTAAATACCATTTTGTTGCTGGAAGACGGTAAGCTTTATACCAAATCATCTGCGGCATTAAAGATTGCTAAAAAACTCGGCGGATTGCTGCCTTTGCTGTATGTTTTTTATATCGTTCCGAAATTTATCCGCGATTGGTTTTACGATCTAATTGCTAAAAACCGTTACCGATGGTGGGGAAAAGAGGAAAGTTGCTGGGTACCCACACCCGCGCTAAAAAGTAAGTTTTATCCTTAGTTTTGCTGATCATTTTTCTTCCTGCCCGGCGACCACAGCCATAGCGAAAGGATGATTAAAGGAATACTGATACTTAGCGCAATGACAATCATAATGGCTTTTTGTTTCACCATGTCCGGCTCAGTAGAAGTAAATATGTATACCGTTTCTTTAATGGCAAATAAGGTAATGATGGTAGAAAGGACGGCAAATAGTTTACGCATGGTTTTGTTTTGAATGCAAAGATTGCATTTATTTTTAAAATTACGCATGTGTTCAGTGTAAGTTATTTTGAACTGGGCTCGATTAAGGTTTAAGTTCCAATACATATCATTTATCAGTACCGTCATGCTGTCAAGAAACTTCGGGATCAGCATCTTTAATGTTAAGAAAGCCCCTGAAATAAATCCGATAGCTATCGGATCAAGGTGACGAACGAAAAACAAAAAAAAGGTCAGCTGGATTGCTCCAAACTGACCGCTGTTTAAACCAAATAAACAACAATTACTCTGCAATTTGTACAGGAGTTAAGTTCTTCAATTCTTCTTCAGTAAATAATCGGTAATGTATTTTGAATGTCTTTTGCATCGGAGTTTCCAATGAGAAGCCACCTACCCCAAACCCATCCAATACATCTAATGTAAAGTGTGAGAATTTCCAGTATTCAAACAGATCTCTGTCTACCCAAAACTCGCAACCTTCTACTTCACCTAAACAAACATCATGCATGCGCAGGTAATAGCCTCCTTTTTCGAAACATTGTGGCTGTGTACCTTCGCAACAGCCGCCAGCCTGGTAAAACATCAGTTCCCCATGTTTTTCTTTAAGTACTGCAATTAGCTCTTTTGCTTTTTCTGTACTGTTTATTCGCTCGATCATGATCGTTTTTTTCAAACTTACTAAAAGAAGCCTAATTTGTTTTTATCGTAAGAAATCAACATATTTTTAGTCTGGCGGTAATGGCCCAGCATCATTTTATGGTTTTCTCTACCCACACCCGATTGTTTGTAGCCACCAAAAGGCGCACCTGCTGGGTAAGCATGGTATTGGTTTACCCAAACACGGCCTGCCTGAATGGCACGTGGCACCTGATAAAGCTCGTGGGCATCGCGGGTCCATACCCCAGCACCTAATCCATACAAAGTATCATTTGCAATTTCAATGGCTTCTTCAACGGTTTTAAAGGTGGTAACTGCCAACACCGGACCAAAAATCTCTTCCTGGAAAATCCTCATTTTGTTGTGTCCTTTAAAAATAGTTGGTTTGATGTAGTAACCGCCGCCCAATTCGCCAGGAAGCTCATTTACCTCTCCACCGGTTAAAACTTCCGCACCTTCCTCTTTACCTAACTTTATATATTGTGCGATTTTCTCAAACTGGATTTTAGAGGCTTGGGCACCCATCATCACTGTTTTATCCAGCGGACTGCCGATTTTTATCGCTTCAGTCCTTTCGATCACTTTGGCAATAAATTTTTCGTAAATATCTTCCTGGATCAATAAACGCGACGGGCAGGTACAGATTTCGCCCTGGTTTAAGGCAAACATTACCGCGCCTTCAACAGCCTTATCCAAAAAGGCATCATCTTCGTCCATGACCGAGCTGAAGAAAACATTGGGCGATTTCCCACCAAGTTCTAATGTAACCGGAATTATATTTTCAGTGGCATATTGCATGACCAAACGTCCGGTAGGGGTAGAGCCTGTAAATGCGGCTTTCGATACTTTCGGATTGGTTACCAGTGCACGACCCAGTTCTGCGCCAAATCCGTTTACTACATTTACCACTCCAGGAGGCAACAAATCACCAATTAGTTCCATTAAAACCATGATCGAAATTGGGGTACTTTCTGCCGGTTTTAACACCACGCAGTTTCCGGCGGCGAGGGCAGGGGCCAGTTTCCAGATGCCCATTAATAGTGGGAAATTCCAGGGAATAATCTGCGCCACCACGCCAATGGGTTCGTGTACAATTAAAGAAACGGTGTTGTGATCGAGTTCTGATAATGAACCTTCTTCAGCACGGATTACCCCTGCGAAATACCTGAAATGGTCTACACCCAAAGGTAAATCAGCTGCCAGGGTTTCCCTAACGGCTTTTCCATTATCAATAGTTTCTACAGTGGCAAGGTATTCTAAATTATCTTCCATCCGTTGCGCAATCTTGTTCAAGATGATGCTTCTCTCGGTAGAAGAGGTTTTACTCCAGGTTTTAAATGCCTCATGCGCGGCATCAACGGCTAGTGCTAAATCTTCTTTGGTGGAGTGGGCTGCTTTGGTAAAAACTTTACCATCAATCGGCGATATATTATCAAAGTAAGCGCCCTTAACCGGTGCTACAAATTTTCCCCCGATATAATTATCGTAATGGGATTTGAACGATGGTTTCTCAATTAAATTTTCCATAATTATTATTGATGATTAAATTTTAAAAGCCATCATGAGCTGAATGTGGTATAGGATTTTATGCCATTGCTCATTATGACTTTTGCGGTTTAAGATTTGGTTAATACAAACCTAATGGCAAAGCATATGGCACAGGTAGTATAATCGCATCAATTGATAGCACTATTGTTTCACCTGATGTAAGCATATTGTGGTTCGGGTAATCTCTAAGATCAGTTGGTAGCGAACAATGCATTCCGTCCACATAATAGGTGCCGGAGATGATGATTTGATCAGCGAAATAATTATATTTGATCATATTAAATACGTCTAACCATATATCTTCGGTATGCAACATACATTGGATCAGGTAAAGCTCAGCGCTTCGGAAACGTTGCAAACGTTGGTAGAAAACAGGACATCGTATACCTTGCAGCGTTGTGAATTGAATGTTTTCGAAACTTATATTCAATCTTATAAGGTTCCGCTTACTTTTAAGGATTTTGTAATTACGAGCATGTTGAGGGGGAAAAAGGTAATGCATTTATTTGATAAGAAAGGATTTGATTATTTTCCCGGTCAAACCGTTATTGTTCCACCTTCGGTGAAGATGGAAATCGATTTTCCAGAAGCTACCGATCTCAATCCTACCCAGTGTATTGCTTTGGCTATCGATCAGGAACAGATCAAAAAAACAATTGCCTATTTAAATGAATTTTTTCCAAAGGAGGGAAGCAACGAAAAATGGTTGTTAAATTACGACGAATACCATTTTTACAACAACGAAGAAATTGCCTACCTGATTAACAAAGTCATCCGCATCTGTTCCGAGCGGACAAGGGAAAAAGATGTACTGGCCGATTTAACGCTGAAAGAGCTGTTGGTGCGCATTATGCAAACCCAGAACCTTAAAACGATTAATGATGAAGGTTATAACATCAACCAAAATCCGTTGGCATTTGTATTGAACTATATCAAATCAAACCTGAATGAAAAAATCAGTATTAACAGTTTGAGCGATAAGGCCTGTATGAGCAAGGCAACATTTTACCGCTTGTTTAAACGCGAACTCGGCATCAGTCCGAACGATTTTATTTTAACCGAAAAAATTAACAAGGCCAAGCTTTTATTGGCGCAGCCCGGAACCAAGGTGGCCTCAATAAGTTATGAACTGGGTTTTAGCGATGCCAATTACTTTATCAGGGCCTTTAAAAAGATTGTGGGCATTACTCCCGGGGCATATCAGCTACAGGTGGCAAAGCAGCTGATCCATTAATTCTCCAGATACCGCTTAGCATAAGTAATACCCATTAAATCGTACCGTTTAAACTGCGTTTTTAGCCTTTTTTGAAAATCCGGATAATTGCGTTTTTCTTTCGGGCTCCATAAAATTTCGCTTAGCGCGTCTAATCTCGGGAAAAGCAGATATTGCACCTTAGCCGGATTGGTAATGTACTCACTCCACAAACAGCCTTGCCCGCCCCAAATGTATTTTGCCTGTTCGGCAGTTAATTCAGCAGGTATAGGTTCGTAGTTGTACACATCAATTAAGGGTGAAAATTTGTTGGCTGTTAAACTGTCTTCTTTTGCAAATTGGGCATGATTAAAGTACATTTTAATCTCTGGGGTCATGATGGCTTTATGTTGTTTTTTGGCGGCTTCTACACCTCCTTTTTCGCCCTGCCAGCTCATAACCACTGCATTTGGTGCCAAGCCACCCTGTAAAATCTCGTTCCAGCCAATAATGGTTTTGCCTTTGCTGTTTACAAATTTCTCCATCCTGCGGATAAAATAACTCTGCAGTTCACTTTCATTTTTTAAACCGTTATCTTTCATCACCTGTTGCGAAACTGACGATTGTTTCCACCACACTTTAGAAGCTTCATCGCCACCAATGTGGATATACGGTGATGGAAATAAGTCCATCACTTCTGTTAGTACATTTTCGAGAAATTTAAAAGTGGTATCAGAAGCCTGAAGTACATTGTTGTATTTATTCATCATGCCCCAGGTTTGGGCAACTTCATATTTTTTATTGGGCTCGGTGCCCAATTCGGGATATGCCGCCAATAGGGCCATGCTGTGTGCCGGCATTTCTATTTCCGGGATGATGGTGATATACCGTTTAGCGGCATAATCAATTACATCCTTAATCTCCTCCTGGGTATAATATCCGCCATGTTTAATGCCGTCGGTTTTAATCACGGCATCTTTTGGTGTGATTTTTACTTCAATGGGCAATACCTGGTATTTAATATTTTCATTTCCTTTTCCGGGCCACAGGCCAACAATACTTCCGTTGCGCCAGGCACCGATCTCTGTCAGTTTTGGATATTTCTTGATTTCAATCCGCCATCCATGGTCATCTGTTAAATGCCAGTGGAAATAATTCATTTTATGAAGCGCCAAATAATCGATGTACTGTTTGATAAAAGCCACATCAAAAAAATGGCGACTTACATCGAGGTGCATGCCACGGTAATCGAAACGGGGGTGATCGGCTATTACAACTGAAGGAATGGCAATCTTCTGGCTTTCCACAACTGGCAGTAGTTGTATAAGCGACTGAATACCGTAAAATACCCCTGCTTGCGATGTGCCCGCGATAGTAATATTTTGATCTCCTGCTGCAAAGGTATAAGCATCATTAAATTCGTTTATCCTTGTATCTGATATCAGTTTTATATAGTTTTTGTCAGGGGTAACTCTAGTAATATTCAGTTTTAATTGATAGTATTTTTGAAGATAACCATTAAGAAAATCAGCTGAAGGGTTTAGTGTAGAGTCGACAACCACAATCTGAGTATTTGCATCGATTATAAAAGGTTTCTGTGTTTTTTTTATGTCCAGGTAAGCTGGCTGCGGTATAATGTTGATTTCCTGCGCCGAAAGTTTCAAGGAAACGATAGTTAGAAACAAAAAGATAATTTTTCTCATGTTGAATAGGATAGGGTTACGCTTTTCAAAAGTAGTAATAATAGGCCTATGAAAGGAAAAGGTTTGGTAGGACGAACTACATATGTTACATAAACCCGATAGGATGGATGCCGTTTTTTACGGCAGGAAGTATAGCGGGGCAGGAGTTACCGATGATCGGTTGCTTTCGTTTTCAAATATTGAACCATATAAGACATTTAAAAAAATATAAGCTCATGTTGCAAATTTCTTCAATGTTCTTACATTTCTTATATGGTGAATGAAAATGAGATTGCTTCGCCGGCTGAAAAGCCTTTTCGCAATGACGATCCATCAAAGAAATCCGTGTGTCTGTGGCAAAAAACTCACAAAAAAAATCCCGATAACTTTCGCTATCGGGATGAATATGATCAGTTAAAAAGAACTAGCCTTTTTTAGCTTTGCTTTCTTCGCCTTCTAATTGCGATTTCAATTGAGCCAATACGTCTAAGTCTCCTAAAGTAGATT